>Ga0224554_1000578_pt1 | contig 29418 bp, 27 predicted proteins | sample 714S22024metaG_FD_180666 | JGI IMG/M metagenome (GOLD analysis project Ga0224554, IMG submission 180666) | Peat soil microbial communities from Stordalen Mire, Sweden - 717 S2 20-24 | ecosystem: Environmental > Terrestrial > Soil > Wetlands > Peat | place: Sweden: Norrbotten County, Stordalen...
ACATTTTCGAGCAAGCTCCTGCCAGAGAGATACTTGCAGCAAATACGGATGTAAACTCGTCGTCTCGCGACAGTGTTGCTATTCAGAACACGTTTACCTTCAACAGCTTATAGCTGGACACCAGTGCTAAACCATATGGTTCGGAATGAGCAAGGGATTGATGAAGAAGCCACCAACGACGGGCCTCGTTTGGACATAAGGATCAACGTCCCCTACGATTGGAAGCCCTGGCCCACCAATGATTTTCAGGGCAACTGGCAATGTGGGAGGAGAATTGATCTGAGAGTTTTTCAAGCCTACTACCGCGCCCCCGCCGACTCAAACTGGCAGACAAAACAGAACGCAAACAGGTATCGGGGCAGGTTTCGGCGCGGAGGTGGATACCAGGCGTCGCTGCCCGACAACATGCCCAAGCAGCTTGCGACGAACGAATTTCCCGTGGCGCCGCAACCGCAGTCGCCTGCGGCTGACGTTTTACTGGCGTTGAGCAAATACGATTCAGCCATCGAGCAATTGCGGCAAGCCAGTAGGCGTCCGTTTTTCCAGTTTCCACTCAGTTCCCTCCCGGAGGACACTTCTGGATTCCCAGCGCCATACCTGGCGCCGATCGAGGAGTGCGTAGAGGTTTTGCGGGTGCGTGCCGTTGCCGAATTGGAAGATGGCCGGAGTGAGAAGGCATTGGAGGATGTCAGGCTCATTCTGTATCTGGCGCATATTGACCGTCACGAACCGTGGCGTGAATTTTGGAGCCAAACTTGGCGCGTGAAGAATATAAACTACGCGCTGCAACCGGTCTGGCAGGGTTTGGTTGACCATAAATGGTCCGACACCCAACTCACTGTGCTCGAAAAAGAACTGGCTAACTTCGACTTCTTGTCCGACTACGACTATTTCGTTCGGAGTTACCGTGCTGAGAAAATCGAGGAAATTGATTCAATAAAGCGAAAGCGCTTTCACGATTTTTGGGCGCAACTTAACAAATCACTGCGCGAGGGGGTTGTTTATCTGGATACATTATTGGATTTCATGCCAGGAGGCTGGTTCTATCAGAACGATGTTGCGGTGTCCCAAATCAGCCAGCAATCGCTCCGAACCGGGGCCGAGGTTGAAAAGAGAATCCTCCCCGCCGAGGTCGAAAAGCGTTGCCACGAAGCAATGGCACACATCCGTCGGCATCCGTCCCCGTGGAACTTCGTGGCCGGACACATGTATTACGGGAGAGAAGCACCAAGTCTCGCGTTCGCTCAATCCTCACTGGATCGGGCGCGCGTGGCCTGCGCGTTGGAACACCACCGTTTGGCCGCAGGGGAATATCCGACCACGCTGGACGTGCTGGCGCCCCGCTTCATCGAGAAACTTCCACACGACATTATCAACGGCCAGCCGTTGCATTATCGGCGCGCTGACGATGGACGATTCCTGCTCTACTCCGTGGGCTGGAATGGAACGGATGACGGCGGAATTATTGTCCGCCAGGCGAAGCGGTGGAATGCCTTTCTTGACGAGGCTGAAGGCGATTGGGTCTGGCCAAACCCAGAGAAGTAATCTGAAAATCCCGCGGTCAAATTCTCAAACCACGGATCAGCCCGGATGGCACGGATGAGAAATCCTCTGTGCGCCGCCGAAAAAGCCCATTTTTGGGGTGCTTGTCAATAATACATACTTGACAGAAAGGCCATCGACACCAATTCTGATCAATGTTTACAAAACCCTTCGGAGTTCCTTTGGGCTTGCTCCAAAAAAACCGTGAAATTAATTTTCACCTCTTTTCGGTTGGAACCCGCTGTCGTCCAATCTTTTCCATCTGAAACAGACAAGTCCTCATCCATGAAAATTCAGGATGTTTCAGGATATTTCGTGTTAAGAAGAAGATCACTCCCTGCTGGCAAGAAACTGGGATGCGCGAGTGTTGACCGCCTTACCGCCGGGGATTAGCCTGCGGCCATGAAGCGTCTCTGTTGTCCATTTTCTCCCAAGTGTTTGATCGTCGGCACGGCTGCGGTTCTTTTTGCGGGTTGGCCCGGCATGGCAACCCTGGCCGCGCCGATTGACAAGGTCGCCCCGGTCATTGAGTTGCAGGCACAGCCTTTCCCGCTGGAAGACGTGCGCTTGCTCGACGGGCCGTTCCGCAACGGCATGCTGCGCGACAGGGCCTATTTGTTGAGCCTGGATGCCGACCGGCTGCTGCACAACTTTCGCGTGACGGCCGGGTTGCCCTCGTCGGCGGAACCGCTCGGCGGCTGGGAGGGCACGAATTGTGAAGTGCGCGGGCATTGCGTGGGCCATTATCTTTCGGCCTGCGCGCTGATGTACGCAAGCACGGGCGACGCGGCGTTGAAACAACGGACAGATTATCTGGTGGCTGAACTGGCCAAATGCCAGGAGGCGATGCCCGGGCGGGGATTTAACAAGGGGTTCCTGTCCGCCTATCCGGAATCACTCTTTGACCGTGTGGACCGGGCGCAGCAGGTTTGGGCTCCTTACTACACGCTGCACAAGATCATGGCGGGACTGTTGGACACCTGCCAGTACTGCGGCAACTCTCAGGCTCTCGACGTGCTCACGCGCATGGCGGACTGGCTGAAATTACGGGTCGATCGGCTCTCCACCGAACAGATGCAGCGCGCCCTGGGCAACGAACACGGCGGCATGAACGAAGTGCTGGCCAACCTTTACGCCGTCACGGGCAATCCCGATCATCTCAAGCTGGCCCAGGCCTTCAACCATGAGAAGGTGTTCGCGCCTCTGGCGGCGGGCGAGGACAGACTCACCGGCCTGCACGCCAACACGCAGATTCCGAAAATCACCGGCGCGGCGCGCCAATATGAACTAACCGGCGACAAGCGCATGCATGACATCGCCGAATTCTTCTGGCAACGCGTGGCCTTGAACCGCTCCTACGTCATCGGCGGGGACAGCGACCGCGAGCATTTCTTCCCCACCAACGATTTCGCCAAACACCTGTCCCCGGAGACGGCGGAGACGTGCAACACCTACAACATGCTCAAACTGACGCGGCATTTGTTCGAGTGGGAACCGTCGACGAAGCTGATGGATTTCTACGAACGCGGGCTTTACAACCAGATCCTCGCCTCGCAAGACCCTGACAGCGGCATGATGACTTATTTCGTTCCGCTGCAGGCGGGGCGTTTCAAAACCTATTCCACGCCGCTGGATTCGTTCTGGTGCTGCGTCGGGACCGGAATGGAGAACCACGCCAAATACGGCGACACCATTTATTTCCACGGCACGAACTCGCTTTACGTGAACCTGTTCATCCCGTCGGAACTGCGCTGGACTGAAAAAGGGGTGACGGTGCGGCAGGAAACGAAATTCCCCGAAGCGGACACGACAACGCTGACCTTCGACTGCGCTTCGCCCGCGACATTTGCGCTCCGCATCCGCCACCCGGCATGGGCCCGGGCCATGACGGTGCGGGTCAATGGCCGGAAACAAAAAGTGACGGGCGGCCCGGGGACTTATCTGACCATCGAGCGCGCCTGGCGCAACCAGGACAAAATCGAGGTGCGCCTGCCCATGCGGTTGCATGTGGAAACACTGCCCGGCGACGCGAGGCAAATCGCCTTTCTCCACGGCCCGGTGACGCTGGCGGGCAGGTTGGGCGTGGAGGGCCTGCCGCCGGACGGACAACTGGCGCCGAATCAACTGGACTTTGCGAAAATACCGTTGCCCGAGGTCCCGACGCTGCCTTGCAAACCAGGCCGGGCGCTGGCGCGGGTCAAGGGGGTGAAAGGCGAGCCTCTCACCTTCCAATTGAAAATTACGGAGGACGCGGAGATTCAGCTTGTGCCATTTTACGCATTGCACCATGAGCGTTATGCGGTCTATTGGAAAACTGATTTGAATTGATTTCCGGCGTTGATCCGTTTTTAGTGTCACGGACATTTCATTAAACACATTGTAAACTTATGGCCCAAACATGTTTTCATCCCAGCATCGAAGGCGCGCAACACGGCGCGAAATCTCTCACCGATTTTTTGGATTACGCCAAAACCTCCGGCGCCTCCGGCGCCCAGCCGTCCAATTACATGCTCCAGGACGGCGCGAAATTTAAGTCCGCCGCCGAAATCAAACAGGCCTTCACCTCGCGCGACATGAATTTCGACGGCATATCAGCTCATTGCCCGTTCTGGGTCCACACCACCGCCTGGACGGAAAGCCCCACCGTCCGGCCGTTTTTACCGCCCGACGTCGCCAAAAAATCCGCGGCTGAAGTCGAGAAATGGAGCGAGGGTTATGTGCTGCGCCTGTTGGATCTGGCGGCGGCCCTCAACATCAAGATCATGCCCATGTTCTGGGGCGTTGCCTTCGGCTGGGAAGTGGCCACCGGTTACCCGTGGGGGTTTTGGAAGGGGGCGGACTATGACCTGGTGAAAAGCGGCCAGGAACGGTTTGTCAAAAAAACAGCCAAAATTCGCGCGCACGCCAAAAAGCTCGGCATCATCCTCGCGCATGAGATCCATCCCGGCACGGCCGCCATGTGCGCGGACGATTTCAACGGTTTGGTGGAGATTTGCGACGGCGACAAATGCCTGGGCGTCAACGCCGATCCGTCGCACTGCTGGGAGGGGGAAAGCTGGGAAACCCGTTTCCTGAAAGTGGCCCCGCGCATTTACGCCTGCCACGTCAAGAATTTTGTCGTCCGGTCCAATATCCCGTTGCGCATGATGGAAAGCGGCTGGCAGAAGAGGGCCATGCAATTTGTCGATATCGGCACCGGCGATTTGAACATGACGCGTTACGCGGAACTCATGATGCACAGCGGTTACCCGCAACGTTACTGCAAGGTCATGGGCACGCGCACCGCGCCGCTGGTCGTCGAGGCCGAGAGCGCCTACCGGGACCTGGACACGACCAGCGCCAACGGCATCGCCTACGTGCGCGACAATCTGTGCTTCAAAATCGCCGCCGGCTCCTTCGAAGAAGGCATGGGAGCGTAAACCGGCGCGACGCAAACCGGGCTTGCCAATCTGCCGGGGTACGCTATAATGAGCGTATGAAGACTCTGACCATTACAGAGGGCCGCGGACGGCTGGGTTACTGGCTGAAAAAGGCGACCCAAGGGGAAGACATCGGCTTTATGTGTGAAGGCAGGATTGTGGCGTTGCGTCCGGTGGAAGTGGTTTCCGCCGATTACGCCCTTCAGGAGTATGGTTTGACCCCGAGAGAGATGGATGCTGCCGAAAAGCGCATCCACGCGGAACTTAAAACGGCGCGGAGGCGCGGTGAATTGACGGCTTTCACCGGGAACAAAGATGATTTCCATTGAACTGTCCAAGCGGTTCAAAAAGATTGTCCGGGAGGCCGGACGGGAGGAGGAGGTTTCCGCGGCGCTAAGATTAGTGTTGGAAGGTTTCGGCCGGCCGCACGCGCATACAGGGCTGGCGATCAGGAAGTTGGGGAGACATCTTTATGAGTGCCGCACGGGTCTTGCATGGCGGCTCATTTTCATGGCGCACAAGGGCGTGCTGACTTTTGATTTTGCGGGCGATCACGACGAGGCGCAAAATTACCTGCGGAATAAACGCCAATGATCCGATGACCGCAATGGTCTGAAATCTGATTTTGGAGACAAATCCAACCGCGGTTGCTATTTGCGCAGGAAATGGCCGATGACGCTGGCCACGGCGGAGATGGCAAAATCCCGATGGACATCGCTCCATCCCGGTTGAAGGTCTTTTGCGGACCAGGCATCGGCGATGGCGGCGGACTGCACATGCCTCTCGCGCTCTTGCAAATCCTCAATCTCCCGGGCGCGCTCCTTCTCGATGCCGCCCGAGCGGATGAACTCAACCACGCGCTGAAGTTGGTCCTTGTCAAACCACGTCCCGTGCTTGCCGCAAACGTTGACGATGACATTCGAGCAGTGCGCGAAGTTCACCCGGTTCATCAGGCCCTTGCAGATCGGACACGGTATGTAGTGGATATTTTCCTCGATATTCACCGACTGCGCCGCCTGCGAGGTCGCCATGCCGAGCACGGCGGCTTGTTGTTCCTGGTCCTGGCAGATTTGCTGCACGGAATCGGCATCAGCCCAGACGCCCTCGCATTTCGGGCATTCCTCCAAATGCGTTTTGCCGATCAGGACGGCTTCCATCTCGACGCGGCAGCGCGGACAGAGTTCGCAGGCTCCGTCGGGGACTTCGGTGCGGTCGGCCCTGGCGCCGCAGTGGGAGCAGAACTTTGCGCCCAAGAACATCATCCCGAAACAGGAGGGACAGGCCACCGTGGCCAGCCGCGCCCCGCAATGTTCGCACTGCGGCGCATCCGAGGAGACCGGCGCGCCGCACATCGGGCAATTGAGTGTCTCTGCAGGCATGATCAAAGTTATTGTCTCAATCCGGCCCAAACTGCAAGCCGGGATTTGGATAAGGAGGGAACTGCATCACGCTGGCGGCAGACGCAATGTTGCGTCCAGTGGCGCAATCTCCCCAAGGTTTTTCGCCGCCGCACCGCCGCTGAGCTTGAGCAGCTTCTCGCCGCTGGGGCGCACCATCCGGTCATAGCTGCCGACGGCGTCGTTGAATGAACCGGTCGCCCTTTCCAGGCCGGCACGGATTTTTTCGAAGTGTTCGAAAAATTTTGCCACGCGATTGAACAGCTCCTGGGCCGAGGCCGCGATCTCGCGCGCGTTCTCCGTCTGCGCGTGTTGCTGCCAACTGACGCTGACCGCGCGCAGCAACGCAATAAGCGAGGTCGGCGTGGCCAGCATGATTTTCCGTTGCGAGGCCCAGACGATCAGTTCGTGGTCGGCCTCCAGCGCGGCGCTGAAAAGGGATTCGGCCGGCACAAACAGCACTACGTAATCCAAGGCATTGGGATACTGGGCGGGATAATCCTTTTTGGCCAGGTCGCGGATGGTGTCCTTTAACTTGGCGGCGTGCTGCCCCAGGGCTTGGGCGCGCTGGACAGTGTCGGCGGAGTCGATGGCTTGCAGGAAATCCAGGTCGGGCACCTTTGAATCAACTATAATTATTCGGTCGCCGGGCAGGCGCACTATGAGGTCCGGCTTTTTGTCATCGACCTGGTTCTGTTCCGTGAAATCGCAATGGGGGCTCATGCCGGCGGCTTCGACGACGCGGCGCAGGGTTTCCTCGCCCCAGCGGCCGCGGGCCTGGTTGGAACTGAGGACGCGGCGCAGTTGCAGGGTTTCGCTGGAAAGGTTCTGGCTGTTCTGGGCGAGGCTCTCCAGTTGCTTCTTCACTTCGCCAAGAGTGGTGGACTGGTTGGATTCGCTTTGCTGAAGCCGTTTTTGATAGGTGTCCAATTGCTCCCTCAAGGGTTGGACGAGTGTGGACAGATCGCCCTTGGCCGTTTCCTGGAATTTGGCAAAAGTTTCGTTGGCCAGTTGGAGAAACTGTGGCGCGTTCTGCCGCAAGGCATCGGCGCTGAGGGCTTGGAAGGTCTGGCGCAAGTCGGCCAGGGCTTTTTCCTGGGTTTCCTTGGCGTCGCGCAAATGGGCGGCGTGCAGATCGCGGGTTTCGGCCAGCGATTGACGGGCGGCGGCGCAGTTGGCTTCGGCTGTGGCCAGATCGGCGGAAGACTTGGCGAGTTGTGCGCGGATGGAATCGAGTTCCTTTTCACGTTGCTGAAGTTGCTGGCGCAATTCGTTTTCCAGCCGCGCGTCCGGGGGGAGATTCGTTCGGCGGCCCGTCAACAGGCCGAACAACCCGCCGAGAATTGCACCGGCGACAAAAGCGATGGCAAGTTGGAAGAAGAGGGGCATCAGTAGTGGGCAATGACTTCAATTTCGACGTTCGCGCCACGTGGCAGGGCGGCCACTTGCACGGTGGAACGGGCGGGCGGATCCGCGCGAAAATGCCGGCCATAAACTTCGTTCATGGCGGCAAACTCGGCCAGGTTGGTCATGAAGACCGTGGTCTTGACGACGTGGCCCAGGGTCAGGCCCTGATCCTGCAAAATGATGTTGACGTTTTGCAATACGCGCTCCGTTTGGGCGCGGATATCGCCGCCGACAAGCTGGCCCGTCGCCGGATCAGCCGGGATCTGGCCGGCGCAAAAAAGGAGTTCCCCCACGCGCACCGCATGGCTGTAAGGGCCGGCTGCGGGAGCGGCGCCGGCCGGTTTGATGATGGTCCTGATCATAGAGCGATTCGATTGGCGGCAGCTTAAAGTTTGAGGTTTAAGGTTTAAAGCCTTTTCGGCATGATCCGGTTGTGAAATTGAACCTGGATGCCGGGCCGCTCATCGTGGGGGTGTTGTCGTCGCTGGACGGAAATTTTCCGCTGGCGGGGGACGTTGTGGAAGTGCGCCTGGACAAGACCGGGCGCCCGCCGGGCTGGCTGGAGCGGTGCAAGGCCATCGAGAAGCGGGGTAAGCCTGTATTATTGACTGTCCGCCTGCGCCGCGAAGGCGGCGAATGGCCGGAAGACAACGAAGGCCGGTTGAAAATATACGCGGAGGGAATGGCCTCGCTTTCGGCGGTGGATGTGGAACTGAGCAGCGTGATTTGCGCCGCAGTGGCGAAGCAGGCCGCGAAGCTGGGCAAGGTTTGCCTTGTTTCCCATCACGATTTCGCGAAGACGCCGCCTCTGGCCGAACTGGAGTCCATCGTGGAACGGGCGCAGCAGGACGGCGCGGTGGCCAAGATTGCGACGATGATTCGGAGCGAGGCCGACGCGGATACGTTACGGGCCTTGTTGGGCAGGAGAGGCAAACGGCCCTTGTGCGTGATCGGCATGGGGGATGACTGGAATCAAACGCGCGTGTCATTCCCAAAACTCGGCTCGTGCCTGACCTACGGGTATCTGGACAAGCCGACCGCGCCCGGGCAAGTGTCAGCCGCCGAACTGGTCCGGCAATTGCGGGAACATTTGAAGGCTTAGGATTGATGTAATCAGGATTTGTCGCGTATAAAACGCGCCACGTCATTGTGGTCGCCCACTGTGACGAGCACAAAATCGCCCCGATCAAATACAAACAGGACGCGCAAATCCCGTCCGATGCGACACTCGTAAAATCCGCCAAATGGACGAATGCCGATGCCGGCATGCATGTGCGGACGCCCAAACACTTCCGGCAACCGCCCCACGGCGGCGTTGATGGCGGATTGTTGGGTTGAGGACAGCCGCTTGAAAGCGCGCAGAGAGGAGGGGCGGGTTAGAGTCACGGCCGCCAGGGTTTGAGTATTCCTTTGCGCCGCTCGCGTTTTATTCCGGCAAGAACTTTGGTGTGGGCGCGCTCCACTTCTGCCGGCGTCACGCCGTACTCCTCGAACGGCGAGTCCGGCCCCACAAAATAATTCCACGCGGCGTCCTGGATGGCCGCCGAGAAATCCTTGTAGCGTCCCAGTTTCACCTGGGACTCGATGGTGCGGTCAATGACATTCGATAAAGAAACATGCCGGCGTCGCATGGGTCAATTGTGCCACGATCAGCACACGGAGTCAAGTGTCCACCCGCATCGTCCTCTTCCGGGCATCGCAAATAATCTGAGATTGGAGGCATTGACGGCAACCCACATGCATGGAAATGTTCAAATTATGGCTGAGTTAGCGGAAAAACAATGTGTGCCGTGCAAAGGCGGCGTACAGCCCCTCAAAGGAAACGATCTAGCGCGCCTGGCGGGGGAATTGGCGGAAGGCTGGCGCGTGGTTAACGAACATCACTTGGAACGGAAATATGAATTCGAGAATTTTCGCAAAGCGCTCAACTTCACCAATCAAGTGGGGGAATTGGCCGAGCAACAGAATCATCATCCCGATATTTATCTGGCCTGGGGCAAGGTCAAGCTGACCCTTTGGACGCATAAGATCGATGGATTGACAGAGAGCGACTTCATCTTCGCCGCCAAAGTCGATCAGGCGGCAAAGCCCGCTTAAATCTAAAGTGAATTTTCACACGGCGGCTTGCCGCTCAAGGCAGTTTTTCCTTTAGCCTTCAACCATTAGCATTTAGCCTTTCCTTTCGATGAATCCTTACACTGATTTTGTTTCGGGTTTTGCGCGGCTGGTCGTGGATGGACGCTCCCTCCCGCTGGGCGGATTCCCCCCGGTTTCCCGGCCAAAAATCGGTCCCGACGCCCCCAAGGCGCTTTTTTTCGCCCCGCATCCCGACGACGAGACAGTCGGCGGCGGACTGGCCCTGCGCCTGTTGCGCGAGGCGCACTGGAATGTGATCGACGTCGCCGTTACCCTGGGAAAGTTGCCGGAGCGCAAAGCCGCGCGCCTCCAGGAATTGCAGGGCGCCTGCGCCTATCTCGGCTTCGGCCTGGCGCAACTGGCCCCGAATGGCTTGGACAACGTGAATCCCGTGACTCGCGCCAAGGACCCGTCCGCCTGGTCCAGGAAGGTCGAGGCGGCCGTCAAAATCCTGGCGGAACACCGGCCGCAGGTCGTTTTCCTGCCGCACGAATTGGACTGGAACAGCACGCATATCGGCGTCCATTACCTGGTCATGGACGCCTTGAAGGCCGTGAAGGATTTGGAGTGCTACCTGGTGGAAATGGAGTTTTGGGGGCAAATGCAATCGCCCAATCTGCTGGTGGAATTCAGCGCGGAGGAGGTGGCGGAATTGGTGGCGGCGACGTCATTTCACGCCGGCGAAGTGCGGCGCAATCCGTATCATCTGCTGCTGCCAGCCTGGATGCAGGACAACGTGCGCCGGGGCAGCGAGCTGGTGGGAGGGCAGGGGCAGGCGGCGGCGCATTTCATGTTTGCCCAGGTCTATCGGCTGCGGCGGTGGAATGGCAGTCAAGTAGAAGAAAGTTTTTCCGGCGGGCGTTTTCTTCCCACCCCGGCCAACGCGGCCAGCCTGTTTGCCTGACGCGGCCGGTCAACGGTCCTTCAAACTGTGGACCCACTGGATGGCTTGCTGCAATAATTGCGTGCCGTCCTCCAATTTCAGTTTCTCCTTGATGCGCGCGCGATAGGATTCGACGGTCTTGATCCCCAAATGCAGTTCGGCGGCGATGCGCCGCGTGCCCTGGCCGCTGCCAATCAATTGAAAGACTTCCAATTCGCGGTCGGTCAGGCGTTCGATCGGGGTTTTTTGCTCCTGCGCCCGGCCCAGGACCATTTTATGCACCATGCGGGAGGCCATTTTTTCGCTGATGTAAATCTGGCCGGAGAGCACCTGGCGGATGGCCGGCAGGATTTTTTTGGTGGCTTCCTGTTTAGTGATGTAGCCCTTGGCCCCGGCGCGCAAGACCCGCTCGGCATAGAGGGACTCGTCATGCATGGAGAGGATGAGCACGGGCAGGGATGGAAACCGGACCTGGAGGTCCTTGACCAATTCCAGGCCGTGGGTGGTCTTGAGCGAGATGTCAGCGATGACGATGTCCGGCTTTGATGCGGTGATCTTGTCCAGCGCCTCGTGCGTGTCTTCGGCCTCGCCGCAAACCGTGAGGTCGTTCTCGTGCTGGATCAGTTGCGTCAGCCATTCGCGCACCAACGGATGATCGTCAACCAGAAAGACCTTGATTCCGGAGGTGGCTTCGTTTTTCTCAAGTTTGGTTCGCGAGGATGCGCTCATTTTTTGGAACGGATTGATTGTGGAAGGAACAAATGACAATGGTACCCCCGCCCGCGCCCCGGCGGATGTCGAGCAAGGCCCCGATCATGTTGGCCCGGTAATTCATGATGTGCAGGCCCATGCCGCCGCCGGCATCCAAGGTTTCCGGGAAGCCGATCCCGTCATCCTTGACGGTCAGCGTCACCTCGTCTTCGACCGCCCCCAGGCCGATGGAAATGTTTTTGCAGCGGCTGTGTTTAACGGCATTGTTGACGGCCTCCTGGGCAATGCGATAGAGGTTGTTCCCGGCCACCTCGTCATGGATCAGGACCTGTTCGTCGCAGGCGAAATGGCAGGCGATATTGTTGCGCGCCTGCGCGCTGGCGGCCAATTCCTCCAGGGCCGAGGTGAGTCCATCGACTTCGAGGCGGACGGGGTAAAGGCCGCGCGCCAGGTTGCGAGCCTGCGAAATGCCTTCACTCACCATTTCGGCGATGGTTTCCGCCTGGGCGGCTTCAGGGAGTTCCTTGCGCGCCAGCTTGTCGCGCAACAGCTCGGCGGCAAAAGCAATGCTGACCATGTGCTGGCACAAATTATCGTGCAAATCCTGTCCGATGCGGCGTTGCTCGCGGTCGCTGATTTCAGCGATTTGTTTCTCCATGAGCTTGCGCGGGCTGATGTCGGTATAGACCACCACGCCGCCCTGCGCGCGCCCTTGCTCATCAACCAGCGGGCGGCCGGTGACGGTCAGCCAGAGCCCGTCCGCAGCGCCGGAAGGGCGCAAAAAAACTTCCGCCCCGTCGATGGTCTCGCCGCGGATGGCGCGCAACAGGGGATGCTCCTGGCTGGCGCGAGGCGTGAGCGCCTGCGGACGATACGTTTGATGCCGCCCGGTCTGTTCGGCCTGGTCGCCCTGCTCACCCGTGCCCAGCCCGGCGCGAATGAGCCGCTCGGCGGCGGGATTGAGAAGAAGAATATTGGCCGCGGCGTCGGCCACGATGACCCCGTCGCCCATGCTGTTCAAAATGGATTGCAGGATGCTGGTTTGCTGGCGCAGGGCGCTTTCGGAACTGGCCAGTTCCCGAGCGCGGATTTCCAGGCCTTCCTGGGCCTGGCGCAAGGCTTGTTCCACGCGCTTGCGTTCCGCCACTTCCGAGGTCAACAGCCCCACGCTGGCATAAAGACCCAGACGCTGCAACGTGTTCCATACCAGCAGCCAGGGTTTGACGATGTAAGCGGGGTCGATGGTTTTGGCGCCGCACCAAATCAGGACCGAAACAATCGCAATGAACACCCCGGCCCACCGTCCGACAAACCAGGCGACAAAAATGATCGGGATGAGATAGAAGTCCATCAGCGCAACCATTGGACCGGTGACATAATCCAACTCCCCGATGTAAATCACCATGACAAGTCCCATCACGACCAGCGTCATGTGAGACTTGCGGTTAAGATACTCAAAAATCTTCATCAGAACCGTCCGCGCTGTCAGATTCCAGTAAACGCCGATCGCCCCGCGGATGCAAGGCAAAGTCGCGGCGGAAAAAGACGCGCTTTTGCGCAAGCTTTTGAGCGCAATTTCGGGCCATTGCCCGGTTAGGTTGGGGCAAGACGTCACCACCGGCATGGAGCCGTCAAAAATCGCCCTCTGCCTTGCACGGATATTGCAGTCCTGGCCTGAGCCAGCCGGCCTGCGGCGAATGGACTTGCGCCCCGGCGGCGGGCTTTGTTTCATTGGCGCCTTGAAAAAGCGACCTGTTCTTGCGTTGAGGGAAAATCCGGCGCATCATGGGGGCAGGTTGGTTGGAGCGTACGCGAGGGAAAACGCGCGGCGGAATTAAATTTCATGCAGCATTATCCAAAACATTATTGCGGCGTTTTCGGCATTTACGGCCATCCCAACGCGGCGGAATTAACCTATTACGGCCTCTATGCCTTGCAGCATCGCGGCCAGGAAAGCGCCGGCATCGTCACTTGCGACGGCCGCCAATTCCGCGAATTCAAGCGCATGGGCCTGGTGTCGCAGATTTTCAACGGCGAAATCCTGCATAATCTCGTCGGGCGCATGGCCGTGGGCCACACCCGCTATTCCACCACCGGCTCGTCGCATCTGCGCAACGCCCAGCCCCTGACCGGCGACAGCAAACGCGGCCAGTTGGCCATCGCCCACAACGGCAACCTGACCAACGCCGCCGCCTTGCGCGAAACATTGGAGAACCAGGGCGCCATTTTCCAAACCACGGTGGACAGCGAGATCATCCTGCACCTGCTCTGCCAGCCCAATGCCGGCGGCAACGAGAACAACCTCTTGCAAACCGTCCGGCGCATCGAAGGGGCATATTCACTGGTTATCATGACCGAACAGGAGTTGATCGGCGTGCGCGACCCGTTTGGATTCCGTCCTCTCTGCCTGGGCAAATTGGGGGACGGCTGGGTGCTGGCCAGCGAAAGCTGCGCGCTGGATTTGATCTCCGCCAAATTCGTCCGCGACATCGAGCCGGGGGAAATTGTCATCATCGATCAAAGCGGCGTGCGCTGCCTGCAGGCATTTCCCGAGCAAGAACAGCGGGCCTTTTGCATTTTTGAGTATGTCTATTTCGCGCGGCCCGACAGCACCATCGCCGGCCGCAACGTCTATAAAGTGCGCGTGCAGATGGGGCGCGAACTGGCGCGGGAACATCCGTTGCAGGCGGACCTGGTGCTGCCTGTGCCCGACAGCGGCAACTGCGCGGCCCTGGGTTATTCGCTGGCCTCGGGCATTCCTTATGAAATGGCCTTCGTGCGCAACCACTACGTGGGCCGCAGCTTTTTGCAACCCTCGCAATTGATCCGCGACTTTGACGTGCGGGTGAAACTGAATTTGATCGACGAATTGGTCAGGGGCAAGCGAGTCATCGTGGTGGACGACTCCATTGTGCGCGGCACAACGTGCAAAGCGCGTGTCAATAATTTGAAGGAAGCCGGCGCGACGGAAGTGCATGTGCTGGTCAGTTGCCCGCCGCACATGAACCCGTGCTTCTATGGCATCGATTTTCCCGACCGCAGCAAGTTGATGGCGGCGAACCATTCCATTGATGAGATCCGGCGTTATCTCAACGCCGATTCACTGGCCTACTTGTCCGAGGAAGGCATGGTGCGGGCGACGGGCCTGCCCAAGGAATCGTTCTGCATGGCGTGTTACAACGGCAAATACCCCGTGCCCTACGACGCGGATGTGGACAAAAACATCATGAAACGCCGCCGGGCGCGCATTGAAGGCTTGATGGACGGCCTGGAGAAGGACGCGATGCAAATCAAACTTTTGTAGAAGCTGTCTTTTTATTCAGCTTCCGACACAGACGAACCATCCCCACAAGAATACCGGTGATCATGAGACAGATTCCGGCCACGAGCATAAAAATCAAAAATGGAAACACATAAAAACCGAGGTGAAGGGAGTCGGCAAGTCCGGCAATCGGCTGAAGGCGTCCCGACCAGAAGAGAAAATAGACTGAAAGCGAAACCAACGCCATGGCGCCTCCGATCAAAACAAGCGCTGAACTGACGAGAATCATCAGCGCCTCTTTCAAAGTTTTCATGGCGAAACCCAAGCCCGGTTGGCCAAAGGCTCAAATCGATAAAAATGCGCCCGCATCGAACTAATCAATGAACTGCTTATACGCGTCTTAATGCCACCTCTCCATCGTCCAGACCATGCAAGGAGATGTCTTCCGTTCCCTCGACGATCCACGAGCAAGTCTTCCTGCTCTTCGCCTCCAGAATCATCGTATCCAGGGAATACAACCACGCGGCAAGAATGTGTCTTGACTGGCCATCACTGCGAATGCGCTGAAGTTCGGTCCCAATCGACTTGTGATGCTTCTGAATGCTGGCCCGGAGAAGCCTGCACTGCCTTAGGACCGTGCGCGCGTTGTCCACTCCCGAGGAACTCGTCAGGCGCGAGAACCAAAGGCTTGCATCCTGCGCCACCGGGCAAAGCCGCGCCGCCAGAAAGAGCAACTGCGCCCAATGCGGCAGCAACTGCCCTTCAAAGGACATCGCCTTCAAATTCTCCCGGCACTTTATGCTCTTCTGTTCACCAATCATTTCAGGATCTTTCACCCCTAACATCGGACGGGATCGAGCGGGGCTTTAGAGAACGTTGTGTTGTACAAGATGAACCGACTGGTGAGAGGTGGGGTGGCCAACGGGACTCGAACCCGCAACAACAAGCTCCACAAGCTTGGACTCTACCATTGAGCTATGGCCACCAAACCATCCCAAGAGTAGTTTTCCACGGCCCGAACGTCAAGCGCGGCGACCTCCCGCCGATCAATCGCCCTCCTGCACCACACTGCGCACTTCGCCGGATTGGAGCCGGGTTTTTATTGTTTGACCGGGATGAGTTTGCTCCTTCGCACGGAGGATTTGTCCGCTGGCCGCATCCAGCGTGATGGAATAGCCGCGCGCCAGCACCTGCTCCGGGCCGAGCAAACGCAGGCGGCCCTGCAAGGCGTCGGCGCGCTGGCGCAGACCGCGCAAATAATGGCGGGCCTGCTCCCGCAATCGGCGTCGCTCGCGGGCCATGTCCGAGCCCCGTTGCGCCAGCAACCGGCCGGGGCGGAGGCGGTCCAGGCGGACGCCAAGATTCCGCGCGGCAACGCGGCATTTTTGCAAATGATGCCGCGCGCCGCGGGAGATCGTCAGTTGCAGGTCATCCAGGCGTTGCAGGCGCTGCTGAAGCATCCGGCGCGGATGCGAGGCTCGCAGACGCTGGCCGAGTTGCTGAAAATGCCGGCTTTCGCCCGCCACACGCCGGAGGACAAGATCGCGCAATTGGACGCGCGCCTGGGCCAGCCATTTGCCACTTGAAAAAATCCCCTCGGTAATAATCTCCGCCGCCGCGCTGGGCGTGGCCGCGCGCAAATCCGCGGCGAAATCGCTGATCGTGAAGTCAATTTCGTGCCCGATGGCGGAAACGACGGGCAGGACGGAATTGACAATGGCGCGGGCGACAACTTCTTCATTGAAGGCCCACAAATCCTCCAGGCTGCCTCCGCCGCGCGTGAGCAGGATCAAATCCAGTTTCCGGCCGGGGAGGTTCGACCATTGATTAAGCAGCGCGATGGCCGCGGCGATTTCCGATGCCGCGCCGGCGCCCTGCACCGCGCACGGCGCAAGAATAATTTCCAAGGCCGGATTGCGCCGCCCCGCGACGTGCAAAACGTCACGCAAAGCGGCCCCGCTCGGCGACGTGACCAATCCGATGCGTTGCGGGAACCGCGGCAGGGGCCGCTTTCGCTCCTGGGCGAAAAGCCCCTCGGCGGCCAGTTTCGCCTTCAGTTTTTCGAAGGCGGCCTGTAACGCGCCGACCCCCTGCAATTCGACCGCCAGCACGCGCAATTGATATTGGCCGCGCGGCTCATACAGGGTCATTTCCCCTTTGAGGGTGACCTTGCGCCCGTCTTGCAACGCCGCGCGATCCGCCGGCGCGTCGCCCCGAAAAACGATGCAGTTCAATTGGGCCGCCGCGTCCTTCAGGGTGAAATATACATGGCCGGAAGCCTGCGCGCGGCAATTGGTGATCTCGCCCGTCACCCAGACCTGGCCGATCTGCTTTTCCAGCAGACGGCGGATGTCCGCCGTTAATTCGCTGACGGAAAAGACGCGCCGCGTGGCTTCCACCGGGAACAGCTCGCCGAAATCCCATTGCGATGTGGTCTGTTTCGGCATCAGGCCTCGAGCGGTTCGGAAATCCGGCGGATGCGGAGCGCGCGCCCGGATTCGTTGTCGATTTCAATCAAGGCGCCTTGCAACAGGATTCGCCCCGAAGCCACGCCGAATTTCTGCGGCGTGTTGCTGGCAAAGCGTTCGATGACCGGCGCGATTTCGCGACCCAAAACGCTTTCATGCGGACCGGTGAAACCCGCGTCCGTCAAGTAAGCCGTGCCGCCTGGAAAAATCTGCTCGTCCGCCGTCTGCACATGGGTGTGGGTGCCGACCACCGCGCTGACCTGTCCGTCCAACATCCGGGCCAGCGCGATTTTTTCCGAGGTCGCCTCCGCGTGCATATCGACAAAAATGATTTTGGCGATCTGGCGCAGGCGCGGGACTTCGGCGCGGGCGCACAGGAACGGATTCTCCAACGGCGGCATGAAGGTGCGCCCCTGGAGATTGAGGACGGCGACCGGCGGCAGATTTTCCGAATGCCACACCGTGCTGCCCCGGCCGATGACTCCTGGCGGATAATTGAAGGGGCGCAAAAACCGGGCCTCGGACAGCAACAGCATGTTGACCTCTTTTTGGTCCCACAAATGGTCCCCGGTGGTCATGATATCGACGCCCGCGTCAAAAATTTCATTCGCGGTATTGACCGTGATGCCCGCCCCGCCGGCCGAATTTTCCCCATTGGCCACGACCATGTCGATGTGGTGCGCCTGGCGCAGTTTTGCCAGGAGCAGCCGCACCGCATAGCGGCCCGGCTCCCCCACGATGTCGCCGACAAAAAGAAGATTCACGGCAAGGAGGTTAATGGCGAATGTTCCACAGGCAAGACATGAAAACCCGGCGGAATGAGGATTGCGCGAAAGAAAGTTTTGGGCGATTGTTGACGCCATGAGCGTGGCCGAATTGCCCATCCAGATTGACCGCGAGAAAATCGCGGGGTTCTGCCGTGAGCGTGGCATCCGCAAGTTGAGCCTGTTCGGCTCGGTGTTGCGCGATGATTTTGATCCGGCGCGCGGCGACATGGATGTACTGGCGGAATTTGAGCCGGACCCGCTGAAAGGGGTTGGGTTTCGTTACTTCAGCTACGCTGCGGCAGATTCAGGACGCCGGACGCCATCTCCAAATGTTGTGCGCTGGTAAAACCTTGGAGAGGCTGCTCGCTGAATGGCAGGCGGTTGCCGCACTGGAGCGGCTTCTCGAGATTATGGGGGAGGGTGCTCCTCGTCACGATTGAACAGATGCTCAAGGATTTGGGTCGAGGTTCAGGTCTTTTGGAAAAGCCCTAATACCCGTTAATCACATCGAGCAGTTGGCGCAGGCGGCCGTATTGCCGGCGGTCAAAGCCGAAGGCGATGCGCGGCAATTCCAAATGGTCGTTGTCTTCCTTTTCCTCGGGCGTGGGTTCGATGATCTTGAATTTATCGCCCAGGATGATGTCGCCAAAATCGTCATTGAGACTTTCGACAGCCGAAGGCGACGGCGGATTTTTAATGCGCAGAACGAATAAGTTCTTGACGAAGCGGCTGGAATGATAGTTGCGGTAAAACCGGGTGATGATGCGCACGGCATGGCTGGCGTTGTCGGCGATTTGATAGAGGGCTAGGTCCTCGGGTGAAATCATCTGGCCGCGCAAGAGATGTTCGCGGATGTTCTTGTCCCAAACTCTCCAGTAAGCGCCGCCGGGCCGGTCGAGCAGGACCAGGGGCACGATGCGGCTTTTGCCCGTTTGCATCAGGGTCAGCGCCTCGTAGCCTTCGTCCAATGTCCCGAATCCGCCGGGGAACAAAACAATGGCGTCGGAGTGCCGGATGAAGGTGAGCTTGCGCGTGAAAAAGTATTTGAAGGAGATGAGCTTCTTGTCCTTGTCGATGATGGGATTGGCGGCTTGTTCCCAAGGCAGGCGGATGTTGGCGCCGAAACTCATTTCCAGTCCGGCCCCTTCGTGCCCGGCTTGCATGATGCCCGGGCCGGCGCCGGTGATCACCATGAAGCCGGCTTCGGAGATCTTGCGCGCGAACTCGACTGCTTCGAGATATTCCTGCCGCGTGGGCAGGGTGCGGGCGGAACCGAAGATGGTGACTTTGCGGATGCCGTCATAGGGGGCGAAAGTTCGGAAGGCGTAGCGCAATTCACCCAGGGCGGTGCGGATGACCCGTACGTCGCCGCGGTCCTTCACATCTGTCAACAATTTGAGGGCATTGACGATGATTTCCTCGACTAAATCCGCATTATAGCCCCCGCCCTTGACCGCGATCAATTCCTGTATGCGGCCTTTGATCAACGGGTCAACCGGGCTTTTTTCAGCCTTATCCACGACTCCACACTATCGCGTTGCGCCGCAAAAGCAATCACCATAAACTTACGGGCTGCCTGAAGGCCGCATCCGAGGTAAAAATGACAATGGACTACAAAAAGACGCTTAATCTGCCGCAAACCGGTTTTCCGATGAAAGCCGATCTGGTGGCGCGCGAGCCGCAACGCCTGCAACGATGGCACGATGCCGGACTCTACGGCAAAATCCAGGCCGCCCGCGCCGGCGCGCAAAAATTTGTCCTGCACGACGGGCCGCCCTTTGCCAATGGCGACGTCCACATCGGCACCGCCCTGAACAAGATTCTCAAGGACTTCATCGTCAAACACCAAGGCCTGCTGGGCCGGGACGCGCCCTATGTGCCCGGATGGGACTGCCACGGGTTGCCCATCGAATTCAAAGTGACGCAGGAAATGCGCAAAGCCGGCAACACCAGTGTCGATCCCTCCGCAATCCGCCGCGCCTGCGAAGCCACCGCGCGCAAATACATTGATCTCCAGCGCGCGCAATTCAAACGCCTCGGCGTCCTCGGCGATTGGGAAAATCCCTACCTCACTTTGAACAAAGAATACGAAGCCGACGAACTTCGCCTTTTCGCCGACATCGTGGAAAAGGGTTTCGTCTATCGCGGCAAGAAGCCCGTCTATTGGAGCATCCCCTGTCGCACCGCGCTGGCTGAAGCCGAGGTCGAATATCAAGACCACGTCAGCCAAAGCGTGTTCGTGAAATTTCCAGTCGTCGGCCAGCAGGACACGTTCGTCGTCATTTGGACCACCACCCCGTGGACGTTGCCCGCCAATCTCGCCGTCGCTTACAACGAGAAACTTCAATACGTCCAAATCCGGGTCGGCGCGGAAAATTACATTTTGTTTCGCGGCTTGCTTTCTGCCACCGCCGGGAAATGCGGCTGGGCCAATTACATGGAGACGCCGGTTCCGGCCGGGCAGCTCGCCGCCATGGAATACCGGCATCCGTTTTGCAATCGCACCGGCAGGCTTTTCGCCGCCCCCTTTGTCACCAGCGACACCGGCACCGGCTTTGTTCACATCGCGCCCGGCCACGGTCTCGACGACTACAATCTCGGACGCCAAAAGGGCCTGCCGATTTACTCGCCGGTGGATGACGACGGCCGTTTCGCGCATACGAACGAATTGCCCGTCGAGCAACAAATGCCTGCTGAAATGATCGGCAAATCCATTTTGGAGAAACACGGCAAGAGCGATGCCAACGAAGCCGTTCTCCACGAACTGCGTTCGCGCGGCGCGCTGCTGCATCAGGAGAATTATCCCCACAGCTATCCGCATTGCTGGCGCAGCAAAACACCGGTCATCTTCCGCGCCATGGACCAGTGGTTCATCCGGATCGACCATGAACAATTCCGCGAGCGCGCCCTGGCTGGGATTGACCGCGTGCGCTGGATCCCGGAATGGGGCGTCAACCGCATCAAAAGCGCGGTGCAAACACGTCCCGACTGGTGCATCTCGCGCCAGCGCTCCTGGGGCGTGCCCATCCCCGCGTTTTACGACGCCGCAGGCGAAGTGATTTTTGACGCTCAGCTCGTCCGCAACACCGCGGATCTTTTTGAGAAACACGGCTCGAACATCTGGTTCGAGAAATCCGCGGACGAACTTTGGCCGCTCGTGAAGCCGCAGGATTGGAAAGACTCGGAGCCTGCCGCCAAATCGACCGACACGCTGGACGTGTGGATTGATTCCGGCTCCTCTTCGCGCGCCGTCTTGATGAAACGCGCGGAGTTGCAGCGCCACGGCCTCGGCCCGCCCGCTTCCTGGCAGGCGGACGCTTACCTTGAAGGCAGCGACCAGCATCGCGGCTGGTTCCAATCCTCGCTCCTGCTTACGCTCGCGGGCAACGGCGCCGCCCCCTTCAAAACAGTATTGACGCACGGATTCCTGGTGGACGCGGACCGCGATAAGATTTCCAAAAGCAAACAAGGCTCTTACGAAAAGCCGCAGACCGCCGACGCCTATGTTAAAAAATATGGCGCGGACGTGGTGCGCCTGTGGGTCGCCTCGCAGGATTATCGCAACGACATCGTGGTGAGCGAGGAGCGCATCAACAAAGTGGGCGAAACATACCGTGGCATCCGCAACGCGCTGCGCTATCAGCTTTCCAACCTCTACGATTTCGATCCGGCCAAAAACGCCGTGCCGGACGCCGGGTTGACCGGCTTGGACCGCTGGATACTCGGCCAATTCGGCAAATTGGAGATGGACGTGATGCAGGCTTACGAGAACCACGAGTTTCACGTGGTCTATCAGAGAATCAGCCAGTTCATCGCGGTGGAACTCTCCGCAATTTACCACGACGCCATCAAGGACCGGCTTTACACGGACGCAGCGCATTCGCCGCGCCGCCGCTCCACGCAAACCGCGCTCCATCGCATGGTGCGGAGCCTTTGCAGCCTGCTCTCGCCCATCCTCGTTTTCACGGCCGATGAAGCGTGGGAATTCATCCCGGGCCGCCGGAGTGAATCGGTCCATCTGGCGGCGTGGCAGGCGGCGGGCCTGGCGCTGGCTGAAGAGGAGGAGGGCCGCTGGAAAAAGCTGTTCGAACTTCGCGAACGCATCCTGCCGTATTTGGAGATGGAACGACAGGCCGGGAACATCGGCAAAGCTCTGGACGCCAAGGTGATACTGGGCGAAACGGCTAAAGTTTTGCCCGGCCAGACCGATATGGATAAGGAAGGTCTGCGTGAACTTCTAAATGTTTCACAACTGGTCACGGGCCAGGATGCGGGCGCGGATGGTGTGCAGGTGGCCAAAGCAGACGGAAGGAAATGCGGGCGTTGCTGGCACTGGGAACAAGATGTCGGGGCCAACGGGGAGCATCCGACCCTTTGCGGCAGATGCGTTTTAGCGATTAGAGACACTGCGATATGAAGCCTAAAATGCCGCTGACGGCGAATGGAACGATCCGTTCCACCTTCAGCCTCCCCACGCGCGCCGTCCTGCTGGCGGCGTGTTACGTGATCGGCGGCATGTTGGGCAGCGAATCCAGCGCGCTCATGGGCGGCAACATCCCCCTGGTCTGGGCTCCATCCGGGATCGCGCTGGCCGCCATTCTGCTCTTTGGCTATCGCATGTGGTGGGGAGTGGCGCTCGGGGCCTGGCTGCTCACTCTGGCCCAGGGAATGCCCGGCGGATTCTTCACCCTCGCGACCGCCATCGGCAATACCGTCGGAGCCGTGCTCTGCGCTTATCTCTTGGAACACTTCGTGCGGTTTAAACATGACATGGACCGGGTGAGATACGCGGTCGGCTTCATTTTTTTCGCCTGTTTGCTCGGCACCACGGTTAACGCCGCATTCAACGTCGTCGGCCTTTGCTATGGGGGCGAATTGCCGTGGGACCATCTGCTGTGGAAACAAGTGTTCGGCACGATGGTCATCTGGTGGGTGCCCAACGCCATGGGGGCGCTGGTGGTGACGCCGCTCATCCTGGCCTGGGCTGCGCCCGGCGGAGTGCGCTGGACGCGCCGCCGCATCGCGGAAGCGGCCCTGTGCGCTGCGGGCCTCCTCATTGGCACACAGCTTTCGTTTAATTCCTGGTTCGTTTATGGGATGGAGAATTATCCGCTGGCTTACCTGCCTTACCCATTCCTGGTTTGGGCTGCCCTGCGTTTTGGATTGCGCGGCGCTACCTCCGGGACCTTTGTGGTCGCCACGCTTTCCATTTATGAACTGTTGCATCAACACGGGCCGTTTTGGGCGGGCGTGGGCCATGACCACACCAGCCTGATGCTCATCGGTTGTTACCTCGGCGTGGTGGCGGTCGGCAACCTGCTCCTGTCCGCCGCCGCCGTCGAGCGCGAAGCCGCTCTCCGCGCCACGGCCGAAAGTGAAAAACGCTATCGCGGCGTGGTCGAGGACCAGACGGATTTGATCTGCCGTTTCAGGCCGGACGGCACACTGGTCTTTGTCAATCAGGCCTACTGCCGTTTCCATGGCCGGCGGCGGGAGGAACTGATCGGCTCCAACTTTTTTGAGTCACTGGCCGAGCAGGATCGCGAAATCCCGCTCGAGGAGTTTGCCCGGCTAACCCCCGCCAACCCCATTCGGATGTATGACAACAAGGTGTTCCTGGCCCCGGGACGATTCATCTGGCAGCAATGCTCCGTGCGCGCCCTGTTCGACGAGGCGGACCGCATCGCGGAATATCAGGCCGTGGTGCAGGACATCACCCTCCGCAAGCAATCGGAGGAGGCTTTGCGCCAGGGCGAGGAACATCTCCAGGCCATTTTGCACAGCATGCCCGACGGCGTCATCGTCCTGAACGAGCGCGGGTCGGTCACCTTGTTCAATCCGGCCGCGGAAAAGATTTTTCAACGCCAGGCAATTCAGGCGCTCGACCATCCTGTCAACGAATTATTTGCCCCAGCCGACCGGCAACGGTATGCGGAACACCTGGCGTCCCCGCCGGCGTGCGGGCAGGTCGGCGTGATTGAACTCAGCGCCCTCCACCCCGGCGGCGCACTGCTGCCCATCGACGTGGCGGTGAGTGAAATCCCGAACGGCCAGGCGCGCATGAGCATCGTGGTCGTGCGCGACATCTCTGAACGCAAGAAACTGGAGGACCAATACCGGCAGGCGCAGAAGATGGAAGCCGTCGGGCGGCTGGCCGGCGGCATTGCGCATGATTTCAACAATTTAATGCAGGCCATTCTCGGTTACATCAATTTGCTGGACCGGCGTCTGCCGCCGGGCGACCCCAATCACATCGCGGTCGAGCAAATCCAGAAATCCCTCGCGCACGCCACCTCCCTGACCCGGCAGCTTCTCGCTTTCAGCCGCAAACAGGTGATCAAGCCAAAGTTGCTCTCCCTCAACACCGCCGTGTCGGACATGAACCATTTGCTGCAACGCGCGCTGGGCGAGACCGTCCAGTTAAAAATGAAACTCGCCACGCCCGTGCCCTGGATCCGCGCCGACCCCGGGCAGATGGAGCAATTGATCCTGAACCTGGCCATCAACGCGCGCGACGCGATGTCGCAGGGCGGCGCGCTGGACATCGAAACCAGCAACGTCGAGTTTCACGAATCCACGACCTTTGCCTCGGGCCGCCTGGCCGCCGGGCCTTACGCCATTTTGAGAATCTCCGACACCGGTTGCGGCATGACGCCGGAGGTGCAGGCCCATTTGTTCGAACCTTTTTTTACGACCAAGGAAAACGGCAAAGGCACCGGCCTGGGCCTGTGCAACGTGTATGGAGTTGTCAAGCAAAGCGGCGGCGAGATCGCAGTGGACAGCCAGCCTGGCCGCGGCACCACTTTCGAGATTTATCTGCCGCGATTCGATGGCAGCGTCGCCGAGGTCGATTCCACCCACATCGTCCCTGTGCAGACCCTCGGCACTGAAACCGTTTTGCTGGTCGAGGACGAGGAACTGGTGCGCCTGATGCTGGTCGAGGTGCTCAAAGCCGCCCATTACCGCGTGCTCGACGCCCGCCACGGCGCAGACGCGCTGGAACTGGCCCAACGCCACCAGGGGCCGATTGATTTGCTGGTGACGGACATGACCATGCCCGGCTTCAGCGGCTCCGAGCTGGCCAGACGCCTGGCCGTGCCCCGCCCCAACATGCGCGTGCTCTTCATCTCCGGTTACACAGACGTGGAAGCGGCGCAAATGGGCATAGTCAATCAACCGGTGCAATTCCTGCAAAAACCTTTCCATCCGGACGCCTTTTTGACCAAGACCCGCCAGATCCTCGATCAGAGAATCAAGGACGCGCCCGTGGCCGACAATTGACCGCATGACAGGCGATCTGCCAGAGCCGGGCCTCCCCGCGCCGGAAGTCATCCGCGAAAAAACCCGGACCCTCGCTCTGCAATGGATCGCCCATCGCCAAGGCTCCCCCGCCGAACTCATCCGCGCCCTGGAGGAGGAGGTTGGCTGGCCCGCCCGCCATTGCCTTTCAGCCATTCTCGACGACCTGCGCGCCAGCCGGGGCGGGCCGGAGTTGGACCGAAAATATCTTCTTTACACATTGAGCGCGGGAGCGGTGGCTGAAGCTTTGGCCGGCGGTATGGCGCCACATGCGGAACATCATTCGTGCCTCGACGAACTTTTTGCCCGCAGCCGCCGCTACCGCCGCACAAAAAAATATTCCGATGCGGTCGATTTCATCTCCCGGTTCCGTGGATATTCCCCGTTCAACAATACGCTGGTTTATTTGCAGAATCCGATGGCGACTTACTTCGCCACCGCCAGTCATTGGCACAAGGTTTTTCAGCGCACCATCAAGGACGAAGCGCGCGGCATGATCATCCTGGCCCCGCGCACACCCGTGCTGCTGGTCTATGACGTGGCCGACACGGACGGCCCGCCCCTGCCGGACAAACTGGAAGTCTTCACCCGGACTTCCGGCCGCTTCAATCCCATGATCCTGGAGCGCACGATCAAGAATTGCGGGCGGGACAGGATCCGTGTTGAACGCAAACCCATGGGACAACTCCGGGGCGGCTTCAGCACCGCGCGGGTGCAGGATCCGCAATGGAAAATGCGCATCGGGCTTCGGCAGGACATGGATGAAGGCGACGCCTATGCGGTGCTCTGCCATGAACTGGCCCACATTTATCTGGGCCACCTCGGGGCCGGCAAAGAGGGCGGCTGGCCCTATCGCCTGAACCTGCCGCTCAACGTTGCCGAGATCGAGGCCGAATCCGTGGCCTTCATCGTCTGCCGGCGGGCCGGTTTGCGCACCCACGCCGCGGAATTCCTTGCCAGCTACATGGAAGACAGTGCCGACCTGGACTCCATCAGCATTGACCTTGTCAGCCGCGCCGCCGGCCGCATCGAAGACATGGGCCGCCGCCTGCTCACCCCGCGTGACAAGCCCGCCCAGCCCAAGTTTGGCCCTTGAAACCATTCCCCGCCCGGTATTGCTGCATTGTAAATACGTCATTGCACCCTGTGGCCGGACTTGCTAACCAGCAGCCGATCATGAACCAAGCCAGCAAAATATGACCGGCAAACAATCTCCGGAAAAAGGCGCCGCTCGCGCGCCTGCCTGGCGCCAACACCGCCTCGCCATGGTACTCTGCCTTGTGCTGGCCGCGATCACCCTTGCTGTTTTCGGCCGGACGGCGCAACACGAATTCGTGAACTGCGACGACCCGGATTATGTCTATGGAAACCCGATCGTCGCCCAAGGTCTGACGCTCCATGGGATCGACTGGGCCTTCACCGTCTTTCACGCCGACAATTGGCACCCGCTGACCTGGATTTCCCACATGCTCGACTGTCAATTATACGGTCTGCGGCCCGGCGGCCATCACATCACCAACGTCCTGCTGCACATCGCGACTGTGATTCTGCTCTTTCTAATTCTGCGCCGGATGACGGGCGCCCTTTGGCGCAGCGCGTTTGTAGCGGCGGTGTTTGCCATCCATCCCTTGCGGGTTGAATCCGTCGCCTGGGTGGCCGAGCGCAAGGATGTCCTCAGCGGGTTGTTCTTCATGCTCACCATCGCGGCTTATGTCCGTTATGCGCGCCGTCCCTGGTCGCTTGCCCGATATGGGCTTGTGGTGCTTCTGTTTGCGATGGGCCTGATGTGCAAGCCGATGCTGGTGACGCTGCCCGTGATTCTGTTGTTGTTGGATTACTGGCCGTTGCAACGGACGGGACGCACAAAGTTTTCGCTGCTGGCGCTGGAAAAGCTGCCCTTGCTGGCGCTCTCCGCCGCCAGCTGTGTCATCACCCTCTTGGCGCAGACCCGGGCCATCGAATCAACTGGAATAATTTCACTGCCGATCCGCTTTGGCAATGCGCTGGCAACCTGCATGATTTACCTGGAGCAGATGGTTTGGCCGGCGGGATTGGCCTTGTTTTATCCCTATCCGCAAAAAGGTCCGCCGGGGTGGGAAGTGGCGCTGGCCGCCATATTGCTGGCCGGGCTTTCTGTCGCTGCGCTGAAAGGGCGGCGGACACAACCGTGGCTCCTCATGGGCTGGCTTTGGTATTTGGTGATGCTGTTGCCGGTGGCGGGAATCATCCAGGTGGGTGTTCAGGCCCATGCGGATCGTTATACTTACCTGCCGCAGATTGGGATTTATGTGGCGGCGACGTGGCAGGCGGCGCAATGGGCGGCGAAGTGGTTGCAGCGCGGCCCGTTACGAACGGCGTCGGGGAGCCTGATGACGGGCATCGTCGCGGTCTTGATGGTCTGCGCCTGGAAACAGACCGGGTATTGGAAAAACGACGGCGCCCTGTGGACCCGCTCGCTCGCCTGCACGACGGACAACGCCGCCGCCCGTCTCAATTTCGGAACCGCCCTTCTCGCCGGGGGCAGAGTGGATGACGCCATCACCCAATACCAACAGGCACTGCAAATCAATCCAGACTACGCGGATGCGCACTTCAACCTTGGCAATGCCCTGCGCAAGAACGGAAGAGTCGAGGACGCAATCGCTCAATACCAAAAAACCCTGTTAACCAGTCCGGACTACGCCGAAGCCCGCCTCAATCTCGGAGTCGCCCTTTCGCAAAAAGGAAAACTCGACGACGCAATCACCCAATACCAGAAGGCCCTGCAAATCAATCGAAACTACGCGGAAGCCCGCGTCAATCTCGGCAACGCTCTGGCCCAAGAAGGAAAATTCGACGACGCGGTCGCCCAATACCAACTGGCCCTTCAAATCAGACCCGACGACGAGGTGGCCCACGTCAGCCTCGGTATTGTTCTTGCCCGGGCAGGGAGGACGGGCGAAGCAATCGGCCATTTGCAGAAAGCGCTGCAACTCCAGCCTGGCAACCCGGAGTCGCAAAATAATCTGGCCTGGCTCCTGGCCACCTGTCCGGAGGCGCCGCTGCGCGACGGCAACAAGGCGGTGGCACTGGCCCGGCAGGCCAACGCGCTGACTGGCGGGGAAAATCCGTTCGTCCTCCACACCCTGGCCGCCGCCCTGGCCGAGGCCGGGCGCTTTTCCGAGGCGCTGGAAACGGCGCAACGCGCCCTGGCCCTGGCCGGTGCGCAATCCGATGCCAGACTGGCCGGACAACTCCAAATGGAGATGAAACTCTATCAAACAGGCAGCCCGTTTCATTTACCCGGTTCGACACATTAGACTCCCGAATCATTAGCGACTTGTCAGAGTCGCTCCTGGGCGCGGTTTCTCAGGGTAAAAGAAATCGAGTGCAGTCAGGCTCGGGTGTTTTTTGACCAACAGGCCGTCTTAGCCTTGGATCGTGCGCGTGATTTATGTCCGATCAGCCTGGTCTGGCCGGAAGGGGGCAGGCTTCGCCCCGGCCTCGGCATGGCGAAGTCCGATTTTTTTGCGATTGGGCCAATGACACTAACCGCCGGACGCAATGGTTCCCAATTGCCGGCATTGCGGCAGCCATTGCGCCAAATAGCCCCGCCACCAGGCGATCCAGCCCGCCGGCAAATACAAACAGGCTTTGAGCTGACGGGCGTGGCGGGTCAGTTCCACCGGCACCAATAAGAGATGCCGGATCAGCGTCCGCACCCGTTTGGGCTGTTCGCTTTCCGGCAGATGGATGAGTTTCAAAGCCAGCAGCGCGTTGTAGGCCAGGGTGGCCAGGGCGTAGAATATGCGGTTGGATTGCAAGTCTTGACAGGGCGGATGATGCAAATCCAGGTCGCTCAGCAAATCGCTAAAAGCCCGTTCCTTGTCCCTTGTGCCGGCGGACTTCCAAGGCGGAGGCTTGCTGGATCCGTTGCCACAACCCGAATTGCTGGAAGAGGGCGTTGACCGCCAGTTGGCCACCGTGGGCGGTCGCCTGCTCGGAAGGACGGAACTCAACTTGGAATCGGGCTTCTTTCTAGGTGTAGTGTCTTGACATCGCACTATTTGATATACAACAAGTGCGAACGTTCATTCTTTTTTCACCCATTCGGTGAGTTCCTTGCCATGTCGCTAAGGATCGGGGTT
>Ga0224554_1000579_pt1 | contig 29379 bp, 28 predicted proteins | sample 714S22024metaG_FD_180666 | JGI IMG/M metagenome (GOLD analysis project Ga0224554, IMG submission 180666) | Peat soil microbial communities from Stordalen Mire, Sweden - 717 S2 20-24 | ecosystem: Environmental > Terrestrial > Soil > Wetlands > Peat | place: Sweden: Norrbotten County, Stordalen...
ATCGCGCTGATTGACCGCGCGGGCGCATTCATCGGCAACGATTCCGGCCCCGGCCACCTGGCGGCGATCTGCGGCGTGCCGACGTTGACGCTGTTCGGGCCGCAACTGCCCGAATGGTTTGCGCCGCTGCATCCGGGATCGGAATGGCTGGAGGGCAAGGCTTGTCCCTACAAACCGTGCTCGGATTACTGCCGGTTCGCCACGCCGATTTGTCTGTGGAACACCGGCCGGGAGGAAGTTTCTGCGCGCGTGGAAAAATTTCTGGCGGATCGCCTGCCGTTGCGTTCGTAAATTTTGCGCACGGCTGCGGAATTTTTCAGCGAGCTGCAATCACCATTTGTCGCCGCGAACCAGATAGCTGCCGTAGCATGGGAGAAAGGGAAACCGCTGGCCGATCAACCGGCTGACCCGGCCGCTGCCAAAAATTTTGACCCTGGAAAAACCGGTCATGCGCAGGCGGGCGGCGAGGGAATCCGGATGGTGCTGCGACAAATGGGAGCCTTCCTGCAAAACGCTCAAGTGTTTGAACCGGTTTTTCAAATAGCCCGGATTCGGGGTGGTCATCAACAGCCGTCCGTTGAGCCGCAGGACGCGGAAAAATTCCGCCAGCGTCGCCCCGACCTGGTTCGGCGGGAGATGCTCGATAAATTCACCGGCCACCACGGCGTCGAAACTGCCGTCCCCGGCGGGGATTTGAGTCGAAAATCCGCAGAGGCTCCGGTCATAAATTTTTTTGTCCAACGCCGCAATCCGTTCCGGCACGCAATCAATGCCGGCCAGTTCAATGCCGGGATTGCAAATTTTGAGCACGGCCCCGCCCCGTCCCGTGTTGCAGCCGACATCGATGACGGTTTTGGCATGGGCGGGAAAGTGACGGTAAAACTGCCGGTAGCGGTCGGCGGTGAAGGAATCGCTCTCGCTCACTGCCTGCGAGCGGTTTGCTTCGATGATCTGATTTTGGTCGTGCGGCATAAAATCAAGCCGGGCCGGCGATGATCTGGCGATAAACGCCTTCAAGGGTTTTCAGGTAGGCTTCCTCGGAAAAACCGGTGGCAATCCGGCGCGACGCCTCGGCGCTTTTGCGTTGCAAGAGGGCGCGATCTTTTTCCGCAGCGGCAATCGTCGTTGTCAAAGCATCAATCATGGCGGCGGCGTTGCCGACGGGAATTTTCCAGCCGCAGGCGTCGGTGACAATATGCGCCGGCCCGCCGCAATCCGCCACGATGGGGACGCATCCGGCCAGCATGGATTCCATCATGGTCAGCCCGCTGCTTTCGCGCAGGCTGGGCAGCAGGAAAACGTGGCTGGCGGCCAGCGCCTGCAAATAGTCGGCGCCAAACCAATTTCCGAAAACAATATTTTCGCGCAAGTTCAGGCAGCCGGCGAGCTGGCGGAGGTTGTTCAATTCCGGCCCGCCACCGCCGATGTGAAATGAAAATTTCAGACCCTGCGCCTTCAAGCGCGCGAGCGCGGCGAAAGTCAGCGCGTTGCCCTTGCGTCCTTCCAACATTCCGCCGGCAAAAAAACGGAGCGGCGCGTTCCAGTCCCGGCCGGATGCCACGGCGGTGAAGGCGTCAATTTTTGACTGCGAATAAAATGCCGGGGAAAGGACGGACACGCCGGCGCTTCGCCCGCGCAATTGTTCCAGCAATTTTTTGGTTTCCAGGTTGGCGGCCAGGATGTGCGACGCATGGCGGGCGCAGTCGCGGACGGAACGGGAGTTTCGGGAAATGACATTGGACATCGTCCGCACGAGTTCAAACGTCCGTCCCGTCCAGCTTAAAATCGGGTAGAGGCGGAACGGGAATTGTTCGTTGCCGCCGACCGGCCCCCACACCATGGGAATGCCGAGCCGCCACAACGGCGAACTGATCCGCCAGGTGGCGATGGTGACGTGGTGAACCAGATCGAAGCGGACGGCTTGATGCAATTCACGCGCCATGACAAGAATGTCCTGGGAATAATCGCGATACTCGGTCCAGCTTTGGATTCGCGCCTTCAGGCGGTTGTCGGGCCATCCCTTGAACCGTTTCGTATAAACAAACCGCAAATTTTTTGGAATCAGCCCCTCGGTGGCCGCCCGTTCAAGGTCAGGCTGGTGGCGGCCGCTGGTCAGCACCCACAGGTCGTGTTCCTTGGCAAGGCATTGCACCGCCATCCAGCAGATGTAATCTTCGGAGCCGGAGTAAGGCGTGCAGGCAAAGGCGGAAACGAGCAGCTTCATGGCAGCGGCGGGAACGCAAATTCATGGACGGCACCACCGGCACGGCCCGCCTTGGAAATGGAGCAGAAAAGGCCGGGAAAGGCGGCGAACCATGATTGTGTCGCAAAATAATTGATGGCGGGCAAGCTAACGATCACCGCCGCCCCGTCAAGCCAATTCAGGTTCCGGCAGTGTCCTAATCCAAATTCGCAATCATAATCGTAATCAATTTAGCCCGGATTAAGGATTAAGAGCAGGATTAAGATTAGGACACTGCCCAGGTTCCGTTAGTGGCATGTTTCGCGCGAAGAGCGCGAAGGTATAAGATTTTTTTCCTTCGGTTTTCTTCGCGTCCTTCGCGCGACACATAAAATTCTTTCTAACTTACCATTACCCAGCTTCCGGCAATGACGCCGTTTGAAAAATTATTTTCGGCAGTCACCGTCCGCCGCCGGCAAACGGGTCACGTCCGGTTTTTCCGGCCCCAGACGAACCACGCGCACAGCGCGAACAAAACCAGGTTGAACGCGCCGAGCGTCTGCAGCACCGGTTCAAATTTGCCGGGGAAATGATTCAATATCAATGGCAGCGTGAAGCCATAGACAACCGCCAGCGCCACGAGCAACGGGACGATCTGGAATTTTCCGCGCCCGAGCAAATCGTTGACCAGCACGTTCGCCAGCGCGAGCGGCACCATCGCGCCCGCATACCACGGCAGGATCGCGAGCGTCGGCGAAACATATTCCGCCGGATAAACAATCCGCACCACCAGCGGCCCCAAAATCCACAGCCCCAAAACGCCCGCGCCCACCAGGACCGCCGTTCCCAGCAGGACGAGTCCGAGCAGGTTTGATTTCTCCGCCTTCGCCGTGCTGTGGACGATTTTGGGAAACATCACCGCCGCCAGCGGCAGCACCAGCCACAGCAGCGCGCGCGACAACGTCCCCGCCGCGCCATAGGGCGCCGTTTTTTCCGCGCCAAAATAACTGTCAACAAAAGTCGTGTCGGCGCAAAAAAGAAATTGCGTCGCCGCAAAACCGAGCAGCAGCGGAACCACCTCGCGCAAAAAATCGCGCCGGTTGAACGGCGCGGATTGTCCGCGCCATAACGTCCGCGTCTGCCAGACGCCGACCAGCGTGGCCGCCAGCAGCCCGATAAAAACGCCCGTCATGATTCCCGTCGCCCAGCCGCCCAGCGCCAAGACGATGAAGACCGCCGCCGAGATCCTGAAAACCGCGTTGAAAATGTTGCTCCAGCCGAGCCACAGGAAATTTTGCTGCCCCTGCATCACGCCCTGAAACATCGGCATCAGCAGCGAAAACAAAATGACCGCCAGCGTCATCCACAACGCCAGCGGATTCGCCAGATGCCAGTTGGCGGCGATGTGATTGCGGAAAAAAAACGCGGCGAGCAACGCCGCCAGCCAGAACAAAAAAATCCCCAGACACGACGCGCGGATCATGCCCGTCAATTGCCGGCCACGATTTTTTGCCAGCGCGGCCGCCGTCTGGTGCGTGAACACCATTTGAAACGGAATCGCCGGAATCAGGCTCACGACGGAGAAGAGCGTGATCAGCGTGCCGTATTCGCCCGCCGGAATTTTTTGGGAAAGAAAATGGATGCCCAGCATCAGCCCGCCGCTGGCCAGCGCCGCGACCATCAGCCAGCCGCTCTGCCGGAAAAACGCCGCGTGCTGCGAAGCCGCCTTCGCCGGGGTTGATGAAATTTTTTCTGCCGCCATGAGTGCCGGAAAATACGAAACCAATCTGTTTCGGGAAAGCCAATTCAAGAATTGGCAATCCCAGTCCGGCAGGAATGAATGAAAATAGCACGCAGGGGCGGCAGGAATTTTCTTTGCGCTCCTTGCGTTCATTCGCGGCAATTAAAATTTACGGAAGCGATTTCAGAAAATTCAAAAGCAGGTTTTTCCCGCGCTCCAGTTCCGCCAGCGAAATCCACTCGTCCGCCGTGTGCGCCTGCGCGATGTCGCCCGGCCCAAACACGACGCCCGGAATGCCGCCCGCCGATAGAACCGCCGCGTCGCAGAAAAAATGGACGCCCAGCGGTTTTGACTGCCCGACGCATTTCATAAATTTTTGGACGAGCGGCAATTTGAAATTCGTTTCGAGCGGCAGGGCCGGCGCGAGCTTGGTGCTGGAAATGGTTGCGGCCAGTTTTTTCCCGCGCAGCAGCGCCGCGATTTCCCGGCGCACGCCCGCGTCCGTCTCGCCCGGCAACGTGCGGCGATCCACCGTGATTTTGCAAACGTCCGGAACGATGTTCGGCTGCGTGCCGCCGGAAATGGTGCCGACATTCACCGTTGCCGTGCCGAGCAGCGGATGTTTTTTCCTTCGCAACCGCGCGGCGTAATCCGTTTCCAGAAAATCCACGATGCGCGCTATTTCGCGGATGGCGTTTTTGCCGAACTGCGGCGTCGCGCCGTGCGCCGCCTGGCCGCGCGTCGCCAGTTCCAGCCACAGGCTGCCCTTGTGCGCGGTGACCACCTGTAATTTTGTCGGCTCGCCGACGATGGCCAGGTCCGCTTTGAATTTATTTTTGACAAGCGCCCGCGAACCGGCTTGCGCGTGCTCCTCGTCAATCAATCCTGCGAAAACGATTTCCGTCTCGCGCGGACGATTTTTTGATTCCGCCAGCTCGCACAACGCGGTGAGCATGGCGGCGACGGAGCCTTTCGTGTCGCACGCGCCGCGGCCGTAAAGCCGACCGTTTTTGCGCTGCGGAATGAATTTGGTTCCGTCCGCGCCGACGGTGTCGAGGTGCGGCGCGAGCAAAATGGTTTGTTTGATTTTATTTTTTGGCCGCCAGCGCGCGATGAGATTGGAACGAACGTTTGTTTGGTGGGGCGAGCGTCCTCGCGAGCCGAAACCTGATTCCGCAGACGGCTCGCCGGGAGTCTCGCCCCACCGTGTAAATTCGACTTTTTGGAATTCAACTTCCAATCCGGCGCGCGCGGCGGTGGCGGCGAGGAAATCCGCGACGCGCTTTTCCCCGGCGTGCGGATGGCGCGGCGGCAGAAAGGCGGGATTCACGCTGGGCAGCGCGATGAGTTCGGCCAGGAGCTTTTCCGTGCGCATCATGGCCGCAGAATGTCACAGCCAAAAGCTCTTTGCCACTGTCTTCTCGACGCGGAACTTCGGCGGCAGCCGACGCAGCCCGGCGCTCGCTTTGCGCCGCGCCAAGGTTTATCGTCCCGTCATGCGCGTTTTAATTGTCGGCTGCGGTTATGTCGGGGTGCCGCTCGGAATCGAACTGGTGCGGCTCGGCCATGAAGTTTTTGGCCTGCGAAGAAATGCGGCGGCGGAAAACGAATTGATAGCCGCCGGCATCCAGCCTTTGTCCGGCGACGTGACGAAGCCGGATGAATTGAAAAATTTGCCGCACGAATTCGACTGGGTCGTCAACTGCGTCGCGGCGGGCGGCGATACGGAAAATTACCGCGCAGTTTATTTCAACGGCACAAAAAATTTGATCGAATGGCTCGCGCCGAATCCGCCGAAAAAATTTGTCTATACCAGCAGCACGAGCGTCTATGCGCAAAACGACGGCTCGCAAGTCAAGGAATCCAGCCCGGTTGAACCGACAGCGGAAACTTCCAAAATTCTCGTCGAAACGGAAAAGGTTTTGCTCGACGCGGCGGCGCAGAAAAAGTTTCCGGCGGTGATTTTGCGCGTGGCCGGCATTTACGGGCCGGAGCGCGGCCACTGGTTCAGGCAATTTCTGAAAGACGCCGCGCACATCGAAGGCGACGGCGCGCGCTTCCTGAACATGATCCACCGCGACGACCTGATCGGCTGCATTATCGCCGCCTTGAAAAGCGGCCGCGCCGGGGAGATTTACAACGCCGTGGACGACGAGCCGGTGAGCCAGTTGCATTTTTTCCAGTGGCTCGCGCAGGCCGTGGACAAGCCGCTCCCGCCGTCCGTGCCGGAGAATTTCGACGACCATCGCAGACGCGGCGTGACGAACAAGCGCGTCTCAAACCGCAAATTGAAAATGGAGCTCGGCCATCCGTTCAAGCATCCGACCTTTCGGCAGGGTTACAGCGCGGAACTGTTGCGGCTTGACCGGGCGGGCGGATGACGTGCCGCGTGGCGGCTTAAACCGCGCTGTCGCCTTTTTCGTCGGTGCGGATGCGGATGGCCTCCTCGACGGCGGAGACAAAAATTTTCCCGTCGCCGATCTTGCCGGTTTTCGCCGCCTTGACAATGGCCTGCACGATGGCGTCCTTTTGGGCGTCGGCGACGACGAGTTCGATTTTGATCTTGGGCAGGAAATCCACGGTGTATTCGCTGCCGCGATAGATTTCCGTGTGGCCTTTCTGGCGGCCAAAGCCCTTGACTTCGCTGACGGTCATGCCCTGGATGCCCAGTTCATTGATCGCGTCTTTGACCTCGGTGAGCTTGAACGGTTTGATGATGGCTTCGATTTTTTTCATAGGTTGTCATTCATTATACGCACTTTCCCCGTGTTGGGAAAGGTCTAGTCCGAGACTTTCTTCTTCCGGGTCCACCCGCAGACCGATGAGGGCGTCCACAATCTTAAAAATAACAAAGGTGGCCGCGCCGCTCAACACCATCGTGCACGCCACCCCGGCGAGCTGGTTGAAAAATTGATGCGGACCGCCCGCGAGCGAGACGGCCATGCCATTGGCCTTGAACGTGGTCGCGATGGCGGGATTCACTTCCGCGCTGGCCAGAAAACCCAGCATCATCATGCCGATCATGCTGCCGACGCCGTGAACGCCGAACACATCCAGCGAATCGTCATAGCTGAAAATGGATTTGATTTTCGTCACCGCAAAGTAACAGACAACGCCCGCGACCAGCCCGATGCCAAAAGCCGACGGAATCGCGACGAAGCCTGACGCCGGCGTGATCGTGGCCAGTCCCGCGACCATGCCGGACGCCACGCCGAGCACGCTCGGCTTACCTTTCAACAGCCATTCCACCGTCGCCCAGCTTAACGCCGCCGCCGCCGCCGAAAAATGCGTGGCCGCAAACGCGCTCGTCGCCAGCGTGCCGGCGTTCAACGCGCTGCCCGCGTTGAAACCGAACCAGCCGACCCATAAAAGCCCCGCGCCGACGAGCGAGAAGACGACGTTGTGCGGCGCCATCGGTTCGCGCGGAAAACCCGCGCGCTTGCCGAGCATGATCGCGAACACCAGCGCCGCCACGCCGGAGCTGATGTGGACGACCGTGCCGCCCGCGAAGTCGAGCACGGGAATTTTTCCGCCCTGCGCCCAGTTCAAATAACCGCCCTTACCCCAGACCATGTGGCACAGCGGCAGATAAACCACCGTCATCCACAGCAGCATGAACACGACGTAGCCCTTGAATTTCACGCGTTCCGCCACCGCGCCGCTGATGAGCGCCGGTGTGATGATGGCGAACATCATCTGGAACAGCATGAACGTCTGCGCGGGAATTGTTCCCGCATAATCCGCATCCGGCGCGCCGCCGACGCCTTTCAAAAACAGATGGGAAAGGGGATTGCCGAAAAATGGATTGCCCGCGCCGAACGCCATGCCGTAGCCATAAACCATCCATACCGCCGAGATCAGCGCCATCAAAATCAGGCTGTGCATCATCGTGGACAAAACATTTTTGGGCCGCACCAGCCCGCCGTAAAAAAGAATCAAGCCCGGCGCCGTCATCATCAGCACCAGCGCGGAACTCGCGAGCAGCCAGGCATTGTCGCCGCTGTTGACGGCGGACGGCGCAAGCGGGCTGGCGGCGGAAAAGGCGTCGGCCGCACCAGCCAGGGATGGAAAGAACGAAAATAAAAAAACCAAGCATGAAAAATGCAAAAATCTTTTTGCTTCTGGATGAGCGGATTTCATGGGGATGAAGTTCAACAAAACCGCCCCGGCGAGTCAACGCCCGTCTTGCGCAAAACTTGTTCGATTTTGTCCGCGTTCACGGATAACTTTCCCGCCGCCATGTCCGCCGAAGCCCAACTCACGCCCATGATGGCGCAGTATCGCCGCATCAAGGGCGAACTGCCGAAGGATGCGCTGCTGCTGTTCCGGCTCGGCGATTTCTACGAGATGTTTTTCGAGGACGCGCAGGCCGGCGCACAGTTGCTCAACCTTTCGCTCACCGCGCGCAACGGCGTGCCGATGTGCGGCCTGCCGCATCACGCCGCCAACGGCTACATCGCCCGCATTCTCAAAGCCGGACGCAAGGTGGCCATCTGCGACCAGACCGAAGATGCGCGTCCGGGAAAACTGGTGAACCGCGAGGTCACGCAAATCCTTTCGCCCGGCACGCATTTCGACGAACGGATGCTCGTCGCCGAGCGGAATAATTTTCTCGCCGCCGTTTATCCGTCGGGAAAAATCTTCGGCCTCGCGCTGGTGGATTTGACGACTGGCGATTTTCTCACAACCGAACTGGAAAATGATTCCGCGCTGCTCGCGGAGTTGGAGCGTTTGCGTCCGGCGGAAATTATTTTCCCGACCGAAGCGACTTCGCTGCGAGATTTATTGCGTGGCGCATTCCAAATTTTGAGCGGCTACGATGACTGGACGTTCGCGCCGGAGACGGCGGTTTTCACCATGCGCGAGCATTTCAAGGTCGCCTCGCTCGACGGCTTTGGCCTTAAAGACAAGCCCGCCGCCATCGGCGCGGCGGGCGGCGCGCTGCATTATCTCACGCAAAATCTGCGCCGCGACGTCAAGCATCTCACGCGCATCTCGTTTTACCAGCGCAGCGATTTTCTCACGCTCGATTACACGACGCTGCGGCATCTGGAAATTCTCGAACCGCAGCACCACGACGCCCCGCGCAACGCCAGTCTTTACGGCGCACTGAACAAAACCGTCACGCCGATGGGCGCGCGGCTCTTGCGCAACTGGCTCTCGCAACCACTCGCCAAGGTTGAACCGATTCTTCAGCGGCAAGAAGCGGTGCAAACGTTCATTGAAAATACTTTTGGCCTCGACGCCTTTCGCCAGCAGCTTGCAAAAGTGCGCGATTTGGAACGCACGCTCGGCCGCTTGAGTTCCGGCAGCGGCAACGCGCGCGACCTCGTTGCGCTGCGTCTGGCGCTGGAACAAATTCCGGCTCTGAAACAAATTCTTTCATCGGTTGGGCCGAGCTGCAGATCAGCCTTGCTCAAAGAAGATGCCGAGGCCGCGCAGCAGCGCGGCCCTACCTTGATTTCAGATTTGAATTTGCAAATTTCCGAGTCGCCCGATCTGGTTGAAATAATCTCCCGTGCCATCGTGGACGAGCCGCCGCTGCCCATCAAGGAAGGCGGCATGATCCGCGACGGTTTCGATGCGAACCTCGACGAACTGCGCACCGCGCAGCGCGGCGGCAAAGATTGGATTGCCAAGTTGCAGGCCGATGAAATCGCCGCGACGGGAATTGCCTCGCTAAAAGTGCGGTTCAATTCCGTTTTCGGATATTACATCGAAGTCACCAAATCGAATCTCGACAAGGTGCCGCCGCATTATCACCGCAAGCAGACCGTCGCGAACGGCGAGCGTTTCATCACGCCGGAGTTGAAAGCGATGGAGGGAAAAATTCTCGGCGCGGAAGAACGCAGCGTGAAATTGGAATACGAAATTTTCCAGCGCGTGCGCGAGGAAGTATTGGGCCAATTGCCGAAAATTCAGCAGACTGCGAGTGCGCTGGCGCAACTGGACGTGCTGGCGTCATTCGCGGAGACGGCGCGGCTGCATAATTATTGTCGTCCGCAAATTTCTGACGAAGGCCTTTTGCAAATCCGCGACGGCCGGCATCCGGTTTTGGAACAGCAACTCGTCGAGGAACGCTTCGTGCCGAATGACACGGGGCTTGCCGCCGTTAAATCGTTAAATAGTTACATTGTTGAATCGGCAAAATGCGATTCAACGATTCAACGATTCAACGATTCAACCCTTCCCCAAATCGCTTTGATCACCGGGCCGAACATGGCGGGCAAATCCACCTACATCCGGCAGGTCGCGCTGCTCACGCTGCTCGCGCACACCGGTAGTTTTGTGCCTGCCGCCGAGGCGCGGATTGATTTGGTGGACCGCATCTTCACGCGCATCGGCGCGAGCGATGATCTGTCGCGCGGGCAAAGCACGTTCATGGTCGAGATGACCGAGACGGCGAACATCTTGAACAACGCCACGGCGCGCAGCCTCATCGTGCTGGACGAAATCGGGCGCGGCACCAGCACGTTCGACGGGCTTTCGCTCGCGTGGAGCATCGTGGAATTTCTGCACAACCAGGTCGGCGCGAAAACTCTTTTTGCCACGCATTATCACGAATTAACCGAACTCGCCGCGCGCTTGCCGCGCATCAGGAATTTCAACGTCGCCGTGCGCGAATGGCACGACCAGATTGTGTTTCTCCGCAAAATCGTCGAGGGCGGCACGGACAAGAGCTACGGCATCCAGGTGGCGCGGCTGGCGGGCGTGCCGAAGGAAGTTTTGGAACGCGCGAAACAAATTCTCGGCAACCTAGAAGAATCCGAACTCACGCCGGAAGGCAATGTGCGTCCGCAAACGCGGCAGCGCGGCAAACTGCAAAATCTTCCCGTGCCGCCGCAGATGGATTTGTTCGGGTGAGTTCGGCCAGAAGTTTTTCCGTGCGCGTCATGGCCGCAGAATGTCACAGGCAAATGCTGTTTGCCACTTTCTTCTCGACACTGAATTTAGGCGTCGGCAGAGTTGTGGCAGCCATGAAAATACCTTTTCTTTTCAATCTGTTTTGTAATTCCAGAGTTCTTCGTCTTGCTTCCATTATGATTGTCGCGTTGACGATGTGCAGCCTCATTTCATGTGGCAAGAAACATACAGCTACTCCAGCGGAAATCAGCGGGATTCTTGACGCGGCCAAAGGTGGCGACTTGGAAACTGCAAAGACATTCCTAAACGCTAATCCTGATTTGGTTAACGCCCGAGACGAAGGAACCGAAAACCCGGGCTATACGCCTTTGCACTGGGCAGTGTTTAATGGACACAAAGATGTGGTGGAGTTGTTAGTGGCCAACAAAGCTGACGTCAATGCTAGGACCAAATACGATACTACCCCTTTGATCTTGGCGGCAGGCCGTGGTGATAAGGACGTGGTGGAATTGCTGTTGGCCAATAAAGCCGATGTCAATGCCAAGGATAGTGCTGGCTGGACGTCTTTGTTCTTGGCGTCAATGAATGGTCGCGCAAACGTGCTGGACTTGCTGCTGGCCAATAAGGCCGACGTCAATGCCAAGGCCAACGACGGTGTGACACCTTTACACGCTGCGGTTTTACGCAAACATGAAGATGTCGCAGATTTACTGCGCCAACACGGCGGCCACGAATAAATTAAATTTTCAAACAATCTCCACCGGACATTTCGGCAGCGCGTCGAGAAAGGACTGGCCGTATTGCTTCGTCAAAATCCGGTTGTCATTTCATCAAACATCGGCAACATTGATTCGTCATGAGCGCAGCGCAAGCCACGGCGGAAGTTTTTGTCACGGCCTTCAAAAGTTTGAAACGCCGCGAGCGCGAGGCTGTGTTTGAACGCCTGCTGGCGGATGACGAGCTTTCCGAGGACATTGCCGACACGCTGGCGTTGGAAGCGCGCCGTCATCAGCAGCGCCAGTCTTTTCGTCAGACGCTGAAAGAACTGAACGTCCGCGCGTGAGCTGGCAGATCGAAATCGCGCGCGACGCCCGCAAGGAACTCGAACGGCTTCCGGCACAAATCCAAATCCGCATCAGCAAAGCCATTCTCGCGCTGGAAGAAAATCCATTCCCGCACGGCTGCAAGAAATTGAAAAACCGCGACGGCTTTCGCATTCGTGTTGGCGATTATCGGATTCTTTATTTTGCCGACACGAAGTTGAAACAGATTGTCGTCGGCGTCATCGGCCATCGGCGCGAAGTTTACCGGGATTGATTTTCAAACAATTTCCACCGGACATTTCGGCAGCGCGTCGAGAAAGGACTGCCCGTATTGCTTCGTCAAAATCCGGTTGTCCAAAACCACGATGATGCCGGTGTCGGTCTTCGTGCGGATCAAACGCCCGACGCCCTGGCGGAATTTCAGGATCGCCTCGGGCAGGGAAAATTCGCCGAAGGAATTGCCGCCGCGCGCCTCGATCGCCTCGAGGCGCGCCTCGATCAGCGGATGATCCGGCACGGCGAACGGCAGCCGCGTGATGATGACGTTGCTCAACGCCTCGCCCGGCACGTCCACGCCCTGCCAGAAGCTGTCCGTGCCGAAGAGCACCGAGTCCGTGTCGTCTTTGAACTTCTCCAGCATCGTCGAGCGCGGTGTGCCCGTGCCCTGCACGAAACACGCGACGCCGAGCTTGTCGAAAAACGGCTGCATCAGCTCGGCGACTTCCTGCATGAGCTTGTAATTCGTGAACAGCACGAACGCCTTGCCGTGCGTCTGCGTCACGAAATGCCCGATCCAATGGATCAACGCGTCGCGATAACCGGCCTCGCGCGGGTCGGGCATTTTTTTGACGGCGAACAGTTTCATCTGCCGCTCGTAATCGAACGGCGTGCCGACTTGCAGCATCGTGGCGGATTCGCAGCCGACGCGGCGGGAGAAATAATTTAAACCGTTTTGCGATTTTGTGTTTGTGGCGAGCGTCGCGCTCGTCATGATGATGGACGTGTCGCTTTCAAAAAGTCTTCGACGTAAAAAATCTGCGACGTCAATCGGCGCGGCGTTGAGCGAAAGATTTCTATGCGCCTTGCCGCTGCGTTCGACCCAATAAACCTGGTCGTCCGCGCTCTGGCTCAAAAATTCCGCGACCTCCACTGTCAATTCGCCCAGCCGCCGGTTGCACTCGACCAACTCCTGGCCAATGTCTTTGTCTTCGCTCAATTTTATGAGTTCGCTCACCGCTTCACGCAACCGTTGAATCGGCAAAGTCACGTTGTCTTTGACGAGTTCCGCGCGGCGGATGCGCAGTTCTTTCCATTCGCGTCGCCGCGCTGATGAATTTTCGCCGCCAGAAAATTTTGGTTTGGCCGTCGCCTGGATTTCCTCGCACGCCGCCTCGACGTTCTCAAAAAACTTGTCCGACTCGCTTAAAATGTCCGCGACGAGTTTCACCGCATTGCCTTTGCGCAACGTCGCGAGCAGGCCTTTTTCCGTGCGCGGATTCCACAGCCGGTTCAGTGAAAAGCGCACCTGCCCGCTCGACACGCTCAAGCCGATGTGCCGCGACGCCACGCGCTCCATCGTGTGCGCCTCGTCGAAAATCACGAAGTCATTCTTGAACAAAATGCCGCCCTCCATCTCCTCGTCCACGCCGCCGAGCAGCGTGAAGAAAAGCGTGTGGTTCAGAATCACCACGTCCGCCGACAAGATGCGGTTGCGCACGCGCTGAAAAAAACAGACGTCGTGATCCTTCGCGAAATCCGATTGATGCCCGCACGTTTTCGGCGAGCAAAGACCGCGCTCGGAACAAACCTGCGCCCAGACTTTAGCATCCGGCTCGATGGGAAAATCCGACAAGCTGCCGTCCTTGGTCGTCTTCGACCATTCGTAGATGCGCTGTAATTCCTCGGCTTCCGACGATGTAAAAAGATTTCCGCTCTGCTGCATCGCCTTTTGCATACGTCGCGTGCAAAGATAATTCGCGCGGCCCTTCAGCATCGCGTAGCTAAACTTCACCGGGTCCGGCAGCGAACCCAGCACGGCGGCAAGCATTGGCAGATCTTTTTCCGTGAGCTGCTCCTGCAAATTAATCGTGTGCGTGGAAACGATCGCTTTTTTCTTCTGCGCGACGGCGAAGAGAATCGCCGGAATCAAATAGGCCAGCGATTTTCCTACACCCGTGCCCGCTTCGACGGCAAGATGCTCACGATTCTGCAACGCCCGCGCCACGGCCATGGCCATTTCCTGCTGCTGCGGGCGGAACTCGAAGTTGCTCGCCTTGGAAAGAATCCCGCTCGGCGAAAAAATCTGTTCGACTTGCGCAACCAAATCCACGCCCGCAGGTTGGATTTCAGAAAGTGAAATCATTTCTTGGCTTGTTTGGACTTTTGGCGAACAACTAGGCACTTCACTAAATCACCCACATTTTTTAATTCTTCGCATGGCATATCACCATACCCACATTCAATAAATTCCATCGCAAACTCATCTACGAAATCACCGAGTTGAAAATCAAATGTCTCCCACAACTCATCATTGGGATAAATCAAATCGGGGCTGTAAGAGCCTCGCTGCGCGAGCTTTTTCCTGATGGCCGATACCAAAGGCAGATCTTCAGGCAAAAGTGACAGACTTTTGCAAGATTCTGAATCCGATAGTTTCGTCCGTTTCTCTTGCGCTTTTGCGATTTGCCAGAATTTAGCTGTTTGCTCTCGATTACGAACAGCACCTAAAAATAAAAGCCCAACCAAGACTAGAAACCCAAAAAACAAAATCATCAAGAACGTTTGCATTTGAAATGTTAAAGCTTCTGGTCGCTCACCACGACTTTCAGCGCCGCCGTTTTTCCCGGCGTGAGGAAAATCTTGTTCTGCTTCACGTTGCCGGATTCGACGCAGACCATGTGCCGGTGTTCCGCCGGGTCAAAGTCGTCCGGCAATTTCTGCGTCGTCCACGGATTCCAGACAACGGTGGAGTTGGAATTAAATTTCTCCACGCGGATCGCCCGCTGGAAACTGGCATCGCGGATTTCCACCGTGCCGGCCGAGTCGGGATAGACGCGGTTCGTCTCCTTCGTAATGTGTAGCACGGGGTCATTCTCCACCTTGCGCGCACCGGCGGCGCCGGCGGCGAAGTCATCAAACGGCGCATCCCGCAAACCAGCGAGGGAAACCTGATTGATGTCGCCGACGTGAAAATAAGTGTGCAGGCAGTTTTCAATTTCCAAAGTTTTGTCCGCCGATTCGTTGGTGGCGACGAGTTCCATCGTGAGCGTGTCCGCAACGGTGACGACAAATTCTGTGCCCAGCGCCGACCATCCGGGCTTCAGAAATTCTTTCGGCAGACGCAGGCGAACCGTCACCGCGCCGTCCTTGGCGGCGGAAGTCTTGACCAGTTCCCACGGCAGGATGCGGGCGAACCCGTGCGCGGGTTCGCCTTCGCGCCCGCCGAACCACGGAAAACAAACCGGCACGCCGCCGCGAATCGGTTTGCCCGGCGCAAACCAGCTTTTGGCGCTCATGAACAGCAACGGCGGCTCGCCGTTTTTCTGGAAGCCGATGACGTGCGCGCCGTGCAGATAAATTTCCGCCGTGCTGCATTTGGTCGTGACGATGATTTTGGCCAGGCCGCCATTGCCTGCGGCCACGGCGACGCGTCCGGGAATTTCGTGTTTGCGCATCGGCTCGAGGTTGGTGGTCATGGGAGTTTGCAAATTTCAGTTCGCATGAAAGTCGGCGCAGCCATTTTGTGCAAGTTAAAATGCTTGTCATTCCCGCCGCGTTCCGAAAAATGACCCATGTGAACCGTTTTCTCCCACTGTTGGCGCTGCTCCTCTGGGTCACGGGCTGCGCGCACCTTGAACCGCGCGCCGATTTTCTTCGCGTTATCGGGCGCCCGCACGTCGCGCTTGCACCGCAAGTTCAGGAATTGCCGGCGACAAACGACCTCGCGCGATTTCATTTTTCTTTCGCCACCGACGCGCAAAATCGCGTGCCGGGAATTTTGATCAAATCCGCCGGTTCGCACGGCCGCCGTCCCGTCGTCATCGCGCTGCATGGCACGGGCGGCAGCAAGGCCAACATGATCGCGCTCTGCCGCAAACTCGCCGACGCCGGGTTCATCGCCGTCGCCATTGACGGACGTTATCACGGAGAACGAAAAACCGGCAAGGGTCAGAGCGATTACGAAGCCGCCATCGTCCGCGCATTTCACGGCAGCGGCGAGCATCCATTTTACTACGACACCGTCTGGGACGTGATGCGGCTCGTGGATTATCTCTCGACGCGCGACGACGTTGACCCGGCGCGCATCGGCCTCATCGGCTACTCGAAGGGCGGCATCGAAACGTATCTCGCGGCGGCGGCGGACCCGCGCATCGCCGTGACCGTGCCGTGCATCGGCGTGGAAAGTTTCCGCTGGGCGCTCGACCACGACGACTGGCAGGGACGCATCGGCACGATTCAAAACGCCTTCGACACGATTGCAAAAGACGCGGGCGTGACAAAACCGGATTCCATGTTTGTGCAAAAATTCTACGATCGCGTCCTGCCGGGAATTTATTCAGAGTTCGACGGGCCGGAAATGCTGGCGCTCATCGCGCCGCGCCCGCTGCTCGTCATCAACAGCGACTCCGACAACCACACGCCGCTGCCCGGCGTCAGCGAATGCACCAAGGCCGCGCAAAAAGTTTATGCCGCCGGCCACGCGGAAGCCCGTTTCGCCGTGATCATCCAGGAAAACACCGGCCATCAGGTGAAGCCGGAATCCGAAAGCGCGGCGATCAGGTGGTTCGTGCAATGGCTGAAACCGTGACGGCCTGGAAGATTTGCGCGGATGAAAGAATCAAAAGGAGGCCGCAGGACATCGCCTACCTGCCGCAATGGAAATTTGAAGCGGCGGCGACCTTTTCCCGTCCATGGTTTAATCCATCACGGCCGCGAAACGCAGGCCGCGCGTGCTGACACGGAGTTCCTTGAAGCCAAATTCTTCCATGACGGCTTCGTAAATCAAAACGCCGGTGAGAATCACGTCGGCGCGCAATTTCGGCAGCCCGGGAATTTCCTTGCGCCCGGCCAGCGGCAGTTTCCACAGATTTTTCCGGTTCGCGACAACTTGGTCGAAGCTCAAGACGGTGCGCTCGATTTTTTCGCGGTCGAAGCGGTCCAGTTTTTTTTCCATGCGCGCCAGGATGCTCGTCGTGCCGCCGGTGCCGACGAGCCGGATTTCACCGGCTTCATTTTGCAACGCGGGTTCAAGCTGCGGACGGACCTCGGCGCGCAGAAATTTTTTCAGCCAGTCGCGGCAGGCGGTGAATTCGCCGCGCGCCGGCGGGTCGCCGTGCGGAAATTGTTCCATCAGCCGCACCGTGCCGAGCGGAAAGCTGTGCGCGAAACTTTTCTTTGTGCCGTGGCCCAGAATAAATTCCGTGCTGCCGCCGCCGACATCCAGCAGCAGTAGCGGTGTATTTGCCAGTTCCAAGTCGGTGGCGACTCCTTGAAACACCCATTCCGCTTCGCGGGCGCCGGAGATGATTTCCGTTTTCAAACCGGACGCGCGTTCGATGGAAGTCGTGAGGTCGTCCGGGTTGACCGCATCGCGTGCGGCGCTGGTGGCGATGACGCGGATGGAAACGGCGTTTTTCTCCCGCGCAATTTCTGCGAACTCCCAGACGGCCTCGGCGGTGCGGGCGACGGCTTCGGGCTGCAGCCGGTTCGATTCGTAGAAACCTTTGCCGAGGCGCGTCTGCCGGCTCTCTTCAAGCACCGGCTGCACGTCGCATCCGCGCACGTCCGCCACCAACAACTTAATCGAGTTGGTGCCGACATCAATCACGGCGCGGCGGACGGTTTCCATAAAGCGCCAGATTACGAGGGGCAATTGCGGAAACCCAAGCGAAAAAATGTTACAAATTGCGACGTCATCGGAGCGCGGGCGGCTCGCCCGCGAGTTCTGGAAAAAAGTGATCGCGCGGACGAGCCGTCCGCGCCCCATGTCACCCGATGCGGAAGGAGATTTTCTGGATCAGGTTTTTTCCGAAGCTGTGCTGCAGGCGGTCAAGGATTTCCTTGCGGCGGTAACGGACGATTTCCGTCAGCCACACGCTGTTGTCCACGTCCACGAAGAGCGTGCCTTTATGCAGATTGTGCGGCTGCGCGTGCGCGGTGATGTTGGGATCGAGCAGGGAATTCCAGACCTTGACCAGTTCGATGTCGGCGCGGCGCGAGTCCATTTTCAAATCTGACAAAACTTTTGAAACGACCCTGCCCGCGTCGCGCGCGCGGACAGCTTGTGCAGCTTCGAGCGGCGCGAGATCCACACTGCGCCACTGGGCGAGGACTTTCTGGCGGGCGGAAATTTTTTTTGGCGGCGGCATGAAAATAACTTTAAGTCGTTAATTCTTAATTTTGAATTTGAACTAAAAATTCAAAATTCAAAACTAAAAATTCTCGCCACCCGCCATCAGTTTGGATTTGCGCCGCCATTTTGGCGCTTGCCAATTCAGACTTTGCAGTGCAAAGTCAATTCATGGAACCAAAATGGGCCGAAGATAATTTGCAAACCATCCGCACCTTGATGGAACGTTCCGCCGTTTATCGCCGCGCGCTCGCGCCGATCATGTTGATTTGCGGAATTTCAGGTTTAGCTGGAGGTGTTGCTGGGTGGCAATGGCAATTAAATTCCTATCTTGAATTTGTCATTGTTTGGGGCGTTACCGCAATTTTTGCGTTAAGTTGCTCAACCCTTTTGATTCGCCAGCAAGCCCTAAAAGAATCGGAACCGTTTTGGTCACCGCCAACACGACGGGTGGCACAAGCATTAGCTCCACCATTTTTGATTGGGGCAATCATGGCCGGCGTGATGATTTTTTGGGAAGACGATGTGTTAGCACAGAAGATCGCGATTTTAATTTGGTGTCTGACATTTGGTTGTGGGATTCACGCCGCCGGGTTCTTCATGCCGCGTGGTATCAGATGGTTTGGCTGGATTTTTTTGTTGGCTGGCATTGGTTTGCTTGCCTGCTTGGTCGCTGAAATTGATTTATTGCGCGTGTTTTATTCTCCACATTTACTCATGGCTGCCATCTTCGGTGGACTGCATCTGGCTTACGGCGCGTATCTGTATCTGACCGAAAAGAAAAATCCCGTCGCGTGAACCCGGAACCGTATTTACAGCTCGACCGGTTGATCCATGAAAAGGGCCGGCTGGCCATCATGTCCATGCTCGCGGCCACGCCGGAATTGTCGTTCACCGAACTGCGCGACGCGCTGGAAATGACTGACGGGAATCTCACGACTCATATAAAGGCATTGCAACAGGAAGGTTACGTCGCCGTCGCCAAATCGTTTCAGAACAACCGTCCGCTCACGACCTGCTCGCTGACGGCGGCGGGACGCAAAGCCTTCGCCGAATACATCAACCTGCTGGAAAAAATCGTCCGGCAAAACAAGCCGAAATAAAAATCTTTTGAACGAAAATGAATGCCCGTGGTCTTTTACTTTGTGACACAAAGTTAATATGAAAATCATCCGCGCTGAACATCTGGGAATGTGTTTTGGGGTCAGGGATGCCATTGCGCTGGCGGTTGAAACCGCCGGACGCGGGCCGCTGACCATTTTGGGCGACCTTGTCCACAACGAAACCGTGCTGACGGGACTGCGCGCCAGCGGAATCCGCATCGAGCAGCAGCCCGCCAATGTGAACACGCAGACGGTGATGGTCACGGCGCACGGAGCATCCGACCGTGCGCTCCGCCGGACGCGCGAACGCGGATTGAATGTGCTGGAGGCGACGTGTCCGCTGGTTCACGTCGCGCACCGCAGCCTGGCGAAGCTGGTGCGGGCCGGTTTTCATCCGGTGATCATCGGCAAGCGAGATCATGTGGAAGTGCGCGGCATGACGGAGGATTTGGACGAGTTTGAGGTGGTGCTGGACGAAGGCGATGTGGCGAAACTTCAGGAGCGGCCGCGCTTTGGAATTATTTCGCAAACCACGCAGCCGGTCGAAAAAGCGCGGCGGCTGGCGCAATTGATTCGCGAACGGTTTCCGCAATCCGAAGTGCGCTTCATTGACACCGTCTGCCAGCCGACGAAACAACGCCAGAACGCCGCCGTCGAAATCGCAAAAAAATCCGACGTGGTGGTTGTCATCGGCGGCGCGCACAGCAACAATACGCATGAACTGGTGAAAACCTGTGCGCAGTTTTGCGCACGCGTCCACCACGTCCAGACGGCGGAGGATTTGCGCGCGGAATGGTTTCGCGCGGACGACACCGTCGGCATCACGGCGGGAACTTCGACGCCGGACGCGGTGATTGACGCCATCGAACAAAAGCTTCACCAGCTTGCTTTCATTTCAACCGAAACATTGAACGCCAGGGAGCATTATGAACAACGCCAAATGGATTGAACACCTTCGACTCTCGAAATGAAAACCGTGACCGACAAACCGGATTGGGGCCGCTGGTGGATGGTCGTGCTTTACGCCGCCGCGATGGCGTGGGTGGAGTCGGCGGTGGTTTTTTATCTGCGCTCCATGATTGACCGCATCGAACCGTATCAAGCCGATCCGCTGCCTGTCATTGGCGGATTTGCCTTGGTGGAACTGCCGCGCGAATTTGCAACGATGGTCATGCTGTTTGCCGTGGGCTTTCTCGCGGGCCGGACGTGGCGGGCGCGAATCGGTTATGCCGTCATCGCGTTCGGCGTGTGGGACATTTTTTATTATGTCTTTCTGAAAATAATCTGCGGCTGGCCGCACTCGCTGCTCGACTGGGATGTTTTATTTCTGCTGCCGATGCCGTGGTGGGGGCCGGTGCTGGCACCGGTTTTGATTTCGCTGCTGATGATTTTGTGGGGCACATTCGCAATTCAATTTGAACAGAAACACCCCTTGGCCCTGTCAAACTGGCGTCCATGGATATTGAATTTCACCGGCGTCACGCTCGCGCTTTATGTTTTCATGGCGGATTCCATCGCGGCGGCGCACCACGGCTTGGCAGCGATCCGCACCGTGCTGCCTGGACGATTTAACTGGCCGCTGTTCGGCGCGGCGCTGGCGTTGATGTCCGCGCCGGTGCTGCAAACCGGGCGGGAATTCCTGGTGCAATCACGCGCAAAATCCGAAACCGCCAAACTAGCCGCGAAAATTTAATGTCCACGCCACCGGCAAAATTAAAAACGCATCCGGCCGAAATCGCCACGCTGCTGCGCGGCGAAACAGAAACCATTTCCGCGTGGAGTGAAGCCTGGAACACGCCAAGATTTCTGCTGCATATCGCCGTCATCATTTTGGGCGCGGGACTTTATGGCGCGGCGATGGGCTGGTGGCGCGACCCGCAGCAGGCGCTTTACGTTGCCATCAAATTTCCACTCATCATCCTGCTCACGACGTTGGGCAATGCGCTTATCAACGGAATGTTCGCGCCGCTGCTCGGCCTGAACATCCCGTTCCGCCAGTCTTTTTCCGCGATTGTGATGAGCTTCACGATCACGGCGGCGATCCTCGGCGCATTCAGTCCGCTGATTGCGTTCATGGTTTGGAACGCGCCGGACATGGCGGCCAAAGATTTTTCCGGCTCAACTTACAATTTCATTTTGCTCGCGCACGTTTCGGCGATCGCGCTGGCCGGCACCACGGGTAATGTGCGGCTCTTCCAGTTGCTTGCGCAATTGGGCGGCAGCCGCGCCGTCGCGCTGCGCGTGCAGTTCGCGTGGCTGGCGGGAAATTTTTTTCTCGGCAGCCAGCTCTCGTGGATTCTGCGGCCGTTCATCGGCTCGCCGGTGCTGCCGGTCGAATTTTTCCGCAACGAGGCCTTGAAAGGAAATTTTTTTGAGGCCGTATTCCACTCGCTCCAGCAGATTTTCCAGTTCAACTAAACCATCAACACCATTGACCCATGAATGAAACAACCCAAGTGCCGCCGATAATTCCATCGCAAATCCCGCCCGTCGCCGGCTCCAGCGGCCCGCGACCGCTGGGCGACGATCCGTCCGAGCGGGTGCCCATCACCAATGTCATCGCGGCGATTGACGCCATTTTGCGCCATCCGCGCCGCGTGATGTTTCAACTGCATCAGCCGGGCGCGGGAAAATTGATCGGGATGATGGCGCTCGTCGCGATTGCGTGCAGTCTGATTTACGGCGTGGTGGTCGGAACCTTTTCCGGCCACGACCAGCTCTGGCTTGCGCCCGCCAAAATCTCCACCGGCCTGATGATTTCCGCGCTGATCTGCCTGCCGAGCCTTTACATTTTCACCTGCTTGAGCGGTTCGCAGGCGCGGCTGGTGGAAGTGTGCGGGCTGCTCGCCGGACTGCTCATGCTGATGACGATTCTGCTCATCGGCTTCGCGCCGGTGGCGTGGATTTTTTCGCAATCCACCGAATCGCTCGCATGGATGGGCACGCTGCATTTGATTTTCTGGTTCATCGCGACCATCTTCGGGCTGCGATTTTTGGAGACGGGCTTTTCCCATTCGCACGCGCGGTCGCACGCGGGCTTCCACGTCTGGGTCATCATTTTCCTGCTGGTGGCGGTGCAAATGACCACCGCGCTGCGCCCCATCATCGGCACGGCGGACACCATTTTGCCCACGCAAAAACAATTCTTTCTCGCGCACTGGGGCGATTGTTTGAAAGCGCCGGACGATGGATTGAAATCGAAAATGCGGGATTAGAAAGCGTGCAAACCTTGCGAAACCAAGCCAAAATAATTCTCATGAACCGTGACTACATCTTGCGCCGGAGGATTAGACTGCTGACGTGGCTATTTATCACTGGATTATTCTTGAGCGGTGTGACGGCGATTCCATTGCCAGGTGAGTTGAAGCTGCTGGTGAATTTCTTTGGGTCAAACGGCGATTCATCCGAAATGGCGCGGTGGCTTTTGCGCGTCCATGACGCGCTGGCGCAAACGCAATTGCAACATCCGTTTCTTTTTTACGGCACGGACTGGCTGGCGTTCGGGCATTTCGTCATCGCGATTGTATTCATCGGCGCGCTGCGCGATCCGGTCCGCAACCGCTGGCTGTTTGATTTTGGACTGATTGCCTGCGTGCTGGTGATTCCGTATGCGCTCGTGTTCGGCGCTCTGCGCGGGATTCCATTTTGGTGGCGGCTGATTGATTGTTCCTTCGGCGTGTTCGGTTTCATGCCGCTTTGGTTCTGCCGCAAGTGGACAATTGAATTGGAACTCAGGTAGTGGGACAGGCATCTTGCCTGTCAAATTCAGGCTTGAGGATTTGCTGTCTGAAAACTTCGGCTGGAACTGGACAGGCAAGATGCCTGTCCCACTAAAGGCTAGACAAATCCGTCCGCCGGGCGCGTCATTATGAAAATGCCCGGCGGAAACGAAATCGAACGGCTCTACGACGAACACGCGCAGCCGCTTTACGCCTTTCTCCTGAATTTCACGCGCGACGAGGCGGACACGCGCGATCTGCTCCAGGAAATTTTCGTCAAGCTCGCGCGCGAACCGAAACTGCTTGCCGGTGTCCGCGAGGAACGCGCCTTTCTCATCCGGCTCGCGCACAATGCGGCGATTGATTTGATCCGGCGACGCGGCACGCGCGAGCGGACGAAGGAAAATTTCGCCGCTGAAATCATTTCTGTTTTTGCGCCGACCAATGATCCCGATGAAAAAGTTTTCCGCGAAGAACTGGCAAATGCGCTGGGCGAATTGCCGGAGGAACAGCGCGCCGTGGTGCATTTGAAATTGTGGGGCGGCCTGACGTTCGAGGCCATAGCCGCCGCGCTGGAGATTCCCCCGAACACCGCCGCGAGCCGCTACCGCTACGGGCTAGACAAATTGCGCGGGCGGCTGCGTCCCCTTTACGAGGAAATGAAGAAGGCTGAATGATGAATGAAGCAACGGAACAATTTGAGCAACGCTTGAGCCACCAGCCGCTGCGGCAAGTCCCGCCGGCATGGCGCGCGGAAATTCTGGCGGCGGCGCACGGCGCGCAACCAGCTTGTCACTCGTCACCTGTCACTCGTCACTCTTTGCTATCAACTATCAGCTATCAACTCTCAACTCTGCTTTGGCCTCATCCGAAAGCATGGGCGGGCCTGGCGGCGGTCTGGGTTTTAATCATTGCGATGAATTTTTCGATGCGCGATTCCTCGCCGCGAACGGCGGAGAAAATTGCGCCGCCGTCGCCGGAGATGATCGTGGAATTGCGGAAACAGCAGTTGCTGCTGGCTGAACTCATCGGCCCGCGCGAAGCGCGTGATGCCGACCGGCCCAGAAATTTCACGCCCAAGCCGCGTGGCGCGCGGGCGGAGATTTCGGTGGGATGACCGTCGCGGAAAAGCGGCGAAGGGCCGCCGCACTCCAAGACGCTGGCGCGTGGGACGGAAGCCGTGGCTGAACGCGGAGCGTCTGGGAGTGCGCCAGTCCTCTGCGCTTTGTGAGGCGCGGAAATCAGAGTGAACGAAAATGAACCAACGATAAAATTTATGGACGAAAAACCGAAAAGCATCTGGAAAAAATTATTGAAACTGCCCGGCCTTTTGTTGGCATGGCTCGTTTTGCTCGCGGTTACAATGCTTGTTTTTTTAATCATCATTTTGACGAGCACAATGTTTCCAAAAATTTCTGATTTGCTTGGACTGTTAATTTTTGGCGCGGTGGTTGCAACGATTCTGCTTTGCTTCTGGCTTTTAATCCGCTTGCTGTTTTGTTGGCGCAATTTGAAGCGGACACTTTTCGGCCTTGCGTGTTTTGCCACGTTGATTGCGCTGTTTTACGCGGAGGAAGACTGGCGCGGCAAGCATGACTGGGAAAAATTTCGGCAGGAACAGGAAGCCAAAGGCGAAAAATTTGACTGGCAATCAACCATTCCGGCACCCGTGCCGGACGATCAAAATTTTGCGCTGACGCCGGTCATTGCCAGCAGTTACGAAATGTATTTCGATAAATCCGGCCATGAGGTCAGGCCACGGAACACGAATGTCGTTGACCGATTGAGCATGATTACTTGGCGCGATAATCATTGGGCGCATCAGCCTAAATCCGGCGAGATGTCCGCCGATTGGCCGGCGTCAAAAAGAACCGACTTGAAGGCGTGGCAGGAATACTTCCGTTCGCCGCCGCCGACTAATTCGAGGGAGACCAATTCGTTTCCCGTCACGCCGCAGCCACAGTCGCCGGCGGATGACGTGCTGCTGGCCTTGAGCAAATACGATTCCGCCATCGAAGAAATCCGGCAGGCGGGCCAGCTTCCCGATTCACGGTTTCCGTTGACTTATGGCAGCGGCGAGCCGGCCAACATTTTACTGCCGCATCTAAACGCACTGCGGAGCTGCGCGCAGGCTTTGGGTTTGCGCGCGCAGGCCGAACTGCAAAACGGCCGGGGTGAAAAGGCGCTGGCCGATGTGAAGCTGCAATTGCGCCTGGTGGATGCCATCCGAACCGAGCCGTTTTTGATTTCACAATTGGTCCGCGTTGCCATGTTGCAAACTGCCTTGCAGCCGGTTTGGGAAGGGTTGGCCGAACGCAAATGGTCGGACGAACAATTGGCCGGGCTCGATGCGGCGCTGGCGAAGTTTGATTTTCTGGCGGATTGCGCCACGGCGATGCGCGGTGAACGCGGGCTGGAAGTGAGCATGATTGAATATCTCGGCCGCACGCACGATGCTTCCGATTATCCTGGTGCGCAAAGCGAACACGGAGCATGGCTGGCACGCCTGCCGTTTTCTTTGATCCCGACCGGCTGGTATTATCAAAATGAGCTGCGCATCGGCCGGTTCTACGACCAATGGTATTTGCCGGTGGTGAACGCCCATGACAGAACCATTTCGCCGGCCAACAGCCGCGCTGCCCAAAAAGCACTGGATGCGGAACTTCGCCAACGCTGGAATCCGGAAAGCTTTTTGGAGCGATGGCTTTTGCCCGCGCTTGGCAAAGGATCCGATAAAATGGCTTACGCACAAGCATCCACCGACTTGGCGCGCACGGCGATTGCGCTGGAGCGCGACCGGCTGGCGCATGGGGAATTTCCCGAAGTGCTCGATGCGCTTGCACCGCAGTTTATCGCCCAAGTGCCGCATGATGTCATTGGCGGCGGGCCGTTGAAATACCGGCGCACGGCGGATGGGCAATTTGTTTTGTATTCCATCGGCTGGAATGAACGGGACGACGGCGGCGTGGTCGTCTTCAATAAAGGTTCCACACCGGACGTGGATCGCGAAGAGGGCGACTGGGTCTGGCGGTATCCGAAGGCAGAATGAAAAATGTCGAATGAAGAATGAAGAAACGGAAAACAGGAAACCATCCACAAAAAAGTTTCTTCATTCTTCATTCATCCTTCTGCATTTATTTTTATCAGTGTCCCTCCGCGTCCATCTGTGGTTCAATTAGTCGGTGAACATTACGAATTTGAACCCGGACACGGACATCGGCGCAAGCGCGTGGCTGGTGGAGATTGACGGCCACCGCATTTTGCTCGACGCGGGGATGCACCCGAAGCGCGAGGGCCGCGACGGGCTGCCGCTCTTCGCCCGGGCGGGAAACAACGACGTGGACGCGATCGTGATTTCCCATTGCCACCACGATCATATCGGCGCGCTGCCGGTGGCGTTGCGGCATTTTCCCAAGGCGCACGTTTTGATGAGCGAGCTGAGCTATTTCATCATCGAGCGCGTGCTGCACAATTCCGTGAACGTGATGACGCGGCAACGCGACGAACTCGGCATCCGCGAATATCCGCTCTACACGCACGACGAGGTGGATGACATCGCGCCACGTTTCCAGGCGTTCAAATACAACCGCGAGGTCGAATGGGCGTCGTTCAACAAAATGCGCGCGGGGTTTGTTTCGCCGACGCTGGAATTTTTTGACGCGGGCCACACGCTCGGTTCGGCGGGAATTTTGATCCGTGGCAAAAAGGAGACTTTGTTTTTCACGGGCGACGTGTGTTTCCACGACCAGACCATTTTGCGCGCGGCGCGGTTTGAGGACGTGAAGGCGGACGTGATGATCATGGAAACGACGCGCGGCAACCGCGCCGTGCCGAAAGAATTTTCGCGCGAAAAGGAAATTGAACGGCTGGTGGCGGCGATCCACAACGCGCTCAAACGCAAGGGCAGCGTGCTGATCCCGGCGTTCGCGCTCGGGCGCACGCAGGAAATCCTGGCGCTGCTGGCGCTGCTGATGCGCGAGGGGAAATTGAAGCCGCAGCCGATTTACATCGGCGGGCTGGGACGCGTGTTCACGGAGATTTACGACATCGAGGCGCATCGCACGCACCGGCAGCACACCAATCTGCAATTGAACGAGGCGCTGAACCTGGTCGTGCTGGAAAAAGGCCAGTCGGAAAACATGAAGCTGACGGGCGGTAAAATTTTCGTCATCACCGCCGGCATGATGAGCGAGAACACGGCGGCGCATAATCTGGCGATGCGGATGGCCGGGGACGAGAAGCACGCGATATTTTTTGTGGGTTACGCCGACCCGGGCACGCCGGGCGGACGGTTGAAGGCGGCGAAGCCAGGCGAGACATTTGTGTTCAGCCCGAGCGCCGGGCAGATCACGCGCCATTGCGAGATCCAGGATTTTGACCTGACGGCGCACGCGAACCGGGAAAATCTGCTGGATTTTGTCGGGCAGGTTTCGCCGCGCGCGGTTTTGCTCGGCCACGGCGATGACGAGGCGCGCGGATGGTTCGAGGAGCAGGTCCGTTCGCGGCATCCCAAGATTAAAATCATCCAGCCGCAGCCGGGCAAAGTTGTGCCGGTTTAATTTTTCAAGCCGGAGAACAATCTAAAAGCGAAAACCGCCGGGCGAATTAATTTTCGCCCGGCGGCTTTTTGTTTCTGCAAAATGTTTAGTGTCCGCCGTTGACGATGTTGGCGAGGTTAAAGATTGGCAGGAACATGCAGATGACCATGCCGCCGATGACGATGCCAAGAAAAACAATGAGCAGCGGTTCGATGAGGGACATGAGGCCGGACAATGTGGATTCAATTTCCTCGTCCAGAAAGTTTGAGACGCGTTCGAGCATCTCGTCAATTTTTCCGGTTTGTTCGCCGGCGCTCATCATGCGGATGACCATGGTGGGGAAGATCGGGTTCTTGCCGAGGGCGGCGGAAATGCCCTCGCCGCGCTCGATGTCGGTGGCGGCGGTCTTGATGGCCTTTTCCATGACGACGTTGCCGACGGTCTGGGAAACGATTTGCAGGACTTCCAAAATCGGCACGCCGCTGCGGATGAGCGAGGCGAGCGTGCGCGTGAAACGCGCGAGGCAGATTTTGTGGGCGATGGCACCGAAAATCGGCAGCTTGATGCGGCGGCCGTCCCAAAATTCGCGGCCGGTCGGGGTCTTGATGAAATAAAGCCAGCCCCAGACGGCCCCGCCCGCGAGGATGATGAGCAGGGGCAGCCAGTGTTTCACGATATCGCTGATGTCCATCAGGGCTTGCGTCGGGCCGGGCAGTTGCGCGCCGAAGCCGGAGTAGACGTCTTTGAAAGTGGGGATGACTTTCACCAGCAGAAAGGTCGTGATGCAGATCGCCACGACCGTCACGGCGGTGGGATACATGAGCGAGGTCTTGACTTTTTTGCGGAGGCGCTCGGAGTTTTCGAGATAGGTGGCCAGCCGCGCCATGATTTCCGAAAGCAGGCCGCCTTTTTCGCCCGCCGCGATCATTGAATAATACAGCCGGTTGAACGTCTTGGGATGTTTTGCCAGCGCCTCGGAAAAACTCTCGCCGCTTTCCACGCGCGAGCACACGTCGCGGATCACGTCGCGCATGACTTTGTTGGGCGTCTGGTCGGCGAGCGCCTGCAGCGCCTGCACGATGGCGATGCCCGCATCAATCATCGTGGCCAGTTGGCGTGTGAACACCACGAGGTCGGACAGCGAAACTTTGCCGCCCTGCGACTTGCCCTTCTTGGCGATTTTTTCCTGGATGGAAACCACGAGCAGGTTGCGGTTGAGCAACGCGGCGATGGCGGATTGTTCCGTGACCGCCTCGACCGTGCTGCGGATTTCGCGGCCCGTGGCGGTCTCCCTGGCTGTGTAGGCAAATGATGGCATACTTTGTATTCCTCTTGCGTCTGTGATAAAAATTCCGCGCCCGAATTGCAAGCCCGCAATTAGTTTTTGTTCATCCAACGATAGCACCAACTGTTCCAGTCCAATCATCTTCAAGGTTTTGGCCGGGAATCAGTTTCATCATAATAATCACCGGAAAAAAGCGTCCAAATTTCAAACATTTGCCGCATAAAAATGGACTCGGTTTGCAAAACGCTTTCAATGAACGACTTACGAAGTCAAAATTACTTGAAAATTTTTATTGTCAAACCGGCTGATTTTCAATAGTTTTACTCTCAATCGCACCAAGTTGGTGCAGGGGCAAACAGGTTTTGCCCCGGCAATTCGGTAAACAAACAAATAATTAACCAAACAACATCGGAGGAACCAGATGAAGTTTAATAAATGGACATTGGGTCTCGCGGCAGTCGGAGCGATCAGCATCGTTTCGGCGGCTCGTGCAGACGAAAAAATGAGCTCGGTGCAGACCGCGCTTTCAAACACAACCATCAGCGGCTATGTGAG
>Ga0224554_1000584_pt1 | contig 29232 bp, 20 predicted proteins | sample 714S22024metaG_FD_180666 | JGI IMG/M metagenome (GOLD analysis project Ga0224554, IMG submission 180666) | Peat soil microbial communities from Stordalen Mire, Sweden - 717 S2 20-24 | ecosystem: Environmental > Terrestrial > Soil > Wetlands > Peat | place: Sweden: Norrbotten County, Stordalen...
CAGAGCCCGCTTCCGCTTCACCGGCCGCGATCAGAATGCGCTATAGTGATCCTGCCGGTCGAGATTTTTGCAGCGAACGGCGAACAGTGTCTTATTCGGTTGTCTCAGCCGAGGGGTCCACCCCAACCCTCTACTTATCATTCTATCCAAGCAGAGTGCAGGGTTGGGACTTGTGCAGAGTCTCCTTAAGACACGAATGCCCTGCAAGTGCTTGCAGGGCTTGATTTTATTGGGTTTATGACGATTTTTCTGGACTTTTGGTGCGGAGGAGGGGACTTGAACCCCTATGCCTTGTGGGCGTCAGCACCTCAAGCTGGTGTGTCTGCCAATTTCACCACCTCCGCACGAGGTGACCCCTATGAGTATAGCAAAGGTTGATTGGGTTGAGGAACGCGGGGTCTGGTCCAGGGTGATCCGACGCGTTCTCCGCCTTCAATTCTCAACGCCTAGAAGACAGCACGGAGTTTTTGGAAGGAATCGAGTTCGAGCAGGTGCTGGCCCTGGGGAGCGGGGTCGAGGGTGGCGTGTTCCAGGACCCAGGTGTCTTTGTGGAAGAGGAAGACGGCGTGGAGGCCGGCGGCGAGGGCGGGGTTGATGTCGCTCTTGATGCTGTTGCCGATCATCCAACTGGTGTGCGGGGTGAGCTCATGGCGGGCGATGACTTCGCGGTAAGTGGGAGGGTCTTTTTCGGCGACGATTTCGACGGCGGAGAAGTGAGTGGCGAGGCCGGAGTGGGCGAGTTTATCAGCCTGCTCGGCCTGGTTGCCCTTGGTCATGAGGATGAGGCGATGGCGGGTGGCTAACTCGGCCAGGGTGCCGGCCACGCCGGGAAGCAGTTCGATCTCCTGCTCGGCGACGGAACGGGCGAAGCCGAGGATGCGCCGGGCTTTTTCTTCGGTGACGGGAGCGGGGCTGAGGCGCTCGAAACAGGTGACCAGCGAGCGGGTGAAGCTGGTGAGGCCGTAGCCGTGGGCCAGGATGGTTTCGCGCTCGACAGCGTTGAGGGCCAGGCGCACCTCGGCGGGGGTGTACTCGTGGTGGTCGAGGTAGCTGATGAAGGCGGCGATGGCGCGCTCGAAGTAGACGTTGTTTTCCCACAGCGTGTCGTCGGCGTCGATGAGCAGGGTCTGGCCGGGAGGGAATTGGGGCATGGGGATTATGGTAACGAATCCGGATGGATCGGTTGAAGAAGGAAACTACTCAAGATGCAGATCGGTGGTGTCGCTCTTGAAGCCTGCCGGTTGCTTGTCGGAGGTTTCGGGAACTTCGGTCGTCGACGCGAAGTAAACGGACATGCCAAGACCTAGAAGACCAGATGTGATCGCGACACAGCGGAGCGTCCATTGAAGGGTCTTGCCTCCCAGGGTAAAACTCCAAATAAGGGAAATGAAGCCGATCCAGAGGCCGAGAAACTCGGCGATGAGCGCGCGAGGACCGTCGTCTGATGGGTCTTCGCCTGTGTTGAAGGCACGGCGAAACATCGCCAGCACGGCTCCGAGAGCCGACCCTGCCGCAATTATAACGATCTTGACGATCGAGAAATGCATGGTGCGGTCCTTGCTATTGCGTGGGTGCGGGCAGGGTGTAGTCGAAGGTGTAGGAGTGCTTGCCGCTGGCGACGGCGATGGTCATGGTTCCGGCGATGCCGGCGAGTTGTCCGGCGCCGGAGCCGGGCACGACGACGACGGAGAGCTTGTAGCTGCCATTGTCCATGGCGCCGATGTGCTGGAGGGCGAAGGAGCCGGTGCGGCCATGGAGGGTTCCGGTGACCTGCTCGATGGCGACGTAGCCGGCATTGCCTGAGGAGGGTTCACCCGCGCCGAGCATCTCGCCTTTGCTGGAAGCCTCGAGGTCGCCGTGGAATTGCTTGACGAGGGAGTAGCGGCCGATGAGTGTGCCCGCGGTGGCGTCATCCCCGGCGAGCGGGGTGGTTTTCACTTCAAAGGTTCCTTCAGCATGGCGGGTCATGACGGGGTCCTTGCGGAGCATGTTCGAGTTGGGGACCTGAGAGGACGCGTGTGGGGAAGAACCAAGACAGGACCCAAGGCAGACGCTCACGAAGATAAGAACAGAGATGCGTGTGCAACTACAAGCATGGATGTGCGCGCGATCGTTCATCCTGTTCCTGTTTTACAGGTTTGGGACACTGTAGTCACCAGGAATCGCGAGATAGGGCTGGTGCAATCGCATTTGGATTTTTTGCATGATGAATGAAGGGCACGGACTTTAGAGGCTGCGGAAAGAATTCGATGTTTTGAAAGGGCCCGGCTTCAAAGCCTGCCCTGAGCTTGCCGAAGGGTGCCGATGACGGGGCCAATTTGCCGGCTTTAGCCGCTGAGGGACGTATTGAATACATCCAAACCATCCCTCAGGGGCTAAAGCCCAGGAGATTTCTGGCTGTTTTGCGGCACGACTGAAGTCGTGCCCTTTCAAAGCAAGCTGGATGATGGCGGCTGAAGCCGTGCCCTTTCAAAACAACTCAGCGGTTCAAATGCGATTGCCCTGCCCACCTTAACCGATTCGCAAAGAACGCGAATCGGTTAAGGTGGGGCACCCAGATGGTTATTGGCTACGGCTTCGGTTGGGCGGCGAGCCATTGCTTGAGATTCGGCTCCTGGAGAGTGCGGAGTTCGATGCAGCCGTCGATGTGTTCAATGGCGTGCCTGAGGGCCTGGTCAGAGGCGGCGACTTTGTGTGCGGCGAAGAAAGCCTTCACGTCGTCGCGGTCGCCGGCGGAGCAGAAGCTGCCGGTGGAACCGACCAGCATGGCGCCCATCTCAGTGGTGAGCTGGGCCTGGACTTTGTCCCAATGGGACTGGATGTACTTCCAGGCCTGGTCGCGGTTGGCGTCGATCTGGAGGGCAATGGCGAACTGGATGGCCGCGTCCTGGTTGCGGACCTTGCCGGAGACGGCGTAGTCGAGGGAGCGCTGGACAAGGGCGGGGTCTTCAAACTCGGCGAGCAGGCGAAGTGCGCCCTCCTGGAACTCGGGGTTGGTTGCGGTCTCGGAGATCTTCCGCAACTGGTCAAAGAGCGCGGCGTCGCCGTTGCGCGCGGCGATGGCGAGGGCGGTCTGGCCGAACGTGGCGTCGATGGAGGCGGGATCGGCGAGATACTTGTCAACTATCTGGCGGGCCTGCGCGAGGACGGCGGGGTCTTTGCCGAAGTAGCCGAGCAGGCCGAAGAGCTCAGAGCGCAACTCGCGGGTGTTGGGTGAATCGGTGTCGGCCGGTGGGGCAAGCCTGGCGTACTCGGGCGCAAAGGTACTGCGAATCCACGCGGAGACCGCGCTGCGCTGTTCAGGAGTGGCGGCGACCTGTTCGTAGATGGCGTCGACGCCTCCCAGGGCGTTGCCGAGGACCTCGGCGTTGGGGTCGGATTTGACGGCGGCCACGAGGTTGAGATAGTCGCCCACGGTGGCTTTGTCGGCGCGCACCTGGGCCCATTCGTCGCCGGTGAGGCTGATGCGCTCGGTGGGGGTTAGAGTGGTCTCGACCTGGGCGACGAGAGCGGCGTAGAGGCTGGGCGGATAGGCGCTGCGGTAGTAGCCCTTGCCGCCGGCATTGGCAAAGAAGAGGCCTGCCGCCGGTACTTTCAACGTGGTGCCGTCAGGGGTGAGGATCTGACAGTCCTGCGCGGTTGTTTTGAAGCAGACGGGGATGGTCCATTTCTGCGCGGGGTCGGGCTGGATGGAGGGACTGAGGAAAAAGCGCTTTTGCGCGACTGAAACTTTACCGTGGGCCGGCTCGCCGAAGGTGAGGAGCGGTTCGCCGGGCTGGGCTACGAGCGAGTCCATGATCTTATCCACCGGTTTGTGGCTGGTGGCGGTCTGGGCGTTCCAGAAGTCCTCGGCGGTGGCGTTGGAGTAGAGGTGAGCGGAGAGATAGGCCTGCACGCCCTTGCGGAAGGTTTCAGGGCCGAGATAGTTTTCGACGGCGAGCAGGACGTCGCTGGCCTTGCCGTAGGCGATGCCGTCGAACATCTGATTGATCTCGTCGGGGGTGTCGGCCTTGGCGCGAATGGAGCGGGTGGTGGGCTGGGCGTCGAGGTTCAGCGTGCCATCCTCGTCGCCGGCCACGAGTTGGTCGATGTTCCACTCCGGATGCATGGCGGCTACGGGCTTGTTCTCCATCCAGGTGGCGAAACCTTCGTTGAGCCAGATGTTGTCCCACCACTGCATGGTGACCAGGTCGCCGAACCACTGGTGGGCCATCTCGTGGGCGATGACCAGGGCCACTTCCTTCTTGGAGCCCACTGAGGCCGTTTTGGGGTCGAGGAGCAGGTCGGTTTCGCGGTAGGTGATAGCGCCGAAGTTCTCCATGGCGCCGGCTTCGAAGTCGGGCAGGGCGATAAGGTCAAGCTTTTTGAGTGGGTAGGGAATTCCGAAGTAATCGTTGTAGTAGTGGAGCACGTATTTGGCGACATCGAGGGCATAGGGCGTGAGGGCGACCTTGTCGGGAGTGGAGCAGACGCGGATGGCCACGCCGTCGGATTCGCCCGCGGTGCACTGAAAGTCGCCGACCAGGAAGGCGACGAGGTAGGTGGACATCTTGGGGGTGGTGAAGAACTTGAGGGTGTGTTTGCCGACGCCCTGGCCGGATTTGTCGTCGGGGGTGTCGGATTCGATCGGGCTGTTGGAGATGGCGGTGTCGGCGCTGTCGACGATGAGTGAAATGTCGTAAGTGGCCTTGAAGGCCGGCTCGTCGAAGCTGGGGAAGGCGCGGCGGGCGTCAGTGGACTCAAACTGGGTGACGGCGTAGTTGCGGCGAGCGGTTTTGGAGAGATAAAAGCCGCGCAGCTCGTTATTGAGGATGCCAGTGTAGGCGATGGCCAGGGTCGCTTTGCCGGCGGCGAGCTTTTCAGGGAAGGTGAAGGTGGCTTGCTCCTTGGCCTTGTCGAGGGTGACGGCGGCGGTTTGCTCCTTGCCATTGGCGGTGACGGTCACGCTCTGGAAGGCGATCTCGGCGGCGTTGAGGGTGATCGCGTTCAACGGCTCGGCGAGCGTCACGTCGATCGTCTCAACGCCGGAGAAGGTGGCGGCCTTGAGGTCCGGCGTGAGGGTGAGCGTGTAGCGCTCGGGGCGGACGGTCGTGGGGAGGCGCTGCGCGTTGGCGAGGCGTGCTGAGGCAAAGATGAGGCAGAAAAGTGCGGCAGCGGCGGCAAATGATGCGCGAAACGATGGGGCGAAACAACGGAATTTCATGCAAACCTCGTGGGGTTGAACGGTCATTGCGCCGGGGTCTTTTTCGGCAGCATGGAGTCGAGGAACAACAGGCAGGCGCCGGTGACGACGGAGGAGTCGGCTACGTTGAAGTCGGGCCAGTGGTAGGAGAAGATGTGGACTTCAATGAAGTCCACCACGGAGCCGTAGAGGATGCGGTCGTGGAGGTTGCCGAGCGCGCCGCCGAGGACGAAGGCGAGGGCGACGGTAATGAGGGTGAAGCGGTTGCCCAGGCGGACCAGCGCGATCAAGACAGCGAGCACCAGGCAGGAGCCGAAGCCGACCAGTACCCAGCGGACGATGTGGGGCGAGGGCGATTCGGCGAAGAGCGAGAAGGCAGCGCCCTCGTTGGTCCAATGGGTGATGCGGAGAACGCGCGGTATGACGGGGATGGCGCCGCCCATGGGGATGTGGGCCGCGACCCAGGTTTTGGTGAGGCGGTCGGCGAGGATGATGAGCGCGGAGATGGTGAGCAGCCAGGGGAGGCGGCGGGGGAAGTTAAGACTCACGGGAATACCTCAGCGCGAAAAGGAAGACAGGTTGAAATCGAGGTATCCCAGGTCCGAGAATCCGGACCTGGGGCGCCCGGCAAGGGTGGGAAAGCACGAACCCCAAACGTCTGAGGTTTCCCACCCATTTCGCAAAGAACGCGAAATGGATGGGGCACGGAGCTATTGTTCATTGGGCGTCCTCCGCAGGCGGCGCAATCTTCATTTCCGTGAGCGCGGCTTGACAACGGGTGCAGACGTTTTGCCAGATGCCGTAGGCCGAGACTTCAGGCATGAAGTTCCAGCAGCGGGCACATTTGTGTCCGCTGGCGGCGCGCACATCACATTGCAAATCGCCGTAAAAAGTCAAGAGAACTGGCTCGCCTGTCTTGCTAAGTGGAATCCCGTAATCCTCCGTCACTTTGACTGATGAGACGTTGAACACCTCTTTGAGATGCGGTTCATACCGGCAAAGAAGGGCAAGTAACGCTCCCTTCGCATGCACGACGATGTCCGCTTCAAGTGCCTTGCCGATTACCTTGCCCTGCCGTTTCTCCTCGAGGTTCGATAACACAATATCGCGCACCTCGAATATCTGTTTCCATTCTTCGAGCAGCTTCGCAGGGTCTTCCGAGAAAATCTCCTCTGGTTTGGGGAACAGGGCGAGATGAACGCTGGCTTCGCGACCTTCGACGGCGGGGAGATAGTCCCAGACTTCGTCGGCGGTGAAGCTGAGGATGGGGGCGACGAGGCGGACCAGGGCCTCGGTGATCTGCCATAGGACGGTCTGGGCGGAGCGGCGCGCGTGGCTGGTGAGCGCGAAGGTGTACATGCGGTCTTTGAGCACATCGATGTAGAACGAACTCAGATCGACGATGGCGAAGTCGTTGACGGCGTGGTAGACGCGATGGAACTCGAAGGCTTCGTACCAGCCGAGGATTTTTTCGGTGAGGTCGCGAGTGCGGGCCAGCATATAGCGGTCGAGGGGGAGAAGCTCGGCCTCGGGAACGCGGTCGCGGGCGGGGACGAAGCCGTTCAGGTTGCCGAGCAGAATCCTGAAGGTGTTGCGCAGCTTGCGATAGATTTCGGCGCAGCGCTGAAGCAGGTTTTCGCTGGCGGCCATGTCCTCGCGGAAGTCCACCGAGGCGACCCAGAGGCGGACGATTTCGCCGCCGAGGCGGTTGGCGATATCGACGGGATCGACGCCGTTGCCGAGAGATTTCGAGAAGGCGCGGCCCTGCTCATCGAGGGTCCATCCGGCTGTGGCGACGCGGGAGTATGGAGCGCGGCCGCGCAGGGCTACCGAGGTGAGCAGCGAAGAGTGGAACCAGCCGCGGTACTGGTCGGCGCCTTCCAGGTAGAGGCACTCCGTGCCTTTCCCGTCTTGGAAGGCGGTGTAGGCGGTCTTCAGGTCGGGATCGGCCTCGCAGACGGCAAGCCAACTGACGCCGGCGTCAAGCCAGACGTCGAGAATGTCGGTTTCTTTACGGAACGCCGAGCCGCCGCAGTGAGCGCAGACCGAGGCGGCGGGCAGCAGCGCGGCCAGAAGCTCTTCGGGGGCGGGCGTGCGCCAGGCCTCGATGCCCTCGCGCTCAATGAGGCCGACCACGGCACGGTTCAGCTCCGCGGAGACGATCGGCTGGTTGCACTGCTCACAGAGGAAAACGGCGATGGGCACATCCCAGATTTTCTGGCGGCTGATGCACCAGTCGGGGCGCGTGGCGATCATGTTGGTGATGCGCACCTTTCCCCAGGCCGGGTCCCAGACCACCTTGTCGATCTCCTCGATGGCTAGCTGGCGGAAGGTGGTATCGGAGCCGTCGGCGCGTTTCACCGGGGTTTCCAGGCCAATAAACCATTGCTCGGTGGCGCGATAGATGACGGGCTTGTGGCAGCGCCAGCAGTGGGGGTAGGAGTGTTCCAGGTCGCGGCTGGCCAGCAATGCGCCGCGCTCCTCGAGCATGGCCAGGATGATGGGATTGGCGGCCCAGACGATCTTGCCGTCGAAGGCGGGCGGAGCGGCAAGCGGCCAGGCGTCGGGGTCGACGTGAATACGGCCCGCGGCATCGACGCGGCAGGTGGGGTCGAGGCCGTAGCGCTGGCCGGTATAGAAGTCGTCCGCGCCGTGGGAGGGTGCGGTGTGCACGGCGCCGGTGCCCTGGTCGGCGGTGACGTAGGTGGCCAGGACGCCGAGTACGGTGCGATCGAGGAAGGGATGCTGGAAGGTGATGCGGTCGAGCACGGCGCCTTTGAAGCGGGCGAGCTCAGTGGTCGCGCCCAACCGGCAGGCAGCAGCGACTGTGGCGGCGAGCTCGGCGGCGACGATGTAGACGGGGGCGTCCGGAGCGTCTCCCGCGGCGAGCGCGACGTAGTCGAAGTCGGGATGGAAGGCTACGGCCAGGGACGCGGGCAGGGTCCAGGGGGTGGTGGTCCAGATGATGGTGGAAACCAGGCGGCCGGCCAGGGCTGGGTGGATGGCTGCCGGGTCGGAGGTGAGCTGGTAGCGGACGTAGACCGAGGGGCTGGTGTGGTTCTCGTACTCGACCTCGGCCTCGGCCAGCGTGGTGCGGTCGTGGATGCACCAGTAGACCGGCTTGAGGCCGCGGTAGACGAAGCCTTTTTCGAGAAACCCATAAAAGGCCTCAAGGGTGCGGGCCTCGTAGTCGCGGGTCATGGTCTTGTAGGGCTGGTCCCAGCGGCCGAAGCAGCCAATGCGCTCGAACTGCGAGGTTTGCAGGTCCACGTACTTCTGCGCGTAGGCGCGGCAGGCGGCGAGGATCGACGCGGGCGGCAGATCCAGCCTTTTGCGGCCAAGCTGCTCTTCCACCTTGATCTCGATGGGCAGGCCGTGGCAGTCGTAGCCGGGGACGTAGGGTGCGTCGAATCCGGCCATGGTCTTGGATTTGACGATGAAGTCCTTGAGGCCTTTGTTGAGGGCGTGGCCGAGATGGATGGGTCCGTTGGCGTAGGGAGGGCCGTCGTGGAGGATGTAGGCGGGCCGGCCGCGGCCGGCTTTGCGCAACTCTTCGTAAAGGTGGAGCGAGGCCCAACGCGCCAGGCGAAGTGGTTCATTCTGAGGCAGATTGGCCTTCATCGGAAAGGCGGTCTGGGGCAAAGTAAGGGTCGCCTTCAACGGGGGCGCTGCGGACATTGATACTCCCTGGGATGGTGCGAAGTTGTTCATTGGTTAGTGTAAATGGCGGGGAACGGAAAAACTCGGTAACAACTCTCACGTTCGCTCGTCTATTGTTTATGGGAGCGGCGCTTAAGCTGAAATATGGAAGTTTGGAGTTTGGGACGTTCCATACGAGACAAGGGCGGCCTCGGTCGAGCATAATAGAATGGGGGGCGAGACGACGGGAGGCTTATGTCTCTACTGCCCTCGACAACCACCGCAGCAGCAACCATGGAAAAAGATGCACCTATGTCAGACACAGAATCCCAAGCTGCCGCAGCTCTTGCGGTCGGTCACGAATTCGACGGTTTTCTCGGCAAGGCTTTTGAAGAGAAGCCCATCTGGGCCGGACTCTACGAGAGCATCCGCGACGTCTTCTTTCCGCCCCATTTGCCCCCGCTGGAGCTGACATCGACGCCAATCCCGGTGCCGGACCGGATGACGGTGAAGCCCAACCCCTGGGCAATCGGGATCTCCACCACGGTGAATCTGGCCTTTTTGGCGTTTTTGGTCGTCTTCGGGGTCAGGAAGATCATCGACACGGTGAACCAGCAGCAGTTGCACGCGACCAACATCGATGTGGGCGTGTGGGAGCCCAAGGCGCCCAAGGCCGGCGACGCGAACGGCGGCGGCGGCGGCGGCGGTTCGCACGATATTGTCGATCCCATCAAGGGGCATCTGCCGAAGATCGAGAAAGATCCGATCGTCCCTCCGCAGGTGCAGACGGTGGACCATCCGAAGATCGCGATGGAGGCGGCCATCGATGTGCAGAAGAACATCACTCTGCCTGATAACCCGACGCTGCCGACGATTGGAGTGACAAACTCGGCGAACGTGACTCTGGCCTCGAACGGGCAGGGTTCGGGCTCGGGCATGGGGACGGGTTCGGGGGGTGGATTGGGTTCGGGGACCGGCAACGGCTATGGGCCGGGTTACGGCGGTGGCGCCGGTGGCGGACTGTACCACGTGGGTGGCGGGGTTTCAGCGCCAGTACCTCTGAACAATGTGGAGGCAGAGTTCTCCGACGAGGCGCGCCGGGCCAAGTACCAGGGCATCTGCCTGATCTCGCTGATTGTGGATGCGCAGGGGAATCCGCAGAATCCGCGGGTGGTGCGCACACTGGGCATGGGGCTGGACGAGAAGGCGCTGGAAGCGGTTCGGAAGTACAAGTTCAAACCGGCGATGAAGGGCAACACGCCGGTGCCGGTGATGATCACGGTCGAGGTCAACTTCCGATTGTATTGAGGGCTTGAACCGGTTTGAGCAAGGGAGCGGAGCGCATGGGCGCTCCGCTCATTTCATTTACGGCGCGAAATCCAGGTCGAGCGATTTATTACGAGGCACTGACGGCTCCGACGTCATAATCTTCGTTGTTCGAATTGGGGAGGGAACGGCGATGAGACTTCGCCGGGGGATGGGTGCATTGGCGGGGTTGTTGATTGTGGCGGGGCTGGCGCGGGTGGCCTGCGCGCCCCGTCCAATGAACATCCGCGTATATTCCTCCACCAAACTCTTTCGGCGCCTGTGGTGCGCTGTGAAGTAAAAGTATCCAGCTCCGATGAGTTGATCGCCGAGACCGCCTTTGGCCTGCATCGTCTAAGCTTGTATGATTGGCTCGACGGCACGATTCCGCCAGTCCCTGACCTTAGTTCCCTTCACAGACAGGCAAAGGGCTGAGAACCGGCCCCATCTGCAAACTCCCTGTAGATTCAAGGCCTTTGATTTGTAGCGCTATGAAGCTAAATCCGCGCAAGCATCTGCCACATCCCAACGGGGAGGCCACCCCACGTATCGCCGACGCCGATTCGAGTAGAGCCGCCAGCGGAATCGCTCTCGCTGCCCAGCTGACCCTTTGCCTGCTGTGGAGCGTTCCCCGCCTGGCTGCCCAAGCGCCACCGGCCACCCAGATCCAAGGGCCCGCGCCCCATCAGGCAGCGCAGCCCCACCGAGCCGTTCCCGGCAAAGAGTCCGCGAATACGGTGGCGCCGGCCGCATCGGCGATCCAATTCGAGAACATCATCGAACAATCGAAGATCAAGTTCAAGCTCAAGAACAGCGTCAGTCCCCAGCGGTACACGTTTGAAACCATGACTGGCGGAGTGGCGGTCTTCGACTATAACAACGACGGTTTGCCGGACATTTTCTTTACCAATGGCGCAGCCATCCCGTCGCTTGAAAAGAGCGATCCCAGTTACTCAAACCGGCTCTTCCGCAACAACGGGGACGGCACCTTCACCGATGTAACCGAGAAGGCCGGCCTGCAGGGCATCGGCTATTCGATGGGAGTGGCCGCCGGCGACTACGACAATGATGGATTTGTCGATCTTTACGTTGCCGGCGTCAACCGCAACCAGCTTTTCCATAACAATGGGGACGGCACCTTCACGGACGTGACCGAGAAGGCGGGAGTCGGCGGCATCGTCCCCAAGCTCGGCAAGGCATGGTCTGTAGCTGCGGGATGGTTCGATTACAACAACGATGGGCTGCTCGACCTTTTTGTGGTTAACTATCTCAATTACAGCATCAGCACTGCAACTCTCTGTGTTCAGCAGGGGCTTCCGGCCTACTGCTCGCCGGTCGATTTTCTGGGAACGCCGAATATCCTCTACCGCAACAATGGCGACGGCACTTTTACCGACGTATCCGAGCAGTCCCACATTTCCCAGTATGTTGGCAAAGGGATGGGTTTAGCGTTTGCTGACTATGACAACGATGGATTTACCGATATCTTCGTCTCCAACGATACCTTCGAGAATTATCTTCTTCACAATAACGGAGACGGAACCTTTACCAATGTCGCGATGCTCGCCGGGGTTGCGTACAACGCATACGGCGACGCTATAGCCGGCATGGGCGCGGATTTCCGGGACATCGACAACGATGGAAGGCCGGACATCTTTGAAACTGCGATGTTCGGGGAAGGCTTTCCGCTCTACAAGAATCTAGGGGACGGTCAATTTCAGGATGTGACCGGCACGGCAGGGCTGAGCGCCCTGACCAGCCGCTCAACGGCCTGGGGAGTGGGGATTTTCGATTTCGACAACGACGGGAACAAGGACCTGTTCACCGCCAACGCCGACATTCTGGACAATGCCATGGAGTTGGCGCACAGACCCTTTGCGCTTCCCAATCGAGTGTTTCGCAACAAAGGCAACCTGACCTTCGAGGATCTGAGTTCAAAGGCCGGAACGTCCTTCCCGGTTCCGGCTGCGCATCGCGGCGCGGCCTTCGGCGACCTCAACAACGACGGCAAGATCGATGTCGTCGTGACGGTTCTGAACGGGCCGCCGGAGATATGGATGAACCGTTCCAGCAACTTAAACCACTGGATCATTCTGAAACTGGTCGGCGTCAGATCCAACCGCGACGGTCTGGGAACAAAGGTCAAGGTAACAACTTCTCTGGGCACCCAGTACAACCAGGCGACAACCGCGGTTGGCTACAACTCTTCGAGCGATAAGCGCGTACACTTCGGGCTGGGCTCGGCCGGCGTCTTGGACACCATTGAACTCACATGGCCGAGCGGCATCAAGCAGGTTTTGAAAAACGTGAAAGCAGATCAGATCCTCACCGTGACGGAGGGCGCGCCATGAGCCGCACCGATCATGGCGCGAGATTGGCCGACAAACGCCGCGCGAGCTCCGTTTGCCCATTGCGGAGGAGAAGCTCGATAAGTTCTTTCATGACTTCAGGCTTGTTTCTCGAGTACGCCGCCATAGTTTCGGCTGTCAAGTCGGCATCCGACACCCTCCCCGTATGGAAGTAAGAGTCGCAAAGCATGTAAAGCAACTCCGGAGTCATGGTTCTGGACTTCGCCAGTTGTTCCGCCGCATCGGACCAGAGCCCCTGATGGTAGCGGACCTCGCCCATCTCGGCAATCGCCATCTGATAGTTCGGGTCGTTGGCGAGTTCCGCCTTAAACTCATTCTCGGCCCCGCCAAGGTCGCCCAGTTTCAGCGCCAGTATCCCCTCATAGGTATGAGCTCCTCGAACGGTTGGCTGAATTTCCAGCGCACGATGAAGATTGCGCAGGCCATCTTCGGTATCTCCCATGAAGAGATATAGTTTCCCAACAAACACATACGCATCCGCCGGAGTGGCGGCAGTTCCCTTGAAGTGTTCCCGATACAGCCGCAACACATCCTTTTCGCGATGCTCTGCCAGCAATTGATGGGCCTGAGCCTTGATGGGGCTTTCGCGTTCATCGCTCTCGATGGAGCGCACGAACGTCATCTGTTCCATCATTAACTGATGCAGTGCCGCCTCGTGCTGCGCGTCCGCCGTCCTGCCCATCCCGGCAAACGCCCGTGACAGATAGAAATGCGCCAATAGCCGCGTGGGGTCCAGCCGTAACACCGATTGCAATCGATCGACGGCGGCCGGATAGTTCTTCAGTTCCAGTTCGCATTGGCCAAGCCCCAACAACGACCCCACATCGTCGGTCCCGAATGCGAGGATGCGTTCAAATGCATTCCTGGCCTCTTGCCATTTGGCGAGCTTCACATCCGCGATGGCCAGCAGTTGCAAGGCTGCCACGTCGTTGGGCTGGGATTCAACGGCACGCGCGGCATACTGCGCGGCGCCGGCAAGATCCATCAATTTGTAATCCGTCGCAGCAATGTCATAATCGATCCGCGGCAGCGTTGCATCGGAGCGCTGCGCCTTGAGCAGCCAGCGCAGCCCGGCCTCGCAGTCCCCCGTGCCGCATAGCAGTTCTCCGTACTTCTGCCACACCGATACATTGTCCGGCTCGGCCTTCAAACTAAGCTTGATGGCGCGCAGCGCCAGATCGTCCTGCCCATTCAGGTGATAGGCCTGGGCAAGATAATACTGTGCGTCTCCGTCGCCGGGAAGAATCCGGATGCAGTGCTGCAACAGCTTGACGGCTTCTTCCCTTTGGCCCGCGGTCAGTTTGTAGATGCCTGTTTTCAGCAGGAGATCGGCGTCGTTGGGCGCGAGCTTCAGAGCCTCCTCATAAGCAGCCGCTGCCTCGGAGGTGCGGCCTGCCTCCTCCAGCAACATACCCTTCAGCTTGATTGCCGGCTCGAAATCGGGACGCTGCTCAAGCAAGCGGAGGACAAGATTCATTGCCTCCTGCCTGTCGCCGTGCTCGGCGAGGCTGAGCGCCTGGTGGAATTGCCGCATCAGGGGAGACTCGACGGGAGGGCTGGCGTTCTGCGCCCGGACAGCGGCTCCTCCGGAAGCAAACAGCACCGCCAAAAGCAGGACAGCACGGAGACGATTTGCGGGCCAGGCGGCAGACTCCTTGCGCAGGAATACAACAAGAGACCGGTTTGCGTTCCACCTGCCCCGCCAGCATCGATCTCGCAGTAACTTCATGATGCGAACTCCAACGAAACTCCGAACCACGGCCATGCCGCAGAGAGGAGGACGCCGCGCGCGATTCCGCTTCGGGCCGTTCGGCCGATGACCATACCAAGGGAGCTTGACGCGGTGCCCGGCAGTTTGCCGAAGACGATTCCCTGCCCTTCGCGCACCACACAAAACCGGCCGGCAGGCAGATAGTTGGCAAGGGCGCCGGTCGCCTTACTCTCGGTCTTCGACTTTTGCCGCTCCGCAGCCGACAGCACCGTCGCTGCTCCCGCGATGCTTCGCGGTTCGATCCTTTTGTTCATCCTGTTCGTCCGCACGAATTTCCTGGGGCTGAATCTGCAATTCTTTTACAGTGCGCGCATCTTCTCTATCCTTGCGCGCATCCGCAAAGTCCAGCGCGCGGTTCTCCGCCATTCCCAGCAAGCCTTGAATCTTCGCCAGGCCGGGCTGGCGCTCAAGCGCGGCGCGAAAGTGGGGAATCGCCTCGGTGGGACTGCCTTGAAAGAACAAGAGCACACCCAGGTCCCCTTGCGCCTCCACATTATCCGGGTCGAGCGCCGTCAATGCTTGAAGTTCCGGTATAGCAAGGCGGGGTTGCTTCTCGCGCTGGTACTCCTGAGCCTTTCGACTGTGCTCCTCAATCTGCGATTGCTGGTCATTGGCAGCTTGCGCGAAACACAAAGCAGGGCTCAGAAGCAGGCCGATCCCGGCGAGCGCGATGGCTCTCTGTATGCTCATGACACCTCATGATATAGAAAATGGCTGGCCCGAGCGATGCACACAAAAACAGGGGAGACAGCAGGCAATGCTGCTGTCTCCCCAGGGGTAGAAATGAACCAGGATCAGAAGTCCACGCGAAGCTGCAACTCTCCGGAGCGTCCGTAAACGTTGAGCCCGTTGATCTGTTGCGTGCCAACCTGTTGCCCGCTGGAGTTGGTGGTGTACCAACTGTACGGCTGACCCACAGGGGGAGAGCCCTGCAAACCTCCACCTGGATTTCCGAAGGACGGATGGTTGAATGCATTGGTGGCGGCGCAACTGAGCTTGAGCTTGATCCCCTCCCAGGGAAGCGAGAAATCCTTGAACATAGAGAGATTCACCGTGTTGGTTCCCGGCCCATAGAGAACGTTTCTCCTGACATTGCCAAAGGTCCCGTTTGCCGGCAACGAGAAGGCGGCGGGGTTGAACCACTCGTTGATGCAGCCGTTCTGCGAGCCGGAGCCTGCCTCGCATTTTGCGGACCGGTTCGTTGGTTTTGGATTGACTCCAGGCACCCAGTTCGGGAAGGACGACCCCGCCAACTGATAGGTGTTTTGAGTTGCAAACACCGAGTACGGAGTGCCGGTGGACAGGTAGAGCGTGCCGGAAACCTGCCATCCACCGATCACTTCGTCAGCCAGCATGTTGTTGTTCAGGAAATGCCTCCCTTTGCCGAAGGGCAGTTGATAGATCGCGTAGCCCTTGAAGGCATTGCGAATATCGAAGTTGGAGTTGCTGTAGTTTGCCGCTGGATCGTTCGCAATCTGCCAGTTTTGCGGACCTGCGCGGCTCCCCCAGCCGGATGAATCCTGGCTATCGAGCATGTGCGACCAGACATAGTTGAAGCTCATGCTCACGCCGTTGCTCATGCGCTTGGTCACGGACGTCTGCAGGGAGTTGTAGTTGGATACGGCATTATTGCTGCTGCCGGTAATACCCTGATAGACCGGGTACGGACGGTTTTGGGAATCGTTCGACGAAAGCTCGCTCTGAGGCACTGCGTTGAGGTCGGTTGGAAAGACAAGAGCGTAGCCGTGGCTTGCCACGTAGGCAAGCTCAACCACGGTATTCGGCATCACCTCCCGCTGCAACGCAAAGTTCCATTGATAGATTTTGGGGATGGGGGTGTGGTATGCCTGGTAGCTGACGCCTTCCCCGTTGTAGTTGGCAGGATTGAAGTTGTCGGACCTTACCGTGTACGGCAGCTTCGTGCTGGTTCCATAAATCAGACCGGCGCCATCCAGTTGTGTAATCGGAGTGATGCCGTTGGTCTGGTCGCTGTCGTTGCCGGCGGAAGGGAATGCGCCTCCCATTATGTTTTGTCCGGGCGTGGCGCTGCTTTCAGCGGCATACGTATCCAGGCTCCAGGCATAGGAGAAGAGTCCAAACCCCCCGCGCACCGTGGTCTTGGGGTCGGGCGACCAGGAGAATCCCAGGCGCGGCATCCAGTCGTTGAAGACATTGGCTTGAACGGACGTTCGCCCATTTGCGTGCGTAATCCCATACCAATACGCGCCCAGGGTGTTGGTTGCCGGGTTCATCACCGTCGGGTCGAAGGAATCGTCGTTGCCGTGGACTTCATTCCAGCCATGGTTGATCTGGTAGCGGAGGCCGAGGTTCAAGGTCAAGTTCGGACGCAGCTTGAAGTCGTCCTGAACAAACATTTGCGGGCTCTTCAGGCGTCCACCGAACTCGGGCGACAAACCTGCGCTCCAGTTTTGCGACAGGCCCAGCAGGAAGTCGGCGTACTCCAGTCCGGTTCCGGCTACAGGACCAGCGATGCCGGTTGTGGGGTCGACTGTCCATCCCTGGGTGTACTGGCCCGAATAGTCCATTGTCCCGGCGTTGGTGTTGCCCCAGGCCGTGGAATCGTCCCGGTAGATCAGGAATTCCCCGCCGAAGTGCAGGATGTGCCTTCCCTTGATCAAGGTCACCACATCGGAGGGGTCGAACACATGCTGAATGTAGATTGCGTTGGTGGCCGGAGTAATCCACGCGTAGGGATACTGGTTCACGAATTCTATCGCCGGAAGGTCGTCCGCCACGCCAAACTGCCAGCCCAATTGCGCTGCATACCCCTTGTTCAGCGATAGGTCGCCCCAGGTACTGTTCTCGAAGGTGTAACCGATTCTAGCCTCGTTGATCACGTGAGGACTAATGTTCCATACATCGGTTATCTGTGCCTGATTGTCGGTGACGTCGGCGCCCGTCCAACCGATGGGGGCTGGCGTAACGGAGCTCGGGTATACATCTGGACTGTCGTCCTGCGAGTCGGACATCGAGAGCCGATTGTTTGGCGTAATGTCGTAATCCAAGCGTCCGAAATACCTTCTTGTCGGATAGGAAGCCGGAGTGGTTGAGTAGAAGTTGCTGGTTGTCTCACCTTCGCTTCCAATGCTTCCGGGAATAAACTTGCCGCCCGCAATGATGCAGTTTGCCTGGATGCTGGTCGATGAAGTGCAGGTGCTGCCTCCAGGCGCCGGATACATCTGTTGGAATTTCGCTGCAACCGTGTCGAACATGGCGGAGGGAATGGCGTTACTGCCATATTCGGACTGAAACGTCTTCCTGACCGGATACGGATTGCCCGCCGAATCGTGCGCGATCGTTTGCGTGGTCGGATCATAGATCTGCCACTGCCCGGTAAAGTCTCCACCCATGGTGGCTACGGTTGGGATTGTATTCGTTGAGTTGCTGGCCGACCCGTGGTCGATAATCTGGTCATAGTCGAAGTAAAAGAACATCTTCTTTTTCAGAACAGGCCCGCCAACGGCCCCGCCAAAATGGTTTTGCCGAATGTACGGGACCGTTGGCTGACTCAGGAAACCGTACGAGTTCGCATTCAAGGCGTTGTTCTGAATGTAGTCGTAGCCGCTGCCGTGGAATTTGTCGGTGCCGCTTTTGGTGATCTGGTTGAAGATCATTCCACCGATTCCGTACTGCGCCGAGAACGAAGACATCGAAACCTGAATCTCCGCCACATTTTCAAAATTGGCAGGGGTGGCGTTCTGGCTGCTGGGCAGCGTCTGGGTTACGCCATTCTGCAGGACGTTGCTATAGGGAAGGTTGCCGTTGATGGAGAGTGTACCCACGCCCGAACCGAGCGTATTTGTAGCGCCGGGAAGCAGGAACATGAAGTTTTCCCAGTCCGTGCCGACCTGGGGCAGTTCTCCCATGACCTTGTCGGACATAACCAAGGTCTGGTCGCCCGTCTCGGTGGTTAGCAGCGGCACGTCCGCAGTGACCGTCACCTGCTGGCTTGTCGAGCCGACCTTCAGTTGTCCATTGACCGTGGTGAAGCCGACCTCCAGGGTGATTGGTCCGCGAACGAGCTGCTCAAAGCCATCCTTCGTGAAGGTGATCGTGTATTGGCCGGGCACGATCGAAGTGGTGTCGTACAGGCCGTCATTGTTGGTGGTGAAATCCTTCGAAACGGCTGTTTCGGTATCCATGACCGTCACCGTCACTCCGGGAACCAGTGCCCCGGTTGGATCGGTCACGCTGCCACGGATGTCGCCGGCGTTAATGCTCTGCGCGTAACATGCCCCACTCCCAAAGATAACCAGAAGTAGGGGCAGGACCCATCGCCTCATTTTCATCATGACCTGCCTCCAGAACTGCTTAGCGTCAACTGTTCCATCTCCTCGACGGGGGAAGAGCCATCTGAACATCCAGGCCGCTACCTGGAAGCCCATCTGCTGGCCGCCGCCGGATTTGCATGCACTCCGTTCCACAATGACCGCACGCAACGACAGGCAATCGGTTGTTGTTATAGACAACCGGCTGCCACACTCACACGCGGGCAGATTAAACCACGCAGCGACAATCATTGTCAAGCGGGAATCATTCTCTCTTAACCCTTCTAGACAATCGGTTTATTTGTGGATAAATCTACCGGGTGGCGGCGTGAGAGGCATCCACGAAGTGTGCACCTTCCGCATTCCGGAGGGCGAGCAAGCGCCGGTAAAGGTTACGGTGACGTTCGTCCAGGTTTGCCCCCACCGGTTGCCGGCAACATCGCAGCAGTGCTGCTCTGGGAACTGAATGCAGCGTGGGTGGGGCGGCGATGCCGAACAGGGCACTGAGCACGGGGAGTGTGGCCGTACGCGGCTTGTCGGAAGATGAGAACAGAGTGCATGATGCTATCCGAGGGATGATGGACGACATCCAGAGCCGTTTGCAGGCACACGAAACCGTAGGCGGGCGCGGACGGTCAATAACCCAGCGATGAGTGAGGCCGGACTGTGTGGTAGCGGACGCACCAGCGAGCTGCAAGAGGGAAAGTAGCATGATCACCATAGGATCTGTCGATATTGGCGGAACGAAGATTGCCGTCGGAGCGATTCGGGAAGACGGCAGGATCGTGAAACGCCTTGAGTGTCCCACCGAGCCGGAGAAGGGATTTCAGCATGCGATGCAACGCATAATCGCAATGTTGCGCGACCTATCTGCCGGCGGGACGAAACTGGCGGGAATTGGAGTTGGGTGCCCTGGGCCGCTGAACCCATTTACCGGGGTGATTGGCGAGGTTGGGACGCTGCCGGGATGGCAAGGCGGAAGCCTGGCAGCTGAGCTTCAGTCGGGATTGGATCTCCGGGTTGCGGTTGAGAACGACGCCGATGCGGCCGCTCTTGGAGAAGCGCGCTGGGGAACGGAGATCGCCAGCGGGACCTTCATCTACGTGACCATAAGCACGGGCATTGGCGGCGGCATCCTTCTTGGCGGACAGCTCTACCGGGGAGTGGATGGCGCACATCCGGAAATAGGTCACCAGGTACTCGATAACTCCGGGCCTCAATGCTATTGCGGGGCGCGCGGATGCTGGGAGAGCCTGGCCAGCGGTCCAGCCATGGTTTCATGGATGCGCGAACAAAACCCCGATGCACAAGTTAGCACTGCCTCCGAGATATGCGATGGCGCAAGACGCGGCGATCCGCTTGCTCTGCAGGGTGTGGAACGGGAAGGATATTACCTCGGGCTTGGGCTGGCGAATCTTATAACACTGTTCGCTCCGGACAGGATCGCTCTCGGCGGTGGCGTAATGAAGAGCAGTTCCCTGTTCATGGATACTGCCCGCGGAGTTATCCGGGATATCTGCACTCAAGTCCCCTCCGGGAAGACGCACATAACCCTCGCTTCACTGGGACCGGACGCTGGACTGCTTGGCGCGGCTCAGGCGTGGCTCCTCAGGCATCGGTAATCAAATGAGCCGAAGGAACAGTTGACGAAGGATATTCTGATTCATGTGTCTCAGGGGATTGTTGGAGATTCATGTCTTGGCAGGCAGGATGAGTTGAAACGATCCACACCCACATTCCATTTTGAGTCGTAATTCTGAATCCTCGGATTATCGCAATCGTCAATGTTTATGAGGGTGCGGACATGATGAAGACGTTCCGGGGGTCAATGCCCAGTGGGTGAGATACAAAACCGGCCTTTTCAGCTTTTCATCAATGCCTCTCTCAAGGTAGGCCTCCAAGGTTCTCGCATTACGTCCGACGGCGGGGAGTGGACGGGGAGGCGCCCGTGAAATCGCCTCGAACTGCGACAAATGATGGCTTTTTGATCCCGGCAAGGGACCTGCCGGGCACGCTCGGGTTTTTGGCCCGGGCACGGATGCAAAAAGATCGCGAGCGGAGGTAACTGGGGGTATATTGGTCTGTAGCCGAAAGGCAAGATGGAAATCCTGGTCGATTTCGGCTGAGCCATCCATTTTATTTTGCGCTAAATGCGCTCAGGCCTCGGATCGATGCCTTGATAGAGGTTCAAACCGTATCCGCCGCGATGGACTGAACCCAGAGATCTGAACTAGTATTCTTGCGGGGCATCCAAATTGCAGGAATCTCAATGGGGATGTTTAGCTCCCCGGAAATGGATGGAAAGCATGAACAAGACCGTTTTCTCGCGCCGCGCGTTCCTGCGCACTACCGCAGGAGCAGCTGGCGCTTCTTTGGTGGCTGTATCCAGTCTCCGTGAGCCGGAACTGACGCTCGCCGAGCCTCAGCCGACTGGTCCAAGTGACCGCGTTCGCTTCGGCATCGTCGGCATCGGCATGGAGGGTAGCGGGCTGCTTTCGACAGCCATCCAGCTGCCTGGAGTGGAGTGCGTAGCTGCCGCGGATCTCTACGATCGCCGCCACGACCTGGCCAAAGAGATCGTGGGCAAACCCATTCGGACCACTCGCCGCTATCAGGAGCTGCTCGATGCCAAAGACATCGATGCCATCATCGTGGCCGTGCCCGACCACTGGCACAAGCAGGTGGTAGTCGATGCTCTGGCGGCCGGCAAAGACGTGTATTGCGAGAAGCCCATGTCACACAATCCGGCGGACGGATTGGCCATGGTTGCCGCGGCAAAGAAGACCGATCGAATCGTGCAGATAGGCGCGCAGCGCACCAGCTCCGTCCTTTGCGCCAAGGCCAAGGAGCTTTTGGAGCAAGGCGTAATTGGCGATCTGAACCTGATCGAAGCCACCTATGGCCGCAACGATCCCAATGGCGCCTGGGAATATCCCATTCCACCCGATCTTTCGCCCCAGAACCTGGATTGGGATACGTGGCAGGGCACTGCGCCAAAGAAGCCGTTCGATCCGTACGCATTTGCGCGTTGGCGGTGCTGGAAGGAGTACGGGACAGGCGTGGCCGGAGACCTCCTGGTTCACCTGATCAGCGGCATGCAGTTTGTTCTCGGCATCAACGAATTCCCCAAACGCGTTTCGGCATTTGGCGGCATTTATCGTTGGAAGGACGGGCGCAACATGCCGGATGTCCATCCTGTCCTCTTCGAATACGACAACGTTCCGGTCTACATGCGCTTGACGCTCGGGTGTGAGTCGCCTGAGGTCACGCGATTCCAGGGCTCCAAGGGCAGCATTGAACTCCGCGAGTTTAGTGTCATCTTTGCCCCCCAGGCCGGTGTTGACTTATCGCCGAGTTATTATTCCAGCTCTTTCCCCGCCGCCATGAGGGATGCTTATGTCAAGCAGTGGCATGAGGAACACGATCCTGTGCCGGGAAAGGAGCCGGCGCCGCAAAGCATCACTTACAACGGAAACGACTATGACGATCTCCGGCCGCATCTCTGGAAGTTCTTTCAGGCTGTACGATCGCGGAAGCCGGTCGTCCAGGATGCAGTCTTTGGCCACAATGCCGCCCTGGGTTGCCACCTGGCAAACGAGTCATACTTTCGCAAGACTCCGGTTTACTGGGATCCTGCTTCACAGACCATCAAGTCCATGGGATGAGCCGGCAGCCGGCGGAGCTGCAACACCGGCAACTGCATGGAGGCATCTTTACCGGAAGTCCAGCCCGGTTCATCGGGCTGGACTTCGTGAACCACCCCAACAACAAAGGAGCTCGGTTCCCGTGAAAATCGAAAGAGTACTTCTCACTTCGGTAATTGCGATCGCATTCACTTCCTCCTGGGCCTTGTCCCAGACACTGGCTTCCGGGACGGCTCCATCTTCCGCACAGGGTGCGTCATGGAAACCCTTTCTTGGCCGTTGGGATCTGACCTTGAAGGCGCCCGACCGGGAATATCCCTCGTGGATTGAGATACAGCAGCAGGGTGGCCAGTTAAGCGCCCAGTTTGTCAGCCGATGGGGAAATGCCAGGCCGCTTCCCAAAATCGAAATCCACGGAACGCATATATCCTTCGTCTCCCCCAAGGAAGAAGAAGACCGCAAGGATGACATGGTGTTTGAAGGAACACTTGCGGGGAAGACCTTATCCGGAACCACCACCGGCCAGGACGAAACCCCCTGGACATGGACGGGGGTGAGAGCGCCTGCGCTTGAAAGGACAAGTGCGCCCAAATGGGGAAAGCCGATTCAGTTATTCAATGGGAAGGATCTGACCGGCTGGAAGATGGACAGGCCTGGTCCGCCCAACTGGACCGTTCAGGACGGGAATCTGGTCAGCCCCGGCAATGGCCCCGAGCTTGTCAGCGATGTCAAAGTCCTGGACTTCAAGTTGCACATCGAATTCAACTGCGGGAAAGATTCCAACAGCGGCGTGTATTTGCGTGGCCGCTATGAAGTGCAAATTGAGACCGAATCGGAAGCGGAGCCGCCAAGCCATCACACCGGCGGCGTTTACGGATTTCTGGCCCCGGCACCGGAACTGCCGCGCCGACCCGATGTATGGCAGACCTTCGATATCACGTTGATTGGGCGAAAAGTGACTGTAATTCAGAACGGCCAGACCATCATCGATAACCAGGAAATCCCTGGTATTACAGGGGGCGCATTGGACAGCCACGAAGCATTGGCCAGCCCAATTTATCTTCAAGGCGGCGAAAAGGGCCATGTCGCCTTTCGCAATATCGTTATCACTCCCGCAGAATAGGAGGCTGCGGACCGAATATCGCGAAGCGGGTTAGTCCAATCGATTTAGTGCGGAGTCCGTTCCCGCGGCTTCGGAGAAGGCTGCAAGACTCTGCAACAAGGCGCCTTCGGAATGGAGAGCGAGTCCCATGGCGCGGCGCACCGCGAGATACCATTCCACGTTCTGGGTCAGCATGGTTTCACCTCCGGCCATGGCTGCGCAATCTGTCGCAGGGCAACGACATCTATCTTGGGGAAAATAATAGTTGACGTCCGACAATTGGCCCACTTCCGGGATGGGATCGTGCATGCTTCGCCCGAGTTCATCTCTCACTTCATTCAGCTTCGCTTGGAGCCTCTTACGAATCGTCTGCCACAGCACCGCGAAGTAACCGTTGCTCCTCCTCTTCCGAAGGTTCTTCTCTTGACAAGCACAAAGTCGCAGGAAAGAATCGATCCTTGTGAAGGAATCGAGGTTGGCATTTCGTTTCATGTACCGATTCCGACTTTCCCTGTCAATCATGCGGAACACAGTTCTTTTCAGCCTGCGATGCCGAAGCGTTGCTGGGCGCACGGACCAATAACAATATGCTTGCGGTTGCGAAGAGGGGTAGCAATCCTGCAACCAGAAATGCAGGTCCGTAAGAAAAGCGATCGACCATAATGCCGACGGCAATGGTGAAGACCGCGCCGACCAATCCTGCTGCCAATCCGCTCAGACCTGTAACCGTGGCCACAACATCGTGGGGAAACAGGTCGGATGGCAGAGTCAGACCCATTGTGGACCAACTCGCGTAACCCCATAGGGCAAAACAGATCAGCGCCAACGCGGTATAGACACTGTGCACGCCGGCGGCGGGAATGCCGGCAAGAATCGGCAGGCAACTGAAGGCGCATACCCAGGTGCGGGCGCGAACCACGGAGACGCCTCGGCGGATGCAATAGCCGGAAATCAGGCCACCTGTAAAGTTACCCAGATCGGCAGCAATAAAGGGCATCCAGGCAAAGAGGGCAATTCGCTTCAGGCTGAATCCGCGCGCATCGCTCAGGTACTGGGGCAGCCAAAAGACGTAAAACCACCAGATCGGATCGGTGAGCGCGCGGCCAAGCACGATGCCCCAGACATTTCGATTGCGGGCGAGATTGAGCCAGCGCCGGACGCCGCGTTCCGCTGAAACAACAGGCACATCCTGGCCTGCTCGGATCAACGAAACCTCCTCCGGCGTCACCCTTGGATGACGGTCCAGCGGATGGTAGACGCGCAACCACACCAGCAGCCAGACAAAGCCGAGCGCCCCAGAAAAAACGAAAGCCGATCGCCAGCCAAATGCCAATGCGATCAAAGGAATAACCAGCGCCGCCACGGCGCCTCCTACGCTGGAGCCGCTATCGAAGATCGCCACCGCGAGGCTGCGTTCCTGGCTGGGAAACCACTCTGCAACCGTCTTGCTGGCTCCCGGCCAGTTAAAGCCTTCCCCAATCCCCAGTAGAAATCGAAAGGACGCGAAGCCGAAGACGGATGTGGCTAAACCGGTGAGGATGTTGATGACGGACCAGAAGATCACGGCCAGGGCCAGCCCAAGCCGCGTCCCTACGGCGTCAAGAAAGATGCCCCCGAGAAGCCATGTGATGGCATAGGAAACCTGAAACGCTCCAAGAATTCTGCCCAGGTCAGTGTGCGTCAGATGATATTGTGTCGAAATCAACGGCGCTAAAACTGAGAAGGTCTGACGGCTGATGTAATTGGTAACAGTCGAAAAGAATAGCGTCCAAACGATCCACCACCGCACCCGGCCTGCGCTGCGAGCTTTGGGCGGCTTCCCCGTTAGCTGCATGGAATTCTCTGGATTCATCTCATCTCGCTGTACCGCGACAAGTACCAGTCCTGAGGCAGCATCAACCCTCTGAACAGATACGCCATGCCGGGCTGGTGCACGGGCCGGCGATGGCATTTCATTGTGCGAATTGAAGCATCTGAATCCATGCGGCCTCGTCGGCGCCCTAACTGGTCCGGACGGCAGGCTGATCTACAATTTCTTCCGTCTCGGGATTCCAGTAAAGCCTCTTCCCGCTCCAGTACGATTGCGCGGCCATGATGGTCACAATCGAGTGCGAAAATCCGTGATCCACGTTTGCATTTGGCTGGTTTCGCGACTGCATGGCTTTGAGCCAGTTCACGATGTGTACCTCGCTGTCGTCATCCGGGCCGTTCGAGTCTGGCGGTGGGGCGCCTGGAACCCTTACGATTTCTTCCTGGTCTATCGCTGGACTCATTAGAGGTACTCTCATCGTTTCCGCGGATCCGGCCCATTCATCCCTGCCGCCTTCTTTACTGACCGTAAAGAGCGAAGCGCCTTCGCCGCCATAGTTCGCGATCGTGCCATCGCGGCCCTGGATCCTTGAGAAGCTTCTGAAGCTATTCCCAAACACCGATTTATAGGTATAGAGAAAGCCCTTGGGATAAGTGACCGCGGCAACACACGTATCGGGATTCTCCCGCCCGTCTTTCCAGGCATAAATCCCGCCGTTGGCTACTACGCTCTCGGGATAGGTTTCGTCGGTCCAGAGATGCACCAGGTCGCAACCATGGCTCATCCACTGATCGAAGATCCCTGAGGAATAATCCTTATAGTGACGGAATTCAAGATATACATGAGGATCGAAAGAGCGGTGCGGTTTGCCCAATAACCACCGATCCCAGTCCGTATCCTCCACGCGGAGCTTCGACTTGCGCTCGGAGAGCCACTTCTTCCATTCCAGCTTGCGATCCTGCTCCATCGCAGGGGAGTTGCCGGTATCCATGTTCACAAACCGCCAGCGCTCTTCATTCACATTCCACTCCTGTTCGATATGGACGATATCCCCGATACGGCCGGACCGGATGATGTCGCGAACGGCTAACTGGTAGGGCTCGCTGCGGTGCTGCGACCCCATCTGGACCACCTGCCTGGAAGCCTTCACCGTATCGCGGGCCTCTTTGGCCTCGGAAAGAACATTGGCAAACGGCTTCTCAACATAACAGTCCTTGCCCGCCCGCACCACTTCCGCACAAAGCCTGGCATGCTGGAAGTCCCCCGTGGCGATCATCACACCATCGATATCCTTGCGGGCGAGCATATCTTCGGAGTATTTGTAGGATTGTGGGTCTAGATTGAAGGCTTCTTTTACCTGGGCCGCACGCCGCTCCCGGGCCAGGCTCCAAATGTCGCAGACAGCAACTGTTTCAACTGGGACTTGTCGGGAGGCCAACTGGACCATGTGCACATGACCGTGACTACGCGCTCCGCATCCGAGTTGGGCCAACCTGATGCGATCGTTCGCGCCCAATACCCGCGCATAGGAACGCGCGTCCATTCCCGCCGCAAGCATTGTGCCCGCTGCCTGTTTCATGAACGTTCTGCGATCGGTCCCGGAAGTCGACTCATCAGTCATCATTCACTCTCTTCCCTTCCTTGCTTGGTGCTTCGCGCAAGTTGATTTGTCCCAATTGCTGTAACATCCTCATTGGGAAGCCAGGACTTCATCCAATTCATCCCACGACTCGAAATCCAAATAGATAGTTGCACCTGGATGAGGGGAGCGTCAAGAAGCCGGAGACGGACGACTCGCGCAGGCGGGGGCCGGCTTTTCGGCTCTTTGGCGCTCTCCTACCCGCCAATGGAGCCCTTTTTGTGTATACTTGATGCCGCATGGGATTTCCCGTTATGCCGTGGAGAAGAGAAGAAGATTTTGGGATTGAATGGAGAAACAAAATGGTTAGTCGACGTGAATTTCTCGACACGCTTGCGGTAGGGGCGGCGGGCCTGGCTATCGGTTCGACCGCGAAGAGCTACGGTCAGATTCTCGGCTCCAACGACCGTCTCAACTTTGCAATCATGGGACTGCGTTGGCGTGGCTATGCCCACCTGTCAGCGCTTAAGGCAAACAAGGATACCGCCCGTGTTTCGCATGTTTGCGATGTGGATAGCAATAATCTGGCAAAGTTTGCAGGCACCGCGGAACATGAGTTGGGCTATGCTCCCGCCAGCGACAAGGACTTTCGCTCCGTCCTCCAGCAGAAGGACGTGGACGCCATCACCATCGCCACTCCCGACCACTGGCACACCCCTTTGGCGATCGCCGCTCTGCAGGCGGGCAAGCACGTCTATGTTGAAAAACCATGCAGCCACAATCCTGCCGAGGGGGCGCTGTTGGTACAGGCTCAACAGAAGTATCAAAAGCACGTGCAGCAGGGCACTCAGCAGCGATCGTGCTTGCGCACCATCGAGGCGGTCGATAAGATACACGACGGCCTGATCGGCAGGGCCTACTTCGCCAAAGGCTGGTACAGCAACGTAAGAAAATCCATCGGGATAGGCCAGGAAGCGCCCGTACCGCCGCAGCTAGATTGGGATCTGTGGCAGGGACCTGCGCCTCGGAGGCCATACAAGGATAATATTCATCCGTATAACTGGCACTGGTTCAAACACTGGGGCACCGGGGAGGCTCTGAACAACGGTACGCATAGCATCGATCTCTGCCGCTGGGCGCTCGGAGTCGACTACCCGAACCGCGTTGCCTCCTTGGGCGGAAGATACCAGTTCAAGGACGATTGGCAGTATTATGACACCCTGGTGACGAGCTTCGATTACGGCGATAAGATGATCTCGTGGGAGGGCAAGTCCTGCAACGGGATGAAATACTACGACCACGATTCGGGGTTGACCGTCATGGGAACCACGGGCTCGGTCTTTATCTATGGCGATGGCGGCAGTGGCTATGACGTCTATGACCTCAAGGGGAATAAGACAGGCGGGTTCAAGGACGACGACACAACTCCGTTCTATGACAAGTTCGACTCCGATGCCCCAACCGCTGCCCACTTTGCCAACTTCATCGCGGCAATCCGCGATGGAGAGAAGCTCCACGCTCCTATTTCCCAAGGCAACATTGTTGTTACCATGCTTCAACTCTCCAACATCTCCTGGGAGCTGAACCGGGAATTACAGCTCGACCCACAAGATGGGAAGGTTCAGAATGACTCGGAAGCAATGAAAATGTGGGCGCGCGACTACGAGAAAGGCTGGGCGCCCCACCTTTAATCGTCAGCATGCGTCACCGAGGATTCTGCCTTGAAGAACATTATCACTTCCTGTGTGCTTCTTCTCAGCAGCACAATTCATGCGAACGCCGCTGACCGCAGCACATTCAAGAGTGAATTTGCGGCTGAGGACGTTGTGTTAGATACGAATCCCGGGTCAACATTTTGGCAAGAGGCGCCCTCTGTCTATGCAGAAGTCGACAGTTGGGGCCACATTGTTCCGGCGTATCGGACTCAGGTAAGCTCGCGATGGACGAAGAATAATCTCTATTTACTGTTTGCATGCCCCTACGAGGAGCTTTATCTGAAGCCTTCACCGAATGCAGTGGAAGAGACCTATGGGCTTTGGAATTGGGATGTTGCTGAACTGTTTATCAGCTCCGAATTTCACAACATTCGCCGATACAAGGAATTCGAACTTTCGCCGCAACGGGAGTGGACCGACCTTGATATCAATCTGGATCTTCCGGATCATACGGTGGGATGGACCTGGAACTCCGGGTTTCAGGTAGCTGCGCGCATCGATCCCAAGGCAAAGATATGGTATGGCGCCATGCGAATTCCCTTCGCTGCTCTCGATAAACGCCCTCCAGTTGCCGGCAGAACCTTTCGCGCGAATCTGTTTCGCAGTCAAGGGCCGCCTGACCATCGGCAATCGATCGCCTGGAAGGCTCCAATGAGCAATACCTTTCATGTTCCGGAAACATTCGGATTGCTTGAGTTAGTGAACTGGACAGTGCCAGGTTCTCTGATCGCTCTACGCGGCGGTCTCCATGCTGGATTTGTTGATCTGTGTGGCGTTGCGGGGCTCCCTGTAGTAGCGGAGAATAATTCTCAGTTTGTGCGGGAGCA
>Ga0224554_1000585_pt1 | contig 29217 bp, 21 predicted proteins | sample 714S22024metaG_FD_180666 | JGI IMG/M metagenome (GOLD analysis project Ga0224554, IMG submission 180666) | Peat soil microbial communities from Stordalen Mire, Sweden - 717 S2 20-24 | ecosystem: Environmental > Terrestrial > Soil > Wetlands > Peat | place: Sweden: Norrbotten County, Stordalen...
TGGATTTCTTCTTCCTGGGCCAGGAGGATTTCCGGCGGGACTTCTTTTTTTTTGAGCCGGCGATGTTCTGGCGGGTTTCCTCGATGACCAAGTCGGCATATTGCTCCGTCAGTTGCCGGAATTGGGCATTTTTCACCGCGTTTACAGTCCAAATATAGCTGTTTTCCCTCGGTAATCAAGCATAATCGCGCTAACTTGCCTATACTCTTTTTAACACGTTTGGTGTCCGTTTTGGTGTCCGTTGGTGTCCGCGCAAAGAGAGCTAAAGAGAGTCAATGAAACGACAGTCAATATGAAAAACAATCAGGCGACACGCTGGGCCGTGTCTTGCGTCTGCTCTGGCACTTGATATTCGACGGAAGCCCGCCCTGCGTTTTTGATCCGCCAGTGATCGTAAATCATTTGTCTGGCGCGGCCCTGCCACTTCACATCATCCTTTAACTCCTGCACGGTGACGAGGGCGAAGTATTTAACGGCATTGTCCGTCGGGTGGCCCAAAGGTTTGAGCAAGCCATTCGAGACCAGAAGCGGCACATCATGTGGCGCAACGCCCAAAAGATGCGACGCCTCGCCTGAGCTTAACTGCGCGGGAAGGTGCCGAAGGTTCAGGAATCTTTCCCGCTCCGAGCTTAACGGTCTGTCCTTCGGGGCGCTCATACGCTGATGCCGCGCGAGTGACGGATGTTTTGCGCCTCTGACTGGCTCTCGCCAATCGAGCGTTTGTGAGTGACCGCTTCGTCGCACCGCTCCATCAAGGCTTCAACCACTTTGCCGGGGTTGTGTTCAGGAAACTCCCGCCAAACCATTTTCTGAGCTTCGGCCACCAGATTTCGCTCCGCAAAGCGCAAGGTATGAATGGCCTGTGCGACATAGTTCACAACCACTTCTCGAACGTTCTGGCCTTGGGCCAGAATTTCGGTGCGCCCGTGATTTCTGGCGTAGGTTGAGCCTTCCTCAAATTCCTGGATGACGGACCAGTCAGGGCTTTGCTGCGGTCGGCACAGGAGAATTCGACTTTTGGGCAGCTTGACCATGTGCGCATAGACTTGCCATGTTGTTCCGTCTGCTGCTCTGAACGTCTCCTCGACAGGAGGGTTGGGCCGCTCCCATCGAACCTTTTCGAGCTGGTTCAACTGCTCCTTGATTTTCTTCAATTGGCGGAGATCACCCTCAACCGAATCAGATGCGGCTCGGTATGCCCGGGCTTCCTCTCCCACCAAATCGGAGCCGGAGCCGCGTGGGCCGCGAGGAATCCAAGGTTGTCCGCCTTTTTTCAACATGGCTGATTACTCCTCCTTCTGTTTCGCCAGATGGTTCACTTCCTCTTCGGAGACGACGAATAGTCCTTCGTCGTCGAGAATGGGAGAGAGCCTGTCTCGCTGGATAAAGCTGTACACAGTGAATGTATCCAAGCCCAGCCTGACCGCCGCTTCCGCCACTGACAAATGGCGGGATACCGATTCTTGTGGATTCAAGGACATTGTCGCTCCTTCACCTTTTCAAATTTACTCATAAAACCCGTTCTGTCCAGCGGCTGCGCCCCCATTTCACGGAGGCCACACCACGACCACAACCAGCAGGGTAAAATAATCCAGTCGTTCGAGGTGGAGCGATTGATTGTGGGTCAAGATGGGGCAAGCAATCGCAATGGGGCCGCGCGGACCCTGAGAGCGCAGAAGCAACTGACCTGCACCGCGACGCCCGCCGACACGGCCCGCCCACATGTCTCGCCCAAACGCCCGATACGCAGAACGAACACCACCCTAAATGCCACGGGAAGGGGGGTGGGATCGCACTGAAAGCTTCGTCAAGAAGCGGAGCAAATATGTAAACCAACCGCTAACCTCGCAAGCTTGCATGTTGGCTTCCAATCAATCCAGAACTTTCAGGAGCACCGCCTGAGCCTCTTGCTGGATGTTCAGCGCTTGGCGAAGATTCTCCTGTGCCGCCGCCAGCTTCGTCCGCTTGGCTTTTTGCGAGGCGCGATACGCTTCCAAGTCCGCCTTGATTTGATCCGCCGACTCCCCATTATCCAGGGCATTTTGTAGCGCATCCGCTGTGGGGTCGGCCAGACCGAAACGCATCCGCCTCCCGTTCGGGGCCATCGCCACATTATTGGTGCCATTGCCTCCGCGATGAATCATCGGCCCAGAGCCCAATCCTCCTCCAAGCGACAGTTCGCGTTGCGCCTCGAACACTTGTTCGACCAACGGCTCAATCGCATTCCAATCCGCTTCGTTCGTCAACCCCAGCCCGTCACGCACATGCTGCATATAGCGTTGCCGCGCCGTGTCCACTATGTTGATGGGGCCATTCGGCGTGTTGATGGTGTTCGTTTGCGCGAAAGCGCCGATGGCACCAGCCGCCAGCCCCGCCGCGATTCCGCAGATCATTAATAATTTCGTCGTTTTCATTTGCTTTTATTGCTTTGTTTGTTGTTTAACTCGTCTCTCCAATTGCTTTCTTTGTCCTCACTTAGACTTGATTTCCACGTCTTTGGCCGCGTCCGCTAGTCGCCCGCCGTCCAACACCAGCCGGGTAAAACTCAGCCGGACGGTCAGATTTGTGGTCGCAAACGGTTCCCGGCCAGTGATGACAAAATTGAATGTTGTTTCTTTCTTGGGTTCCAAAGCGGGCCGCGTTTTTGTGCCTCCAATGACCCAACGGCCTGCTTGCCCGACCATCTTGCCCTGTCCGTCCAGCAAGAAGCAGACGGCGCGGGCTGCTTCCACTTTCTCGGAAAGGCCATTTTTCAGCTTCATTTCAATCATCGCCTTTTGCCCGATCACTTTTGGCAGGGAGACGGTTACGGCCAACTGCGCGGTCGCCAACAACGGGCAAAGCAGCATCACAGCTAAAAGGAAAAGCTTCATGTCAGGTCATTCCCTCCAAGCCCTGCGTTTTGGTTCGGCAAACCTCAATCGAGTCCTTCGGCTGATATGAAGCAATTCGCTTTGCCACTTCGGGGAAAAAACATCGCAGCGTTTGCCAGCCGCACACACGCGCTGCATAGTTGTCCGAAACCAATAGCCTTACCACGCAACTGCGCTCTTTCTGAATGTCCTGTCCGCGAACAGTCAACTCCGCAATGACCAAGTGAAAAAGGTGGAACTGATTGCCATGCAAAATTGCCTGCAACTGGTCAGTGGTCTTGCGCCGGATTTTGTTCACCAACGCACGTTTGCTGAAAAAGCCTGGCAACCGTCCCACTATCAAACCGATGTAAGCACCAAGCACAGCCCCCCCAAGTCCACCAAATGTCCCGTAGAACTTGCCGCCGATGATGCCACCAGCAGCAAGGCCAACGACTGCGCCGAAAAATGCAATGAAGTGAAAAATCGTTATCATCGTTCACCTCTGCCTTATGGCGATGTCGCCATGTTGACAGCATTGACTGCACCTGAACCTATGAACGCGGCTGGCGGCACATAGAGGCGAACGCCCAGCAACCAAAACATAATGACGCGCCAAATCATACCGAAAATGTTTTCAAAAAAGGTGGCGTAAGCCATGCTGTTGGTTGCCGTTTCATTACTTGTTTCTACTCTGATCTGCCTTTTTTTTAGCCATTCAACATCTTGCCGTGCGTATTGGACCATCGCCAAAAAGTAGTCATCGAAACTCAGAAACCGTTCGTTTTCTTCGCCCGCAAACCAAAATACCATTCTTGCGGACTGTGAATGCCAACCGTTCGCGCACCGGAGAAATTCTTTATATCTACCGTCTATCGGGTGCCCGTGTTGCCGTTCAGCCTCCGAAATTTCATGTTCTGATGCGGCCAATTCTGGTAAATGATAGGGGAAAATCTTCTTCTTGTCATATTCCATCATCGCTTGTTTCACCATCCAAGCAATACCAATTTCTGTTTTCCAATCGTGGATCATAGATTATCACCCAAAGAACCTTCGCCACGGCCTTTTCTAAGCTTCAAATCCAAAAATGAGCCGGGCTTAAGTTCGCACGGTATGCCGCGTTGACTAATTTGAATCGATGTCCCTCCGGCCTTAACAAGAAAGCCGGGCGGTAAGGCGACAAAAGGGATAATTGAATCCCTAGAACAAGCTAGTTCGTAAAGTGAAACTCGCAAAAGGGTCGAAGGGTCATTGTGGTCATGATGAGGATTTGTGCAGCCAAAGAACCAACCTGAATCATTTTGCACAGGATCGGCACGATCCATAAAGAACTCGGAATTATCATCGTAGCGCGAGCATTTAAGCGCGCTCTGCAAAATAGTCGGGAACCGAGGTTCAACTCCAATACTCTCGGCGACATCCTTTTGGAGCCGGAGATGATGAATTGTATTAGACAGGGAATTTACAAACCTTATGGGGATTTCGCTCATGTCAGGTTCGTTCAAGCCGAGCAAGCCCCTTTCCGTCAACTTAAACTTAACAACCATCCAACCGATTTGAAAAGTCTGGCCTTCGAGGAATTTCACGCCATGGCTTACCTGTTCCTCCAAGTACTGAAGAATTGGCTGGGCATCCATAGCCAGAATTTGGCTATCGTTTAGTTGCGCGATAAATTCAGGATGCCCAAAAAGGTGGCACTTGCTAGTAGTCAATATAATCATTTAAAAGGTCGTAAATCTGTTGCTGTAACTGTTGCTGCTGTTGGACTTGAAGTGCGGTTGTATTTTGAATATATTGAGGATTAAGAGGCTGCCCCTTATAGGTTGTCCAGTTTAACTGTGCTCCTTTCGACGAGTTGAAGGTTGGTGGCAGCCCTCGAATGTTGGCCGGGTTGTTCAATACTTGCGACTGGTAATTTGGCGGCAGGTTGTTAAAGCCTGGCATTTGCTGGATTTCACTTTGGGGATAGATATGATCCGCAGCTAACGGGTCAGTCGTAGTGATTTGCTCATTAGAAAGAGGGTTTATGTAGCTTCCCTGTACAGCCCCTCTGGCGGCGGCATTAGGCGAAGTGACGGATGTGCTTCCCCCCACAGACAATGGGGAACTGTCGCCCTCGGGAGCAAAATTGAAGTTAAAATCTACAGGCGGTGATGCAGTTGAAATATTACCTAAACCATATGGATTGATGCCCTGATTTACCATCCCTTGCGCGCTGCTGGACAATAGCAACGCATTCAGCGAGGCGTTTTGCGCCTGAGTATAATCTCCTGTTGTGACACCGTTATAATAACCTTGCGCCATCCCATAAAGCCCCAGTGTGGCGATGTTCGCGTCGGTTTGCAGTGTTCCGCCCAAAATATTGCCGGCGGTCGGCCCGGAACTTGGGTTGTTGTAAATATTTTGGTAAAGCTGGCTTACCCCTTGGTATTCACCACCGGAGCCACCTGCGGCCCAAGCTGTCTGCGCCAACAGGTCGTAGCCTGTAGCGCCAAGTTGGCCGACGCCCCCGACAGTCCTTTGGAGCATGTCAAGCCCCGTTTCAATGCACCTTCCATCACTGTCAAAATAGTTGATCGGATCGCCGCCAAACGCGGACAGGCCGTTCGGGTTGTGTTGATCAAAAACCGAGTCATAGGAAAGCCAGTTGCCTGCTACAGGGTCATAAGGCCGCAGACCGATCTGGTAATACCCGGTGGCGTCCATCCACCGGCCACGCCAGGCGCAAGCTTGCGTCAAATCGGCCCCGTGACCCAGCGCTATCGGCTGGTATCCCGGCACAAAACCGTAGCCGGTCGGTCTGGCCGAGTTCCATGAAACGACGCCATTGGTCACTTCAGCCAGAATGTTTCCTCGACAATCGCTGATGACAGGATTGAACTCATTCAGGTACGGCGAGACGCCATCCAAACCGCCTGTCCCATTCAGCCCGCCATATTTGCCGTTCAAGTCCGGCCCATAAAGCTTCCAGGTCGTTTGATTATTAACGGAGACGCCAAGTTCGAGGAATTCGACATTGGGGTCGTAATATTGGTAAATAGTCTGTGGCGTGATGCCAATGTTCCCCCCGGTCATCACGTAATATTCCGTCACAAACCGGCGGTCTAATCCGTCATATTCCGCGTGCCAGACGAAACCGTTATTAGCGCCATCCGCATCAATAATGTCGGTCAGGTGATTCTTGACATCGAAATACAGCTTTTGCTGGTGGAGCATGGCTCCATTTGTGTCGCTCCAGGTTCGCTGGATAATGTTACCGTCATAATCTCGCGTGATGGCAGCCGCCTCGTAGCCCATCTTATTTGTGAAGGTGCTGGTGGCCGACGCGGTGTAGAAGCCGCTCCAGTTAAGCGCCTTGACAGCCAACTGATGGGTGCCCGGTGTTAATTGCAATTGGGCACTCCACGCATACGCATCATTGGTTCCAGTGGTTGTCACCGCCACCGGTTGACCGTCCAGGAGCGCCGTCAGCGCGGATTGTCCATTGACCCGGCCGTATGCCGAATAACCGGTGCTGGTGTTCGTCTCGGTGTTGACCCGCGAGAACGGGCTGACTCCCCCGTTCCAGTTGGCACAATTCTGATTCGGATCACCCATTTGCGTCAGAACACCCGGACCGCCCGCCACGCCGCTGTCGTAGGTCAACCAATCGGTCCAATTGGTTCCCGATCCGCTTAAATATTCAAGACCGAATTGTTCTTGCGTCAGCCTGCGGCTCTGGGCGGCGTAGAAATAGTTCCAACCGGCACTCAAGGTCGGCTCATAGTATGTGTCCCACATTTGTTTCCCATCGCCGTACCATTCCATCAATTCGATCAATTGATTTGCGCCGTTGACGGAAGTTGTGATGGCGTATGGCCGGCCTTCACCGTCCCGGTCATTGACCGTGGTCGTGCGCGAACCAATCACGCGGTTGGTCAACAATCCCGCCGTGTCAAAACCGTAATTGCCGCTGCCGGTCGGGTCGGCGGCGTAGGTCATTGCGCCATCCGCCCGCCATCCGTAGCCATAATTAGCGTCATTGAGACTCAGCCCGGTGCGTCTCCCGGTCGCATCCCAACTTTGGCTGGCGGTCGAAACAGTGGCGCCGTTCCATGTGATCGTCTCAGAACTTAATTGTCCGTAAGGGTCATAGGTGCGTGACACAACCTTCGGGTTGTTGCCGCCATTGCCAAGAACCCACCCAGTGTTTTGTTCCAGAATGTTGGTGGCATATCCTCGTGGATCATACGTCCAAAATGTGTCAACATGAGTGTAATCAAGGTCCGTTCGCTTGATGGAAGCATACCGCAGCCAGTCGTCGTAGCTGTAGGTGCTGACCATGCCGCGTCCGTCGGTCATGGTATCGAGCAATCCGGCAAAGGCATTTCCACCGGGATAATATGTATAACTGTTGGAGCGTGTGGTAACGCCGCCGGAACCAACAAGCCAGTCAGCCTGAACCTGGCCGGCGTCGTTGTAAACTGCCGTCCACTGCAAGCCGCCCGGAATGGTGCGACTCGTCATGTCGCCCAACGCGTCGTGCGTATAGAAAGTCACCGCATTGTCCCGATTCGTCATTGAAGTGAGGCGGTTTAAGCCGTCGTGCGCGCAACCGGCGAAAGTCCATTCGTATTGCGGTGAGGTCGTGTCGTGCTCCTCGTAGGCGAGGTTGCCGGACAAATCATAATTCCGCCAAGTGTAATCCAGACAGCCGGACCATGGATAGGCAATGGATAAGACAACATGGCCGTCATTGTCGGTGTACGTGGTATGGCTGATGGCGGTTGCACCTGAACCATCGGTCACGGTCACGCTATTATGGTCGGCGGAGTAGGCGAAATACTTTTCTCGCGCCAGTGAACTGGATGCACTGTAAACCAAGGTGCTGGTGGCGCGTCCCAAAGCGTCCATCGTTGTGATGGTTTGTTCACCGAGCGCGTTAATGTTCGTCACCGCACGTCCTGCGGCGTCATAGAAAGTCGTGACGGTTTGTTGCAATACGTTGGTCTGGTAGGTAACGGGACCGCCGGGGTTCATGCCTGATAGGACGCTGTTCACTGTGACGATGGCTGGACCGGCGGTGATTTTGGGGCGGTCAAGTCCGTCATACGTGTTGGTGAAGACATTGTTGCCCGCGTCCACTTTCTGGATGATATTGCCACGGCGATCAAGCTGGATTGAATTGATTGTTTCGGCCACGCCCGCCGCCGAATAAAAAGTCCGCGTGGTGATGCGGTTGACATCATCGTAAGTCGTCTGCCAATACGCGCCGTTGCGCTGGATTTCCCGATTGATGCGTCCGTCCAAATAATACCGCCAACCGTTCGTCGAACCGTCGGCGTTGAACCGGGTTTCCGGTTTGCCCGTGCCAGTATAGAGCGTGGTGGCAACTCCGCCGAGGGCGTTGGTATAGGACTGCACTTGTCCGCCCGGCTCGTAGCTGTACCCCTCCGTGCTCAATACCGTGACGCCGTTCACGTCGAGATGTTTAGTTTGAACCAAACGGCTGAGAGCGTCAAAACTATTGGTGGTCATCGCGCCGCGCGGGTCCACTTTCAACAGGAGATTTCCAAGAATGTCATATTGGTAAAATGTTTGGGCGTAGAGATTGTAGCCCGATGGGGCTTCAACCCCCGTGCCGTTGGGGTTCGCCTGTGAGCGCCAGTGGATTTCGCTGGTGACGCGGCCTGCCCCGTCATGGTCATAGAAAATGTAGTCTTCGGGATTGTAGCGCGGGCCGTCCGTCCAACTGACTTCGCCGTTGTCGTCATAATAGGTGAAGTTCCAAGCCAGAGCGTTGCCGAACTCATCGAAATTCTCCTGTTCAATGGGCCGGTTCAAGGCATCATAGTCAAAGAAAGTCACGGCTCCCAAGGCGTCAACCCGGTTTATAATCTGCCCGCGTTCATTGTAGAAAAACGTCGTGGTCACGTTCGGATCGGTGGTCCCGGAGTAGCGAATCGTCTCAGTCAGGAACCCGTTGCCGTTGTAGAACATATCACTGGTGGCCGCGTCCGGCGAACCATAGGCGCGAATCTGCCGGAAGGGCAGCCCGAAGGCCACGTTGGTTTGCGTGACATTGCCGTCGGCCACGACGTTGGTGGCGTTCCCATAAATCGTCCAGTTGGTGAATACTGGCGTGTTCCCGGCGTAGCGAATAACTTGTTGCGGCAGGTAATTGAAGACCGGGTCGTACACGATCACCGTGCTGTTGCCCACCGGATCGGTCATTTGCACCGGCAGGCTGTTGGAGTTGTAGAACGCCGTGCTGGTGGCGGTCTGCGTTGTGATGCCATTGCCGGTCAGGTCGCCGAAGGTAGCGGTATTGGTGATGTTCCCGTTGGCATCATACTGGAATTGATTGGTCGTGCCCCGCTTGTCCACCACCTGGGACAGGCTGCGCGGGAAACCCGGGGCCGTGGCGTTGTCGGGATACCAAGTCTGCTGGATAGTCTGGCCCAACGGGTCGGTGATCTTGGTGATAAGGCTGTTGGTGTAATCGTAGCGGTTGGTGTTGCCATTGCCGTCAACAATAAGCGTGTAGCCGCTGATGCGGTTGGTATAGGAATTGGTGAAAACGAAATTGTTTGCAAATACAAAGCTGGCCGTGCGAACCGGCACGAGATTCGCCCCGGCGGTGGACATCTGGTTGGTCACGCGCCGCTGGCTGTCGTACGCATTCTGCAAGACCCGCCCCTCCGGCTTGTCCTCTTCGATGATCAGGTGCGTCGAATACGTAAGCACGCCGTTGGTCACCGCCTGGGTGGCGTGCTGGTAGATATAGGAATGGGTTGTGTCATCCGGCAATGTGACGCTCACCAAGTCGCCATAATCGTCGTAATTATAATACATCCAGCGCCCGTCGCCGCTGTAGGCGTCAATGATATGGGCGTTGACATCAAAGTCGAAGCCCAGGAAATTGCCGTTGCTGGCTTGAATGCGGATCAACTGGCCGAAATTGGGCTGGGTGGAATCCGTGCCGTAAGCAAATGTGTAATAATTGCCCCGGCTGTCCGTCCATGTTTGGAGGTAAGGCCGGGTTTGATTCAAAATGCCGTTGTTGAACGAGACCACCTTGAAGACGCGGGTGCTGCCGTCCGCTCCATAAAGCGTGTAGTTGGTCGTTGTCCCCGACACCGTTTGCACAATGCGGTCGCGCAGGCGATTGGCCAGGCCCCCCACTCCAGCGGTGGAATCATTTGCCAAAAGCGGATTGGCTGCCAGCGTCGGAATCCACACATCGGCATTGGTGGCCGTCTGCACATACGCCAAAACCGCGCCATCCATGTCGGCAGCATAGATATTTGTCCCTCCGCTCGCCACGGTCAAATAGGATAGGATGCTCAGTTTCCATCCCGTGCCAAACTGGTTGTCCGCCAGATTCTGGCTGGAATAATTGCGGCGCAACGCCAGCGGCAGCGGACCCGGCAACTGTAAGTCCGTCTCATTGATGTAATGCTCGCCCGTGACGGTCCCAACCGGATCGGCCACGAACATTTCCCATTCAGACTGTTCGGCTCCCACGTTGCCCGGATCACCGCCTGTGGCGCTCGTTTGGAAAAGCGTGGCGTTATTCTGATCACTTCCACTCATTGGCAGGTTATAAAGATTCCCCACCTGATTGTAATAGTTCACGCTGGTGGCGGTATTGACTGTCGTTCCATTTAGAATCTGGCTCAAATTGTTCTGATAATTCTCCGACGACCCGGATGTGGGCGTGGTGGTTGTGTCCGGCGGGGGAGTCATGAAAGCAAATTGGAACGGATCACCAAGCGTCAAATCATAATTGTCTATGTTCCCCGGGGACACCGAATTGGGGGCCAGAGGCGTGCCTGTGGCCCCGTTGAGGTTTTCCGGGGAAATCAGCGCCTGCCACTGGTTCCAGCCCAGAATCAACGCCCCCATGCCCGCGTAAGCCGAATTGCTGACCGGCCCCGGCGTCATGTAAGCCAAAGTATAGGGCGAATTTTGGAGAGAGTTGGCGACCTGCGCCCACAGGCCCGCATCCCAGTTTTGCAGCGGCTGGCCCTGGTAAGACGCCTGGCCCTGGCTCAGGTAATTGTTGTAGTTCAGCGGCACAATGCCGCCATCCTGGCTTTGCGACAACTGCAACAGGCGGACCGTCGAAACGGCGTTAGTTTGCTGGTAATAACTGTTAATAATCTGATGCTCCTCGGCGGAGTTGTTGAGGATGGAGATCAAATTGTAATTCTGCTGCGCCATTTGCGCGGTCTGGCCGGAGTCGGGCTGCACCGTTCCGTTGCCCACCATCGCCGTCTCGTAATAGAACATGTCCACACTGGGCAGCACCGGAATCACCAGCCCGTTGGTCAGATAACCGAAGCCATCTCGCGCCGCCCCAAGCTTGGACAACCCCGCCGCCCAAGTGGACAACAGGCAGACCTTGTTCAAGTTCTCGTTGACGACGTTAAAATCACTCACATTTTTATAGTAGGACATGCCCGCCAGATACATGACAGCCCCTTCATACAGGTCCGGCGAGATACTGTTGGTCATGGAGGGATGCAATTGGACCTGATTTTCCATTTGCCAAATCTCCGTGGCATAGACATTGAGCATGTCCTGTGTCACCCGGCCATAGTCCAGGCAGATGGCTGCTTGATCGCCTTTCAACAGGGGACGCTCCAGATTGACATTGTCACACCCTTCGTAGCCCAGGAATGCCTGGCCCGGATCAATCGGGTAAGCCGCGCTCAAGGCCCGATGCCGTTGATAGGCAAACCGCACGCCCAACTGCATCTCATTGCTCCCCAGGTTCATGGTCAACACCTCCCGCGACAACAGCGTGGGATCGTTGGTGTAGGCAAGCTGCGTCGTGACATTGGTGCGGAACGGCAACAGAATCAGGCTCAACTGCACCAGGTTGCTGTTGGCGGCGTTGGTGTTTTGATAAATGTAAAATTCCCGGTTGTGCAAGTCCACCAGCCGCAGGTTGCCCGTCTGGATGTTGTTGGTGGGGTTGGCCAGGCTGTAAACTTCCACGCTCACTGTGTCAAAAATATTGGTCAGCGTGGGGCTGATGTTGGTGATGCCGCTGGAGGTCAGGCTTTCCAGGGGCGCGCTGATGTTCGTCACCCAGGTCGGCGTCGGAAAATCCTGCCAGCGCGCATAGTTATGCTGCCGGTGGAGAATCTGCACCCCAAGGTCGCTCACGGACAGGCCGGGGTGGTTCTGCTGGAGGGTTTGCTTCAAATAAGCGGGGAAAATGACGCTGGGAGTGTTGTCGCCATTGGCGGCAAGCGCCAGCAGATTGGTGCCGCCGTAAATGTAATCCCGCACCCAGGGATAGGCACTGGAGTAATTCGCGGGCATATAGTCGTAAAGGTTGAAACTCTCGGTGATTTCATAGTCCTTCAGCCACGGGAAAATATGTACCCAATTAGTCCCGACGTAAGCCGCCACCCAGGGGTAATTGACCGCAATCATCGCGTTGGTGGTGTAAAGCTGGCCGGCTTCGTTGACCGCGCCTTGAATTTGGAATCTGAGCATCTGGCTCAGGCGGGCATCCAGAATTTGCAGCCCGTTGCGCGGCGCAAATTCATAGACGGCCGGAACGCCCGCCTGCCGGAGCAGATACACCAGCAACGCGCATTGGTCTGCCGCCGAGCCTTGTTTTTCCATGAAAGTGCCGAGTGCCCCGCGGCTGACTCCGCCGGGATTGATGGCCTGCTCGGCAATGTTGCCGCTGTCGCTGTAGTCCATCGGATCGGTCAGATCAATCTGGTTGATCACATAGTTGGCCAGCGCAATCGGATCGTTGCCCATGCTGGCCACGAAGCTGTCCAGAATCGGATGCCGTTGTAGTTCGGGGCTGTCATCCAGAGTGGTTGCGGCTGAGGGATTGAAATTGACCGCATTGGTCACGGGCGGCGTGTTGGTGAGCATTTCGTCCAAAGTCATGCCTGAGTAAATGGGTGGCATGGGCTGGCCCGTAAACTGCGGCTGGTTAAGGAAAATCGAACGCCACGGCGGGATCGCCTCAAATTCCAAGGTATAAAGCAGCGACGGAGCAATAATGCCGCTGGCATTGATCACCATCGCGTTGCTGCCAGCCGCCGGATACCCGGACACTTCCACCAGGTAATAGTAGTTCGAGGCCAGGGCGGTGGCGCTGTGCGTCAGAACATACGCGCCCAGGGAGGTGGCTCCCCAATTCAGGCTCGGCGAATCCGAGAGGGTCGTGCTCAGACCAAAGGCGTTGGTTGTAACCTGAAACCCGTTGGTGGCATAGCCGACCATCGAGTTGGTGTTGAAATAATTCGGCGGCAGGACGCTGATCGAGCCAGCCAATTGATCGTTGGTGCGGTAATAAGCCTGAATCACGATTTGAGTCGCGCTCGGGAGCGGGTCGCCCGCGTATATCCCAAATCCGTGAGGCTGGCCAAAATACAACGGCGTCCCCCCAACCCGTTCGCCAAAGGCCACAATGGGATTGTTGAAGGCAAGGCGGTTGGCGATGTTCGTCTGGGGCAATCCCGCCGCCGCGTTGTAATGGTAAAGCGTCTGGCTGCTCCAGGAGGAGAGTCCTGAGTACAGGTTCGAACAATTTCCGTTGAGGTTGCTATAAACCGTCCCCGTCTCGTAATCCAGCGGAATCACCTGCGACCAGTAGGTCGGATCGTTGCCGCTGCCACGCCAGTAGCGTCCGGACGGCCCGGCCACGGAATTAGTCAAAGAACTGCTGGGCAAAAGGGTGACCAGGGCCTGGGCGTTGTCTCCCAGGTAATAATTGGCCCCCGGATTCAAGGTCAAAACCACCGTCTGCGCCGAGGTCAACGCGGCGTTGGTCAACACGTTTACCGTCAGATTGGTGCTGCTCTGGTTGGCGGCAAACTGCACTGAGCCGGACAGGGCTGTGTAATTGCTTCCCGGAATGGCCGTGCCGCTAATGGTATAGTTTACCGTAAAGGCGTTAGTCCAGCCGCTGGAAGTAATGCAGAAGACTCCCGGCGTGGGGCCGACGGCGGTGGCATAAGGCGAAAGAGTCTGGACATTCACCAAGGCAACCGGCAACCCGGACACCGTGTTGGATAGAATGCCGGTCCCCGCGCCATTCTTCAGGCCGCTCACATTGACATTGTTGTAAGGGACGGGCAATGGCCGAAACGTCTGTCCCGATCCCGGATCGGTCGTGCCGGTATCCGTGGCGGCGACATTGTTGGTGTTAGGCAAAAAGGTAATGGTCACGCCGGAGGGGGTGCCAACCTGATACTCCCCGGGATCGGTGGCCAAGCTCACGGTCAGCGTTTGTGAGGCCGAAATGTTGCCGCCCGACGTGACCGGAATAGAGCCATTTCCCGTAAGCATGACGCTGCCGCTGTTTCCGCTCCAAGGGGCGCTGTACGCGCCGCCATTTTGAGCCGTTCCGCTGACATTGAAGTAAACCGTGGTATCAAGCCACAGATTGGACACCGAAAACTGAATCGGAATGTTTTGCGGTGTTTCACTCTCCGTCACGCTCGTGGATGTGCCGCCGTTGACTGTGATGTTCACCGTTGGTTCAGGCACAAACCAAATAACGGCGCTGTCATATTCCTCATCCACCTGGTAGGGATCGACAGCGTAATCTGACGCGTATTGCAGCGTCAGAGTCACGGATACCGGCCCGCTCACCCCAGGCAAATAATTTGTCACCGGAATATCAACATAGTCCAAGCCGTTGGCCGCAAAGCTCACGCTATTGCTGAACGTAACCGTGTCGTTCGGATTGTTTAGGGCTGTGGCAGTAATCGTGTAATACACGTTCCGCCCATTGTAGGTATCCGTCCGCGATGCGCGAAAGAAGGCGATTTGCCCCGCGTTGGTTTCCACCACATACTCCTCCGTGTACAGGTCCCCCCCGACATCAACCGCAGCGTACATGTCCGTGTTGGGATTGTAAAACGCGTAGCCCGCAGTGCCGCTGGCGTCAATGGCGGAATAGATGTACTCCGGGTAACAGTAGGCATAATAGAAATCGTCGTAGTCCGGGTCCGTGTCCTCCACCGTCAGTGTGCCCATGATGTCCGGCCCGGCCTCCCCATTGTCGGGGTAACTTAACGGAACGGACAAGGTGTCGGTGAGCGGCACGAATGTGACGGTCCCGTACTCAACGTTGTTGTTGCCCGCGTTGTCGGAGAGCTTGATCGTCGTTTCTGCGTCCGCGCCCGCCTCGGCGTAAATGAACCACGGCGCGTAATAAAGGTAATCGGTTTCCGCGTCAATTTGCTCCTCAGTCATTTCCTGGTTGAGCTCGCTAATTTCTTTTGTAATTTGCTGCCCGACCAACTCGCTGGTCATGGCCTGGTCCAGCTTGTCCACCAATTTATCAAGACAACAAATGTAAACATATCCGTCGTCCTCATAGTAATCCAGGCCCGACCAGGCATCCGTCCAGCCCCCGCCATAATCAATCCACTCCCCCTCGTCGTCGTCCCATTCATAGGTTTCGTACCAATACTCGCCGCCCGGATAATCATCCGTCCATGCGTAATCATACAATTCGCCGTCCGTATAATACTCCGCATACTCGTACTTGCCACCATAGTTGGCCGTCCAGCCGGTATCATACTGGAAAGCCCCTTGCCATGTGTCGGTCCAAAAGGTGTCGCTAACAGTGCCGTTCAAGTTGTATTTCTGATATTGGTAATCTCCGTAAAAGGTGTTCGACCAGCTTGTGTCCTGGGAAAAAGTGGTTTCATACTCAGAAAGGCCGTAATTGTTGTTCAACCACTCATCGACCCAGTCGCTTCCGTTCCACAACTCATACTCGTAAAGGTCGTCGCCTAAAGGGTCATCAAACCAGCCGGCCTCCCAATTCGTTCCGTTCCAGAGATCATACTCATAATTGCCCAAATATGTGTTGGTCCACGAGTAGGCGGAAGTAATGGGGTCGAAATATTTACAATAGCCGAGGTAATTGTTCGTCCAATAGGAGCCACCTGCATAATACTCGTACTCGTACTTGCCGTAAGGAGCGACGTTGGTCGTCCAATACGTTTCGCTGGTGGATAAAATCTCATACTCATAGAGCGTGTCGTAAAACTCGCCTATGCAGCCGTAGCAACCGTCCGCTGAGTCGCCATCGTAGCTATTGTCCCCGTCGTTGATTTGCTGCAATGTCACCGGAAAATAATTGGTGTTTCCCAACACCGCCGTGTAGTTGCCAGTCGGTATGGAAAAGCCGATGCCGCCCGGTGTGGTGAAACTTTGGCCAATAGCCATGTTGGCGTTGAAGACGCACCATATCGCGACGAACGGGAGAAGGCATTTGATTTGCCAAATAGAGGAGGGTTTCATGGGCAGTCTGGATGTTTTGAGGTTGTTATTGCAGCACAGCGCCGTTTGTAGGGCTGTCAATCGTGACTGTCAGTATCCCCAGCGCAGGATTGTTCGGGTCGGCCAATTCGTAATCGGGCACGCCATTAACAACTTGCTCAACCGTCGCCATGTAAAAGCCGGACGTAAACTCCCCGCCATCCGCTGGATAATTGGTGGTGCCATTGGTGTACAAATGGATCAACTGCCAGGGATAATTGGAATCCCCAAGGACGGGCCTCCAGTACAGTTCGTAATTTGTCAGCCCTACGTTGGTAATGACCACCGAATACTGGTTGCTGCCCAGGGCGCTGATCGTCAGGCCCGGTGGCGGAACAGTTTGCGCCATCGCGCAATAGGCGGCAACGAGCAGTGCTACGCTGATTAATGTCAGGCTCACGGCGGTGAGGCAGTGGTTTCTAATGTTTTTCATTCAGTTCCTTTCCCGGTTTCGTTTGTTGTTAAGGCTTTTTATCAAGTGATGTTCTCAAGGGTCAATGCCGACTTGAGCAAACGGCAAATTGCTTCGTGGCGTTGGAATAATGCGGCCTGCTTCTGGTTGATTCCGTGTGGCTGGGACGGCGGCAGGACTGGACATTTCTTGCAGCGGAACAAATAAATCTCGCAAAACGCTTCGTCTGATTGAGGGCGTTGCAAAGTTTGATGGGACGGCGCGAGCGACCTTGTGCCTGCGTACGGGGAAACGTTTGGGCTTCATCGCTCTATGATCGCATCTCCCCATTGCACTTTGAGCTTTCCCCATCATACCAATCTGCTCCATGCCGCGCCACATTTGTTATTCCACTGTCCCCACAGTTTTCGAGGGAACAAGAGTGTTTTAACAACCCTCGATTTTTTGACAAGCAAAATCACAATATTTTCACGATGTACCATATCGTTCATTATTTTTCGACTCCGGCGATGTAATATGTCGTGCCTCTGAGCAAAAAAGAGTGGTCGAGAATCCGGGCTTTTGGCGCGAATGTGCGTCGGCAACGAGTGCGCAAGGGCATGACGCAAGAGCAATTGGCTGAAAAAGCCGAAATCGCCACTCGCAATCTCCAAAAAATCGAAGCGGGTGAAATCAACATTCTCCTCACGACAGGTTTCCGCCTACAGTTGGCGCTTCGCTGCTCATGGAAGTCTCTGATGCCGAGAGAATAGGTCAGCCCCGGTCGTGGCGCACGCTGGCATGGACCGTTCGATGGACCGCCAGACATGGCCACGCCGGGGCTGATGGGGTTGGCGGGCTGAAGCCAGTTTATCGTGAGGGTTTTCACAGGGTTTTCCCTTTTAGGGCTGAAAATCTTAAAGTGAAAAGGCCGACTTTGCATCCGCACAAATCCATACCCCTCCGTTGACCTTTTGCCGGCCGGTTCTCCTGGTCCCCTTCTGTCAACTGACGTTTTCGTATCCCAACCCAATTCTTGTCCCGCAAGCGATTCTTTCAACGAGATGCTCGCCGTGTCAATGGTTGTTTCCTCAATTTGTGTAACAATTCGGTTAAAAAGCTCCGTCTGATTTCCGAAATGGAGCGCCTGCGGGGTGTCGTAGCGGCGGAAGCCTGATTTGCGCTTTGGAATTCCGCGAACATCGCCGAACGGCGTCCGTTTTTGCTTTGTGCGTTCATGATTCCGCAGCCCATGAATGCACACTACCGATAGTCAGGTGTACAAGTAAAGAAAAAAACTGTTTGATTCGGGCGATTGAAAGACCTGACATTGAAACGCCTGTTGATTCGATTGCGGCAATTGCGAAGGATTCATGGCCTGACGCAAGAGGCGTTTGCGGAGCGGTCTGGTTTATCTTACAAGTACTATCAAGCGGTCGAAGCCGGACGAAAAAGGCAATTGCGGCTTTCCACTCTGGAAAAGCTCGCCCAGGCTTACGGCATGGAAGTTTATCAACTCTTGTCTCCCCGCCTGCCGCGTGGTGCGCGGCGAATGATGGCGCGCTCACGGTAACTGCATCGGCCCTGTGCGTTGCGCGTGACGATCTTTGCCAGATCAAAAGGAAAAACCCCTGGCCGATTGAAGATTTTCCCGCGCATCGCTGCCTTGTTGTGGCCAAAACGGTTTTTAGTGTGCCTCCCGCTTGGCCTTCAATTTTCAAAATTCCCGATTCCTTCATAGCCTCGAATAGACGGTGTGCAAAATGAGAGTTTTGCGGGGATTTAATGGCCTGTTTAATTTCATCGCGTGGAAGTATGTGAGAAAGAGGAAAACAATGCAAGCATAAAATACCAGCTATAGCCGGTTTATGGTGTCCGTGGATTCAAATGATCCTTGCATTGTGGGAAACCGTGTAAATTCAAAGCATCGCAAGATTTTGGCCGAAGCCATACGCTTCCATCGTAAAAAACTGCATTTTACCCAGGAAAAGCTCGGTGAACTGGCGGAACTCAACCCCAAGTATATCGGCGAGGTGGAACGATGCGAAAAAACGATTTCGGTTGACGCGCTGGCGCGGATTGCTTCGTCTTTAAAAGTGGATTTGAGCGATTTTTTCAAAAAAGTGCCGGAAGAAGACTATTAATCGAGCCGTGTTTGGGACTGCGCTTGGAACAATTGATTCTGATGTCAACCTGGCGAATCGTCTTGCGCAGGACTCTCAGGTGCAGCCTCCACCAGATTGTCCGGCGGTGAAACCTCGCAAAATGATCGCCGGATAGTTTTCATCAATGCGGGATTCGCCAGCCAATGAGGATGCCAATGACCAACACCGCGACAAGGAAACCGATGAATACAAACCCGTCTGTCCAATGTTTGTTGGATTCATACTCGTGCCGGGCTGTTTCCAAACGGATTCGCTCGTCGATAAAATCGTCCCTGACCCGTTTCAGCGCAGATGCCCCGTTTCCTATTTCTTCCTGGGTGAGTATCGTAAGATTTCTCGCTTCTGTTGTGTGACTGTGCAGTTGGTCGAGCATTTCCTGAGCCGAAACGCTGTGGTCGGCGACAATTTTTTCCAAGTCTTTCGCCTTGGCGTTGGTGGCGTTGTTAAAATTTACCAGTATCACTGCTGTCTGTTGACGGTATTCCGCCAGCTTCCGGTCCAGCAATTCGAGGGATTGTTTAAGCAGCACCGGCGTTTCCGCCGCCGCCCTCCATTGCGCCCTGGTCAAAAGAGCCAGTTGCACGGGAAAGGAGTTTTCGTCTCCGTCGCACCATTCTGCCAGAAGTTTCCGCAGTCGCTTTGCTTCGGGCGGAGCCAGCCCTTCCAGGAGAATATCAAAATCGGTGTCGTCCATAATTCATTCTCCAAAATTGAGTTTGGGTTGCAGTTCGGCCTTGGGCTGTTCGCTGGCAATCTTTTCGTCGGGAACAAGCTCCGTTGGCAGGAGCAAATCGGCGATGGCGTCGTACTGGCGGAACATTTTCGCCAGCGCCCATTGGATTTCCCCGGTCAGCAACCGCTCCAAGTGACCGGCTTCGACATGGGAGAGTTCCGCAAAACTCAAACCATGCTTGGCGACAGCCTCGGCCTTCTCCATCGCCAGCAAGGTGGTGGGTGTGATCGCGGGCAGCGTGACGGCTTTTGCCCCGAATTCAGTCAACTGCTGTTCCAGAGGAGAGCCTTTGAACAAGTCGCCTCGCGCTTTGGCCGGATTATTGACGATGACATAATCCACCCGGTCGCCGGCATAGAGGAATAATCGCCCCGCGTTGGTCATGCTCTCCGTGTCGTCGGTGGGAAACAGAAAGAAGGTCAATCGCACGTCCTGCTCGGCGCAAATGTCGAGCACCTGCAATTCCTCCAATGCGGCCATGATAAGCGCGTCCGCCTGGGCGCGGGTGTCAATGACATGAACCGGCGCGGTGTCCTTGAGCACTCGCCGAAAAAGACTGAGCAAGGCCGTTTTGCTCTCGTGTTCGTTGCCAAGTTGATACGAGCGAACTGCATCTTTGTGCCGACTGGAAAACGTGTGATGCCGGTCGTCGAGGTCGGAGCCATTCCATTGAACGCCAAGCTGGTCAAGCCAGGCGGTGCGGAACTCCGCTTCAAAACTTTTACCAAGGTTTCCCTTGGATTGTGGATTTAAGTGAATACGTCGTGTGATGTTCATAATTTATTTGGATCGTTAAGGTTAAGACTCTCAGGACTCGGTTGCCGAAACGAACGCGAGACCGGAATGGCGGCGAGAACCGGCTTGCAGCTTGATTCAAGCCGACTGGCCGGTTCATGTGGGCGGGCGGGTGGGACCATCAGCGGTTCGATTCCATCCTCCCAATGAGGCTGTGCCTGCCGCTTCACGTACCTGCGGTAGAACTGGTGCAGACCCTGGAACGTGATGGGGCAATTCTTCTCAGTCTTGAGCCGTGAAGCGATTTCCTTCCACGTTTTGCGCTGCTGGCGCTGTTCGCGGATGAACGCGACAAACGGCTCCAACCGGCTGTGAAAGGCGGGGCCTCCGCCGTTACCGGCTCGCGTTATTCGATTCTGACTTTCTGAATCCATCGCCACTAATTTAAGGCGGCGGTGAGAAATCCGTTAATGGGCAGTGGGCGAGTTAGCCCGAATTGTGGGAGAGTTAAAGCCGGTGATCCGGCCAGCGATTTTGAAGCCGTTGAACGGCGTTGATCCGCGTTGAATCGCGGCCTTGAAAAGTGTTGAGGGGCGTTGAACTTGTAAACGCCCCTCAACACTTTTCAACATGGACACTCCATGTTGCCGGGCGCATCGCCCAAAAACCTACGCTTTTGCGTAGGGGTGGGGCGTCCCCTCTTTAATTCCAGGCGCATAGAGTGGAAAACAACGTAAACTTGCGCGTGGAAATGAAAAAATGCGTTTGTCTGGCAATGTATGAACCACCAGTTTAACGGCGAACTGATTGAGCGAGTGCCGGGGTTTTTGAAGGATTGATTTGCAACGGTTTTGTTGCACAGGTCTGACAGAGGCAAGCCTTGCCAATGTGGGTCGGTGGGATTTGCATCAGGCGGCGGACTGGAATTTGAATATGCTTGCACCAGCAATCCTTTGCACCCTGGACCAAGGCGCAATGATTGGGTTGGCCACATAAGGGACATTTCGACGGATTGATCTCGTTCACACAAACAATTTACGCTGCATCCCTGAATTGAGCAATTCGATGTGAGATTTTTTCCATGCACTGAACGCCTGACCCGAAGCCGGAGCGAAACGAAGCGAGCCGGGGGGTGTGGGGCGGCAGGCGAAGTGGAGCGTGGCTTCGGCTCAGGCGTTGAGTGCAAAACCCGAATGGATGTTCCTGTCGAGGCGTTTTGTCTGCACGGTTTTGGGGTGAAGGGGGAAAAGCCGGGCAGTCAAAACGCCGATTGGCCGTGCTATCATCTCTTCCATCCCTTTCTTGATCTCGATGACTTGGGGATGAAACCATTATGCGAATACTACGTGCTTGAGAGACATCTCGATCTGCTACTGCGTTGTGTGCCAACAGCCGGTAATTTTTCGGCGACTTCAACCATTTTCGCCAATAACGCCGCGAACTCACCGAGTCCGGTGGAGGGGATGATGATGGTCTCATACCGGTCATTCACCTTCTCGGTAATTCTCAGAAAACGACCTCGCGAATTTTCCCGCAAGGTAAGAATAAAAGTTTTTCTTTCAATTTGAATAAGCTCCCATTTGATTATTTCTTCCTGGTTGCGTTGCGCTCCTTCTCTCGTCATTTGCAGAGCGTCACCGCACGGAGCTTGGCGTTCATTTGAAATCATAGGCAGTAAAAGATTGCGGACGTGGAACCAGTGAAGAGATTTGGGAAATTTGTAAAGATCAAGATTTTGATTCCTGATCGCATCGCTGCCAGTGCGCCGCCGATGACATTCCTGACAACAAAAGACTGGCCCTTTTTCCCATAATGGGTGCAGGCAATCATGACTTCAAGCAAAGCATCAGCCCGGTTGCAAAAGCTTACCATTTGTTGCCATTTGTTTTGCACAAATTGCGCAGTTCACCAACTCTCTTCCTCTGCACTGAACGCCTGACCCGAAGCCGGAGCGAAACGAAGCGAGCCGAGGGGTGCAGGGCGGCAGGCGAAGTGGAGCGTGGCTTCGGCTCGGGCGTTGAGTGCAAACCCGCAAGGATGTTCCTGTCGAGGCGTTTTGTCTGCGCGGTTTTGGGGTGAAGGGGGAAAAGCCGGGCAGTCAAAACGCCGATTGGCCGCGTCGTTTGACGCCTGTCCGTTGGTGTTCCATCCATCGAACCACTTGTCGTTCATGGTTCAATACGCATTTCCTAACGGCTGTTGCGATTCGCCACAAAAAATAAAGTGGTTTTGTTGTTGCTTAAATCCGGGCTTTTCTGTACAAGTCAATAAGTGTGCTGCCTCGTCCCAAAGCCGAACCTGCGGTACAGTAAATAGGTAAACCAATAAAGCTATATGTCAGCAAAACGATTCGTCGGTAATCCAATCTCCACCGCAACAAAAAACGGCTGGCAGGATCATTTCGCTGGCGTTGTCGTCTCGGTTGGCATTATGCAAAACCGGGCCACGAGGCGATGCCGTGGTTTTGCCTTCATCGAAATGTCTTCCAATGAACACATGGAAAAGGCAATCCAAATGTTCAACGCCAAAGATTTTCAGGGTCGTTCCTTGACCGTCAAATTCTCAAATGCCGCAATGCCCAAACGATAGCGACGGAGTGAGACGGCGGTGGATGTGCAATTGAGACGGCTGGCAATTTCCTTGTCAGACAGTTTGCCCAACAGCCGGTCGTCTTCCGCCGTCCAAATCCGCCTCGTCCGATTAAACTTCGGTATCTTCCGGCGGGCGCGGCGCAATGCGACGCCGTTCCCGGTGCGGTGAAGCCTTTTCGCCAGTTCCGCATCCGTCATTGTGCCCAACAAAGCCTCTTCTTCCCGGGTCCAAGGCCGATGGGTTGGGTCGGGCCGTGCGAGGCCCAATTTGAGCCGCCGGTGACGCACGGACATCTCCGTTCTTTTGAGACGCCTTCCCACTTCCATATCGGACTGACAGCCCAAGAGTTTGTCTTCCTCACTGGTCCATTTCCGATAATCTGGATTGTTGACCGGAACACCCAATTTGCTGCGCCGCTGGTAAACGCTCTCGAAGGTTCGGTTCAGGCGGTGGGCTGCCTCGCGGTCAGGCAATGTGCCCAGCAGCTTATCCTCTGTCTCTGTCCAATCTCGAAACACGCCAGCAGCGTTTGGAATTTTCAGAGCCGTTCGTTTGGTATGAACTGTCTTATAGGGGCGTCCAATTTGACGCGCAATTGCCTTGTCCGGCACCCGGCCCAACAGAGCCAGTTCCTGAGCCGTCCAGGGACGCAATTCCGGCATCACTGAAATTCCCAAGCGACGGCGTTTATTGACGATACTTAGTCTGGTGCGGGCCGTGCGTCGCGCCACCTCCTTGTCCGTGTATTTGCCGAGTAATTCCAATTCCCAGGTTTGCCAGGTGTTCGGCGCGGCCAGCGTGCGGCTTCCGCGTTTTTTGGAGCGAGCTTCCATCTGCCGGACTCCCAACAGGCGTTGTAATTCGTGCTCTGATTTTTCCGCCGCATAGAGCCGGGCGGCGCTGGCCAAAGATTTGGAAGTGGAGTTTTTCGCGGGCACGGTCAGCCGAAGTCGAGCGTTAGCAGTCCATAAGCAGTTTCATATCCTGAAACTGTGGTTGAACCGAAAGATAGTCAAGCCTTCAAGCGTGAGCGTCGCTGTCAAAACCAATCTTGGCGTCTGGCTGGCGGTGCTGTTGCGTGTTTATTTCAGTGACGATGACTTCGAGAACAACCGGCTGGCCCTCGGTGATGAGGGGGCGTTGGCTGGCTGGCACCCTGGTCAGAAACGACAACTCCCATCGCTGCATGGCTGTTGCGATGCGCCGCAAACAATGGCCGCGAACCAAAACCTGGTGGGTGGCGAAGACCAGCAGGAGTTGTTGCTCCTTTCCCCCGGTCTTGAGTTCGGCAAAGACAAAATCGCTGTGAGGCAGCAGCAGCGAATGCTCGGCCGAATCGTCAACGTGAATTGCGCGGGCATTCGGGTCAGTCGCCCAACATTCCGGTGGCTTTGTGTTCATAGCGTCGTTCAATAAACACGATGACCCTATCAGAAATCCGTTCTCGTTTTGTGTGCGTGATACATCTTTTTGCGGCCGTGTTTTGGCAAACTTGCTCCCCTATGAATGACATGGATTTTCTGAACTTGAAAACGTATCCCGCCCGCTTGTATGCCGAGCAGGCGGCGGCATACCTTGGCTTTAAACCGCATGATATTCCCGTCCTGATCGCGGCGGGTTTGCTCAAACCCTTGGGCACGGCCTGCGCCGCCCAAAAGGTCAAGTATTTCGCGGCGGCGGAACTGGAAAAATTACGACAGGACGCCAAATGGCTGTCGCGGGCCACAGACGCTCTCCGGCGGCATTGGGAATTAAAAAACGCCCGTCGCAGCAAAAAGCACAATGGGCGGGCCGCGCTGGCCGGACAATTCGCGTTAACCGGCCCAAACTCTCCCACTACTTCCTAACGTCACCGCCCTTGGGCGAGTTAAACTCAGGCCATGCTTTCGCCCAAAGCTCAATCCAGCCTGGCCGACGCCAAACGGTACTTCAAAGAACATCTGGCGGTTGGGGACTATTACATGGAAGGCCAACAAGTCCTGGGCCAATGGCTCGGCAAGGGGGCTGAGGATTTGGGATTATCGGGCGTCACCCGCATGGAGCAATTTGAGCGCCTGTGCGACAACCTGCATCCGCAAACCGGCGAACGCCTCACCTTGCGTTTGAAAACCACCCGGACGGAAATCGGGCCGGATGGCGCGGAACATGAGCACGCCAATCGCCGGGTGTTCTATGACTTCACCTTCTCGCCGCCCAAGTCCGTTTCCGTTGCGGCCTTTGTCGGCAACGACCCGCGCATTGTCGAGGCGCATGAACGGGCGGTGACGATGGCGCTGGAACAATTGCAAACCTTTGCCTCCACCCGCGTCCGCAAGGATGGCCAATGCGCTGACCGCACCACGGGCAACATTGTGGCGGCGGTATTCCGCCACGACACGTCGCGGGCGCTGGACCCGCATTTGCACAGCCATTGCATCGTGTTCAACGCCACTCGTGATGCGGTGGAGGGCCAGTGGAAGGCGTTGCAGAACCATGACATGCTGGTGGCGCAGAAGTTCATCGAAAACGTCTATTACCACGAACTGGCGCGGTCACTGCGGCAATTCGGCTACGAGATTGAGAATCACCCTCGCGGCGATTTTCAAATCAAAGGCGTCTCGAAGGAACTGTGCGACTTGTTCTCCAAGCGCCACCGGGAGATTGACCGGAAGACCCGCGAACTGCTGGCGAGCGAGCCGGAAAAGGCGGACGGCAACATTGCCGCCATCCGGGAGCATATCGCCCACAAGGAACGCGACCGGAAAATCCGGGACCTGGGACTGCCCCGGCTGCAAGCCCTTTGGGACAGCCAGATGACGCCGGAACAAAAGGCATCCCTGCGAATGCTGGCCGATCATCCCCCCGTCGTTCCGGTTGGGGCCGATGGACTGGCCGAACAGGCCGTCTCGTGGGCGGAGGAGCATTTATTTGAAAGGAACTCGGTGGTCAACGAACACGAGCTTTGGCGGCACGCGCTGGAACAGGCGCGTGGGCAGGACATGAGCCTCAAGGATATTCTGGCCGTGACGCGCTCGCGGGATTATGTGCGGGGTGAGGAACATCCGGGCAAAGTCACCACCCGCGAACATTTGCTGCGGGAATGGGAGATCGTGCAAGCGGCAAAGGAAGGCCGTTGCGCCTTCCATCCCTTCTGTCGGGATTATCACAACAGCAACCCCGCTCTGGATGCGGAACAGCGTCAGGCGGTCGGGGCCATCCTGACCTCCACCCATTTTGTCACTTTGTTTCGGGGCGGCGCGGGAACGGGCAAGAGTTACACCCTGCGCGAAGTCGAGCGCGAATTGAAGGGGACGGGACGCGAAGTTTATGTCATCGCGCCGCAACGCCAGCAGGTGATGGATTTGGAAAAGGACGGCTTCCAAAATGTCGAGACGGTCAGCGCCTTTCTGGCCAGAGGCGAACTGCCTCGCCGCGCGGTCGTCCTGGTGGACGAGGCCGGGCAGATTGGCGGCAGGCAGATGCACGCCTTGTTGGAATTGATTCAAGCCAATGCGGGGCGGGTGATTCTTTCCGGCGACACCCGCCAGCATGGCGCGGTCGAGGCCACCGACGCTTTGCGGGCCATTGAAAAGTATGCGGGCGTGGAACCCGTCGAATTGACCACCATCCGCCGCCAGAATCCGGCGCTGGCCAAAACCATCGAGGAGCGCGGGCGCGTCAAACAGTATCGGCAGGCCGTGGCCGAGGCGCGAGACGGCAAGCTGGCCGAATCGTTTGACCGCCTCGACCGGCAGGCGGCCATCGCGCAATGCACATTGGCGGACCAGCATGACAAACTCACGGCGCGTTACGTGGCATTGCTGAAAGATCATCAATCCACCCTGGTCGTCGCCCAAACCTGGAATGAAATTCACCGTGTCAACGAACAGATCCGCCTGGCTCTGAAACGGGAAAAGCTGGTCGGCCAAACGGATGCGGTCGTGACCACTTTTCAACCTGTGAATTTGACTGACGCGCAAAAGCGCGACCCGCGCTCTTACGATGAGAAAACCGTGCTGGTGTTCAACCGTGATGTGCGCGGCTTCAAGGCGGGCGAATCAGCGCGATTGCGGGCCATTACGAAGACTCATTTGATTGTCGAAAGCGACAACCGGATTGCCAGCATATCGTTCAAGTATCTTGACCGGATAACGGTCTGCCAGCCAGTGGAACTGCCCTTGTCGTCCGGTGACCGGCTGCAATTGAAGGCGAATGGCCGCAGCGAGGACAATCGCAAGCTGGCCAATGGCGAACTGGTCACAGTCAAGGAAGTCCGTGAGGACGGCCGCATTGCGCTCGCGGATGGGCGGGTGCTGCCTTCGCGTTTCCGTCAATTTGTGCGCGGCTACGCCGTCACCTCTTACGCCTCGCAAGGCAAAACCGTCGATCATGTGTTGTTCTCCGATTCGGCGGTCAAGGCCGCAACCAATCAACAGCAATGGTACGTGACGGTCTCGCGCGGCAGGAAGGGCGTTGAAATCTTCACCACCGATAAACAGCAGTTGCGCGAGCAAATCACCCGGAGCGGAGACCGTCCGTTGGCAATGGGTCTGACTCCAAAGACGAGGAATTCGTGGTTCCATCAGGCCATCGAACAGCGTTACGGCCCGCGAGCCGCCAACATACTGTCGAAGAGAAGGCAGGCGAGCATACATTTCAAATACGTCCAGCGCATCCGGCAGGGACAATCGGCAGCGGTGCGTCAATCTGGCGGACATGGCGTCGGGATGTGACATGGGAACGCTTGCCCGCGCCGGGCGGCAGGCGCGGGCAAGATCATATTCAAGCCGGGAACGATTGCTGCTCCGCGTCCCGCCGCCCTCGTTCGTAGTCTTCGATGACAGGTGGCTTCGGTTCCGACGTTGCCGCGAATTGATGGACGACGGGCGGGGGCATGACCCGGCGCCGCCTCGGCGGTCGCCGCCAGAAACCGCCGCGCAATATCCATGTGATGAGCAACGGGGAAAGCCAGACCGTCACCATGTAAATATAAAGTCCGTCGTCGCGGATGACGGCATCCAGCCAGTGGTAAAACGGCATTGTGAAGTCTTGAGAATGTGGGTGCATGGGGCCTCCTTCGCTTAGGCGTTGACGGCTTGCGCCGTCGGTTGAGGTTGGTCGGCGGATGCAATCGGAACCGCATTCAACGGGACAATCTTCCGTTCGTATTCTTCCAGTGAAGGAACAATGACCCTGGCCTTTTTGGAATACGCCCGCGTAAACGCCTTGGAACTGTGTCCAAGCGCCTGCTGCGCGAACCGTTCTGGCATTCCCACTGTCTTGGCCCGTTCCGCCCAGGCGTAGCGGTAGCTGTGCAGGGAGATGCCGGTGACGCCCACGGTTCTCAGGCGCTTGATAAACATCTTGGCCCGGTGGTTCTCCCGAATCTGCGCCATGCGCGGAAACAGGGGGCCAAATTGCGGCAGCGACTCCAGCACCGCCGCAGCCTCCGTGCCGAAGGTGATGATGACCGGGACGCCGGTTTTGCGCCGTTGATAGGAGATGGTGCGGTCTTTCCAGTCAATGTCCGCAGCGGTCAATTCCGCAATGTCGGTTTGCGAGCCGCCCAAGTGCCACAACAGTTGGTAATAGGCCCGGATTTCCGGGTTGTGCTCGCGCTCAATAATCTTCTGGTGCTCCTCCGCCGTGATCGCCCGCCGCTCCTTGTGGCGCACCGCAGGCCAGTGCAGCTTGGGCAGCACGGGCCACGGCAGCCAGTGCATCCCGATGGCGAAATTATGCAGGCGGCGCAAAAACATATTGGTCGAAATCGTGCCGACATTGAGAACTTGCAAAAAGTGCTCGGAAGCCGTTTCGATGAGTTTGTGGCCGCGAATCAGATCGAAGGACTTGTCCCGCATGGCGGACAGCCAGCGGGACTGCGTGGGGCCGGTTTTCAAGGGAGCCATTGCGTCCATGACATCCTGCCAGGTGCGTTTGGCCAGAACCGGATCGCCGTGCTGCAAATAAGCCTGGGCGATTTGCATGTTGATGGCGGGCTGGCGCACGGCCTGATTTTTGGCCTCGATGATTTGGCGGGCCGCCTCCTCGTTGCCAGTGCGCAGGCTGGCGCGCTTGCCGGATTGAGTGTCAACACAATAGAAGCCTCCTCCGCGAGTGCCCCGACGAATTAAACGGTAACGTGTTTTCATAGGTCTTTCACGCAACCGCGATGATAAAGGAACCCGCATCCGAACCGTTAGCGAGTAGCCGGGGAGTTACCGCCGGTTATCGCGATTTGTAACGGAGTACCAAAGTTGGTGTCCGTTCCGGTGTCCGTTGTGGCCATCTGCTTCGCAAACCGTTGCCGCACATGCGGTTAGGAGTGGAGCCAGTTGCCGGATTTGGGCGTAGCCAGCCACGGCGGCCTGAACGGAGGGCAATTCGTCGGCGGAAACATACCGGGTGTGGTTTTTGCCATCCTGCCAATGCTGGAGCTTGTGATAGGGGCCAGAGTCGTTCGAACGCTCT
>Ga0224554_1000586_pt1 | contig 29151 bp, 33 predicted proteins | sample 714S22024metaG_FD_180666 | JGI IMG/M metagenome (GOLD analysis project Ga0224554, IMG submission 180666) | Peat soil microbial communities from Stordalen Mire, Sweden - 717 S2 20-24 | ecosystem: Environmental > Terrestrial > Soil > Wetlands > Peat | place: Sweden: Norrbotten County, Stordalen...
AAGGTGCTGATCGTCAGGCGCCGGGACGGTTCGTACTGGTGCCTACTAGGATCGGCGAATTTGACGCATCAGGGGATGTTCTCAAATCAAGAAGCTTGCGTGGTCATGGAATCGGAAAATCCTGCGTATGCCGCATCGGTGCGGGCGATGAGAGACTGGTTTGATCCTCTATTTCAAGGCGGGCAATTGCCCGATTTGAAACAAGCGAAATTGATCTTTGATACGCGGTCTCAGTATCGACTTGTGCCGAGAACTCCAAAGGAAGCCAAAAGAGACGTGGGCTACTGGGCACTGAAAACCACGTCGGGCTCAACGGGCAAGCAGTACTGGCCGATGTTCTTAGCGGAGAAAGTGATTGCCGTGGGTTGGGAGGATATCGCGGTTGACCCGTCCAAGGTGACGGATGCAAGTCTGTGTGCCGCGATCCAGGAGGGGTATCCGGACGATTCTTCTCGGAGTGTCCTTGTGTCAGCGAGCAGTATTAAGAAATTCGTGGAACTCAAAGTAGACGACATCGTCTTGCTGTGCCGAGGTTATGCGGCAAATCAATACAAGGATGTTCATATTCATGGAATTGCCAGAGTGACCGGACCTTTTCGTGCCGGGTCACGAAAGAAAGGAGGTTGGAGATTCAAGCACGACGCAGTGATCCAAGAGATCAATATGGACCTTCCTAGAGATGTCGTGGCATCTGCTTTGGGTAGGGACTCACTGAGACAAACGATCCATGCCTTGACGAAAGCTGATTTCGAACGGCTCGCAATGGAACTCAAGGACTATGGCGCGCATGTGGAGGTATGAGGTTAAGAGATATCCTTGACGTAGTTCTATGAAATCTCCACGGTTAAGATCTATTCAAGTGCGACGAAATGAGATCAAGAGAGGACACCATGCACGCGGACTTTGATCTTCCAAGCAGAGGTCGCGTGGACGGTCGCACATCGAGTATCACCGCTGCATTTTTTCAGGCGATCACCCCGGTAATTCCCCCGTCCAACGCCGAAGTCGAGGAAGCGCTCGGGGTATTGGGAATGGCGTCGGGCAGTTGCCACTGCGCCTACTGCGGTGACCCGCGCACCGAATGGGATCATTTTCGACCGATAGTTAAGGGCCGTCAACCGACTGGTTACATCACGGAGATCGCCAACCTCGTGCCTGCCTGCGGGAAGTGCAACCAGTCAAAAGGCAACAAGAATTGGAAAGAGTGGATGCTCAGCGAAGCGGCCCGTTCGCCAAAGCGGAGGGGCGTCGCGGACCTTGAAGGACGCGTAAGAAGGCTTGAAGCTTACGAGGCCTGGCGAGAGCCGGTCCGTATAGACTATGCATCAATCGTCGGCGCCGAGCGTTGGTCCCAATATAGCAATTTGTTGGACGTCGCTGTGGCGCATCTATCCGAGGCTCAGAAAGTCGCGTTGGAATTGCAATCGATTATCAAGGCCGGACTGACGGGCCAACAGGCGTAAGGCCGTCGCCCCCTCCTGTTATAGTATAGGCGAATGAACGACGAAGCTTTCAGCCAAGTTTTCATGAGGAGGGGGAGGGGGAGGGGAAAATCCGATTTGCGGCACAAATAGCGTTCGACTGATAGACCTCCACCGCCTTGATGATTCTGAATGGAAATCGAGCGCCGAAGCGGAAAGACCCAGATTTCAACATTTTCGGCCCATTATCCATCGAGGCCGGAAACCCGGCCAGCAACTAATCTGGTTCATGTAGAACCGCGGGCTGAAATGCATCCTCTTGGAGAGCGCATGGCGATGGTGTAATAGATTGTCCTCGGCGTGGGATGTGGCGAGCTGCTGAGAAGTACATCGCGGAGAAGTGGACGTCGCTAGCGGGGCGTAAGATGTGGCGGATCATGTCGATAGAGCGAAGCGGTCGCTTATCATGGCGGCGGTCCATTCGGAGAATACGAGCCCCGAGATGGCGGTCCGCAAGATCGTCCATGCTCTCGGCTACCGCTATCGACTTCATGTTCCAACCTTGCCCGGTCGTCCCGACTTGGTATTTCCGGCGCGGCGGAAGATCGTATTCGTCCACGGGTGTTTCTGGCACCGGCACAATGGATGTCGGTATGCGACTTTACCCAAAACGAATTGCGAGTTTTGGGAATCGAAATTCGCCGCTAACCTGGTGCGGGATCGCCGGGTGCGGCGGGAGTTGAAAAAGATGGGATGGACAACTTTCACGGTATGGCAATGCGAACTCAAGAAACCCGAGAAATTGACGGAGCGGCTGAATGACTTCCTCAAGAACCGTCCGTAAAAAGAGCGCCGCGCGGCGGCCGATCGGGATCGATTTGTTCGCGGGAGCAGGGGGGTTGTCGCTCGGTTTCGAACGAGCTGGCTTCGATGTGGTGGCAGCGGTCGAAATCGACCCGATACATTGCGCCGTCCATGAATTCAACTTCCCGAAGACGGCGACGATTTGCAAGAGCGTGATCGATCTCGATAGTACTGAAATCCGCAACCGCGCGGGGATCGGCGATCGCGCGATCGATGTGGTATTCGGGGGAGCGCCGTGCCAGGGCTTTTCGATGATCGGCAAGCGCGCTCTGGACGATCCGCGCAACGGCCTCGTGCATCATTTCGTGCGTCTGGTGCTCGAATTGCGCCCCAAGTATTTCGTTTTCGAGAACGTTAAGGGTCTCACCGTCGGGGCTCACAAGAAGTTTCTGGAAGAGATAATTGAAGCGTTTCAGGCGGACGGCACTTACCGCGTCGTGACGGATTACCGCGTATTGAACGCCGCCGAATATGGCGTGCCGCAAGATAGGCGGCGGCTGTTTCTACTCGGTGCGCGAAAGGGGCTGGCTCTCCCCACCTATCCCGACGAGCGTCGCAAGGTGACCGTAGCGGAAGCGATCGGCGATTTACCGGAAGTTGAGGAAATCCCCGAGCTGATGGAGCGCGACTGGACTCCCGCCAAGTATAAAACCTCGTCGGCATATGCGAAAAAGCTGCGCGGTCTCTTGAACGATCCGAGCGACTTTTCCTACCGGCGCAAATTCGACCGACACATTCTCACGTCGAGTCTTCGCACCTATCACACGCCGTTGTCTCAATCGAGATTTGCGGCAACGCTCTGCGGCGAGACGGAAGCCGTTAGCCGCTTTCACAAGCTCGATCCGGACGGAGTCTGCAACACGCTGCGCGCGGGCACGAACAGCGATCGCGGCGCGTTCACGTCGCCGAGGCCGATACATCCCCATACGCCGCGCTGCATCACTGTGCGCGAAGCCGCTCGGCTGCATTCGTATCCCGACTGGTTCCGGTTCCATGTCACCAAGTGGCACGGCTTTCGACAGATCGGGAACTCGGTTCCTCCCCTCCTGGCTCAGGCCGTCGCCGAGCGGTTGATGGCCGCTTTGCGCATCGAGCCGACGGTGCCTGGCGAGACGCTGCAACTCGGGGACCCCGCCCTTCTGTCCTACACGATGGCGGACGCTGCGAAATATTTCGGAGTGCCTAGGAATACGATCGCAAAACGCGAGCGGCTGGTCGATCGCGAAGCGCGGGAAGAGCAGGGGAGGCTTTACGCATGAACGAAGAACCGGAAGTGCCGAAGACCGCGAAGGCAGTCGCCCGATACCAGCAGATCATCGAAGCGGTGTTTCACCGCTACTGGAAAAAGGGCAAAACGGAGTTCGCATTCGAGCGGGACGAACTGAGGCAAGTCTGCGAGAAGCTCAAGATCGACGCTCCCAAGAACCTCGGCGACATCATCTATACCTTTCGTTATCGCCGGAGTCTCCCCAAGACGATTCTGGCTACGCAGCCGAAGGACAGAGGATGGCTGATTCTCGGCGACGGCGACGCGCGTTATCGGTTTCGGCTGAACAAACTCACGCATATCAGACCGACAAATGGACTGCTGGTCCGCAAGATTCCTGATGCCACTCCGGAAATCATCGCAGGCTACGCATTGTCGGACGAACAAGCTCTTCTCGCGAAGGTCCGATATAACCGGCTAATCGACCTATTTTTGGGAATCACGGCTTACTCCCTGCAGAACCATCTTAGGACGAAAATTCCAAACTACGGTCAAATTGAGATCGACGAGCTCTATGTCGGCCTCGATAGTCGAGGTGCTCAATACATCGTCCCTGTGCAGGCAAAAGGCGGCACTGATATTCTCGGGGCAATCCAAACCATTCAGGATGTGACATTCTGCCAAACTGAAAAGCGGTATGCCAATTGCATACCACGCGCGGTTTCGGCACAATTTCTGGCGGACGATACGATTGCGCTTTTCGAGACGACCTTCGACGGCGATGAAGTGTCGATCGTTCGCGAGCGCCACTACAAGTTGACGCAATCGGATGCCATCGGCTCGGCGGACTTGAAGCTCTATCGAACTCCGGAGCCGGATTGAGATGATTATGAGCAAGAAGACCAAACCGATGCGAAAAAAGATCGACAGTACAGCCGAGTCGATCGGGGAAATTCTACGCAAACCAGTTTCCTACAAAGTTCCGGCCAACCAACGCGACTTCGCTTGGACGGATGAGGAGATCGACCTTCTTTGGGGAGATCTCACGGCGGCCTTGCGCGACGGAAGAAGCGAGTATTTTCTTGGCGCGATCGTCGTAAGTCCCAATGAAAATGACCCTAAGGTCATGGAAATAGTCGACGGACAACAGCGACTTGCTGCTCTGTCGATGATCTTCGCCACGATAGTCGAGGCTTGGCGCGCCAACGGCGACGATACCCGCGCCGAGGATGTATTCCGAGAGTTCCTCGGAGCGAAGGACCGTCGCACACGGGATCTTGTCTCCAAGCTGTCGTTGAATGAAACGAACGACCCCATTTTCCAAAGCATCGTTTTGACTGGGCGCAAACCGACCGTTGGCGAAAAGAAAAGTTGGCCGAAGTCCAACAAGCTCCTGGCCGGGGCCTTCGAACGCCTCAAGGCCAAATTGGAGATGTGGCTGGGCGATCAATCGGACAAGGAAGAAGCGCTTCTCGAACTTGAGGAATACCTTACCGCAAACACGAATTTGATCCGGATCGAGGTGGGAGACGAATCCGATGCGTTTGTAATTTTTGAGACGTTGAATGATCGCGGTTTGGAATTGGCGGTTTCAGACCTCGTTAAAAACTACCTCTTCTCCCTAGCCGACACTCATCTTGACAGCTTCAAGAAAAATTGGACGGAGATTTCACTGCTTGTGGGTGGTGAGAACTTGACGTCATTCCTACGCCACTTATGGCTGTCGGAATACGAAGTAGTCCGCGACAAAGAGTTGTATCGAAGCCTACGAAGCAAAATCAAGAGCAAGCTGGCAGCCCGGCAATTCTTGGAGAGGATTCGAAAAGTCGCCGATTACTACGCTGCGTTGATGAATCCCGAGCATAGCTACTGGTCGGATTTTTCCGCGGATGCTCGCAAGCACCTGGACGCTTTGCTCCTATTCAAGGTGTCGCAGTTCCGCCCGCTCGCTTTGGCGGTGATGGAGGGGGGTACGCCTGATCAGGTCACAAAAATGCTCCGGCAAATGGTCGTCGTCAGTTTCCGCTACACGATCATCTCGTCGCTGAATGCAAACGAATTGGAAAGAACCTATTCGGATGCAGCTCTCGCCGTACGCAAGAACAACACGAGAAATCCTCAAGCGGTTTTTAAGCTTCTAAAGAGTGTCTATGTTGACGATACGCGATTCCAAGAAGATTTTGCTGCTCGATCGTTTAGCAAACCTCAAATCGCACGTTATGTCCTTATCGAGCTCAACAATGCACTGGAAAAGGATCGGGCTCTTGGAGCTAAAGGGGAAGTCGTCTCTTTGGAACACATCCTTCCAAAGAATCCCGACAGCAACTGGGCCAAAGCGTTACGAAGTGGCGATGATCCGGATGAGTTCGTGGAGTTGATTGGGAATCTGACGCTTCTTGAAAAGGCCGTTAACAGGGGCATTGGAAATAAGGACTTTGCCACGAAGAAGTCGAAAGCATACAGCACATCGAAACTCGCAATCAACTCCGATGTGACCGCACAAAGCAACTGGACGTGGAAGGAGATTCTTGCCCGTTCAAAGACCCTGGCCGCAACAGCCGAAAGCGTATGGAAACTCACATATTGATGAAACGGCTCCGCCCGATTCTGAGAAAGTAAATGGCTGACGATTCAAAAATCGGCACCGATTGGCGGAGCGACGAATTGGACGCGATTGTCGCAGATTATTTTGATATGCTGCAATCCGACCTTTCAAGGCTTCCCTACGTGAAAGCCCATCACAGCGCGGCGCTCATGGTACGCATTGGTCGGACCCATCGCTCTGTGGAATTCAAGCACCAGAACATCTCGGCCGTGTTGGATGAATTGGGCATGCCTTGGATCCCCGGATACAAACCGAAAAGAAACTATCAGAACGCGATCTTCGATGCGTTAGACCGTTACCTCAGCAAGCGCCCTGAGTTGCTTGCCTCGGTTCCCAGTTCACGAGCAACTTTGCCCGCGTTGTCCGATGTCTTCGTTACGCCACCAGCGCTCGTCGCGACGGATAGGCCTGCGCCCGAGCGTTTGCGACAACTTGTCCGCAAATTTGACCCGGTAGAGCGCGACTATATAAATCGATCCCTTGGTAAGGCGGGTGAAGAATTTGTTCTCGATCTCGAACATCGTCGGCTGACTGAAGCGAATCGCTCCGATTTAGCGCGAAAAGTAAGGTGGGTTGCGGCGGAGGATGGAGACGGCGCCGGCTACGATATTCGTTCGTTCGAGCCAAACGGGCAAGAACGTTTATTGGAGGTGAAGACCACCAACGGTTCGGCTCGGACACCCTTCTTTCTGAGCCGTAATGAATGCGAGGTGGCGACTGAGCGTCCCGAGGATTGGCGTATATATCGTGTTCACTGTTTCGCCAAAGAACCGCGCGTCTTCACCATTGCGCCACCGCTGGACCGGTCAGTAAGTCTGAGACCGGAGATATGGAGCGCATCCTTCTCGGTTGGCGCTTGATTGACGTCCGTTGGCGTGAGTTGGATTTCAATGAGGTTGTAGGGCAATCAATCGCTTTCTTGCAAAAGCCTCGGCGCTTGGCCAGTCGGGCGAAACATACAGGTCCTCGGTCTTGCCGGCGCTGGTCTCAGATACAACGAAGAATGAGTAGAGAATGGGGTCATCCCGTACGTCTTCCCTCGCAGCTTCGTACAGTTCCTGCCAGAGGAAGTCGTCGTAATCGATTGCATCAGGGTCCGGAATGTCTGCAGGCTCGAAATTCTTTTCCAGTTTAAGTGCCGCCGCGAGAGCCGTGGTCGCTTCTTCGTCGATACCGCTGAATACCTCACGGGCATATGATGGGTCGTAGGTTTTCAGGACCTCAACACGGCGGCTTCCCGTTGTCTGTTCGAAGAATACTTCCTGCCTGGGCATTGCAAAGCCTCCGGTAACTCATTATCCCGCTGAACCGGACGCGAGTCCAGCGGCAACCCTGGGCCTGCTTATTCTCTAACGTGGTGGAGAAGGAAAGGACCGAAGGCGGAGACAACACCTCTTCCGCAGGGGTACTCTGGCTGATTCTTGGCTATCTTGACCTTCAGAGCCCGACACCGCAGATTTTACTCCGGATGGTCTAAGATTACAGCGTCGATCTTTTAGAACCTGCCTTCATTCTGAGTCTCAAGAAAGCAGACACCTCATGTACGTTAGCAGATTGTTTATCAAGAACTTCAGAAACCTTCGGCTGATCGATATTGAGATTGGCGACGGGGTCACCTGCTTTATTGGCGAGAACAATTCAGGTAAAACCAACCTCTTCCATGCGCTGCGTCTGCTTCTGGACGGCAATATCAGCGCACAGCGCAGACGACTCCAGAAGGAAGATTTGGCAGCGGGGCTCACATTTGAGGCACCTGAGCATGTTCTGATCTCCGTCGAGTTTTCCGATTTTGCCGGCAGACCAAATGAAGAGGCATTGCCGTTCACCGCCGTGATGCGGAACGGAAAGGCGCGGCTCTCTTACAGGTTCAGACCAAAAGCAACAGTTCGGGACGCAATCGAGCAACGGGACGAGGGTGCTCCGATTCCGCGGCTCAGTATGGACGATTACGTGTGGGAGATAGCGGCAGGCGGCGATGACGTTGATCTGAATGCAGTGTCCTGGTTTGACTCATTTTGAAGTCGCTACAGCACAGAGAACCTGCAGCAAGGCTATCTAGTCACTTTGATGGAAGCTCTGCGTGACGTGGAGGGGCGGTTAGCGGCTCCACGGACATCGCCGCTGCAGCAGATTATCGATCAGAGGAGAATACCGGAGGCAGAACAGGCGGTTCTTGTAGGTCACATGCAAACGGCTAACGCCAATATCAACGCTAGCGCAACTATTGGCGATATCGGAACTCAGCTTAGCACTTCATTCGGTGACGCAGCTGGACAAACTTTTGCAATGGGCGTGTCTCTCGGTTTGTCTGAGGCGACATTCGCAGATATATCTCGCGGCCTGAAAGTCCTTCTCTCGGGTTATGGGCTTACCAGTCTGGACCCCAGCCGTAATGGACTCGGGTTGAACAACATCCTGTATATAAGCATGCTGCAGCACTATTTTGAGTGTCGCGTCGCTGAAGCAAGAACAGCAGGGCAGATTCTCCTCGTTGAGGAGCCAGAAGCCCATCTCCATCCTCAATTACAGCGCGTGCTGCTAGCCACGCTTCAGCGGAAAACGGTCCAGGTATTTATCACAACCCATAGCACGCACATTACATCGGGAGTCCCGCTTTCATCACAGATCATTCTGACATCGAGTGGCGGGGCCGTGAGTACTTGCGTTAAAGCGGCCACCATTCCTGGATTGGAACACGGCGACATTGCAGATTTAGAGCGATATCTGGATGCGACAAGGTCATCGCTTCTTTATGCCAGGAGGGTTCTGTTGGTCGAAGGACCAGCTGAGCAGTTTGTCATCCCTCGGCTTGTAAAGTCCGTGATGAATGTGGACCTGGACGAGGCGGGAATTGCTGTGGTTCCGATTTTCGGGACACATTTCAAACCATATGCGCGGCTTTTCGGGGCAGGAGGCATAGACAAGAGATGTGCTGTCTTGACTGATGGGGACCAGTTGCCATCAGATGCAGAGCCGGAAATTGCAGCCGAAGTGGACGAGACTAATCCCGGGCCGACGGTCGGCGAGATTGATGGTCTGAGAGGGACAAATGTCGAGGTATTTAGGTGCGAGACCACATTTGAGAGGGAGATCACACTTCCTGGAACATTGGTGATGCTGGAGAAGGCGGTGCGAGAAATAGGCTCTCCGGGTTCGGCAGATTATTTGCGCGACTTAAGCGTCATGCCTGCTCCAAGGCAAACTGCAGGTATGCGGGTGGCGAAGGATAAGGTTCTGCGGGTTGCGAAGCGCTTTGGTAAAGGCCGCTTCGCACAGCTCGTTTCGAAATACACAGATGATGCCGTGGAGCTGCCTGACTACATTCGAGAAGCCGTGGAATGGTTGATGCAAAATGCGGCTAACGGCTGAACAACTCGCTGCGGTAAACGAAGGCGGCCATGTGTGCCTCGTTTCTTGTCCTGGCAGTGGAAAGACCCGTGTCATCGTCGCAAAGCTGTTGAAATGCATCGATGCGGTGTCCCGATCGACAAGGCGAGTCGCATGCATTACGCATACTAATGCGGCGGCTGACGAGATTGATGGCAGGTTGAAAGAATCCTGCTTCGGCGGGGAAGATCTTTACTACGAGGTGAGCACGATCCACGGGTTTGCGCTGCAAAACATTTTGCGGCCGTTTCACCACTTGTTGCCGGAATTTACTGAAGGTTTTGAGATACTGACCTCGCAATCCGCAGAATACGCCGATAAGGCAAGGTTGCTGTTGCGTGACTATGGACTTGGCCGGAATCTGTTTGACGAGTTCGAACGTGTGCAGCGATCACCAGACGGAGAGCCTACACAGGTCGACTCCCTCCCTCTTGAACTTCAACGTGAATGGTGCGAGTGGCTGGATGAGAACAGTTACGTTACCCTAAATGAGATTGTTTACCACTCTGGCAGACTTGTCAGCACCTATGAACATATTGCGAGTGCGCTCGCAAGCCGATTTGCATGGATACTCGTCGATGAGTTTCAGGATTCGTCTCCCGGGCAGATTTCAATTCTGAAGAACATATATCGATTTCGACGGACAACATTCTTTTGCGTAGGTGATCCGAACCAGTCTATTTACCGTTTTGCGGGTGCGTCACCCGAACTGCTGGTGGAGTTTGCAGAATTTACCGGTGCGAATGTAGAGCATCGGCTGACTGGTAACTTTCGCTCATCCACAGCGATATGCAATGTCGCGGAGCTCTTGTGTGCCTCGGTTCCCCCCATGCGTGCAGTGGGAGAGTTTGCAGATTGTGCTCATGTGCCGGAGCATCAGACTTTTGATACGCCCTCGGCTGGAGTTCTCGAATATTTCCTTCCGATAACCGCCGCTATGGGTATCCCGTTAGGGAAGATCGCCATTCTCTCGTCGTGGTGGGTGTCACTTTTCAACCTCGCAAAGGAAATGAGAGAGCGAGGCATTCCGGTGATGGGTCCCGGTGCCCGTCCATACAAACGTAGTCATCAGATTGCCCAATTGGTAGAAACTGTGGGAGGTTATCTGGTAGGCGATGATGGGAAGATGGGAACAGCCGTTCAGCGCGCCGTCTATTCTCTGGCTGCGGATCTTACTGATAATGCACCCCATTCTGTCTTTAGGTATCGTGGGCGCGTAGCAATCTGCAAGCTGCTGGCAGAGGCAGCCAGGGCTAAGGAAGTGTCTGATTCTGCGTCTGCGTGGATCACGCTGGTAGCTGATGGGTTTGCGAGGGTGCTTGTTGAAGCGGAAATTTTGACAGTCGCCGCCGGGAATAATTTGAGACTTTCCGCAGCAGAGATGGTCGCGGACATTCTGAGTCGTCAAGGCGGCGCCCAGCTAACTGTCGAGGAATTAGGTATCTTCGCCAGGCCTGAAAATTGTATTCAGCTTCTGACGGTTCACAAAGCTAAGGGTCGGGAGTTTGATGCTGTGGCTGTTATAGAAACCCATGACGGTCGGTTTCCGCACTTCTCGATTGGGAATGTTCCTGATGAAGAAGAACGGCAAGCAATCTATGATGAAAGCCGCAGGGTCTTGTACGTAGCGGCCACAAGAGCTAAGGGCGTTTTGATATTCCTGACAGATAGAAGCGATTGGAGAAATCGACCGTCGCCATTTCTGGCGGAGATGCAGCTCTAGGCGAATGGCTGGATTATCTCTGGGCAATCTTATCGTCGGAAAAGCCAATCTCCGTTTCAAACTCCATTACAGCCCCTAGCATGCGCTGAAATTCCCATGGAAAGTGACCCAGAACTTCGGCCATTAGCTCCCCGGCGAGAACGACCAGCACACGCGCCCGCTCCTCGTCTATTTGGTCGCCTGGAGTTATTGGGCTTCCGTCTTTGACATCAATATAGAGGCATGCTTGGCGTGTCTTCTCAAACTCGTCACTCTCCGCCTCGTGCAGGAGTTTCCTGACGGCATTTATGCCCAAAATCCGATCAAGCCTTGAATTGATGAGGGCCCCGGATACGACGCCGATGAAATGCTTACGGCGGTGATCGCGATCAACGGTAGTTAGAACACCAGGTTTACGAGGGACATCGTAGTTAATGAGGTCTTGAGGAAGACGGCCGAGCTTTCCGATCTCTTCGATTACCAAGATCGAGAGAAAAGCCGCGATTGGAAAGTTCTTCAGTTTATATTCTTGCGCTGCACTGGCCCAAAGCCTCTCTACATGGGAGATGAGGTCCAGATACTGCGCCAAGCAAGTGTCGAAGTCAGACCCTGAAAGCAGAGATGGAGTACCTCTAAAGGCCTCGGTCCGTTGAACCATCAATTTTTCAAAACGTCGAGTACCATCCTTGCGGGCCAGCTGCTTGGCAATGGAGTTCTTATCTGATCGATCAGTATTCTGAGAAGCGATTCTCTCTTGCAATTCGATCAGAAGCGCCTCAGCTACCCCGGGGTTATTGAGAACGACGTTCACCAAACGGAAATTCTCTACGTAGGAACGATAATCTCCATCTTTAGCGGACCCAATCAATTCAAACAGAGACACTTTTCCATCGACAATGTCGCTGCTTAGCTTAGAGATGTCGGATCCACTCATTAGGTAACCTCCGTGGCCGGTTCGGATACAAGGTGTGACCCGCCTCTAAAATGCCTTGCGCTCGTATTTTAGGTCCCACGGCCACGTCCGACAAGGAGCCGGAGTGAAGCCCAGGCACCACAAATGATGGCTGGGCAATTGCTAGATAATACCCCTTTCCTGCCGGCCAATTTTGTGCATGATAAAGGACGTTATCATGCATGAGGTTACCTGTTTAGATTGTCTGCTATTCGTCTTCCTCTAACTCAGACGCTGCGCGCTTCCAATACTGAAAATACTTCTTTGCTTCTCCCCAGCGTCCGCGCTGGAGGTTTAATTTTGGTTCTGAAATAGCGATTGAAACAGCTTCCAGGATATTCAGGGCAGCTTCTACCGTTTGCGCGACTGCGGCAGTATCCTCTGAAAGCCTGTTAGCCTTTGTTACCCATTGAGTGCCAAACCAGGAAAAGCGATTCCAACGCTCAGACAAATGATCATTTCGATGCTGCTTGAGGCGTTTGAAGAGTCGTTCGTTACCTGCTCCGGTTTGGCCGACATAAACTAACTCGTAGTCCGCATATAGGACATAGATACCGCGTTGGCGTCTGAAATCTACGGGTTTCGCATTCTTGCTTCGAGTCGCCGCCCCTAGGAGCGTGCCAGAGTTGCCAACACCGGGTTTACCCCAATCAACACGTTCGATTGTCCAATGTAGTCCATAGCTCCTGATCATGCAGGCTCCTCTTAGATGCGGAGCTTGGGCTCCGTTTTAGCAATGCAAGCGGCATGTCTTATAGTGCTTAGTAGTTACGTTAAAGAGGACTAATTTCCCTTCCCTATGAAACGCTTGGTTGTGCTTAAGGCCAACCAGTACGCGCGATGGCATCCAAACTATCACCGAACAAACTGCGGAAGCTGACCCGCTCTGAGCGCGGCTAGCTGACCGAAACCGCCGATATCAGTTCCTTGTAACGGGAAACGTGCCTGAATTAAGATCTTTAATCCGGTCGCTAAGACGGACGATGCACGCTTTGATGGCTTCTTCGCCGCCGAGTGCAACGGCGATTGTCGCGGTGAAATCTACAAGCGACGGAAGCACGTCGCTCCGTGTGATTCCCTGCGCCCCCATTTTCTGAACCGCTTGCGTGAGGATATCGAAAGCGATGTTGTAATCATCGTCAATGACCTGCGCCGGCCAATTATCATTTTCTCCGGATTCCGGATGCGTCCGGTAGTGGGACGCGGTTTGCTTCGAGGCGGAGCGGATCGTCTTGAACAACCGATCAAGATCGTTCGTTCCGTCTGGGTTGGTTGCCATAACACCCAAACCCTGCGCCATGGCGTGCATGACGATATTCTTCGGAATGCTTAAACGCTCGATCAGAGTGTTAGCCGTTCCCATTACGCACTGTGTCGAGATTTCAGAGGCCAATTCCTCAGGCGCTTCGATCTTGGTTTTGGCTTTAGCGTTGGGCATTCTCTCAGTTAAGCAAAATAGCGGTTTTGGCGCAAGGCTAGCGCAAAGTATTTGACCATTTCCCTTAGTACGAAACCTTGAACGTCGGGCTGTCTTCCGGACGCGTTTTGCGGTGATCGTAGATCCGCGTCGTTGCAATGTTGGCATGGCCGAGCCATTCCTGGACCTTGGCGATATCGGCGTCGTGATCGAGCGCATTAGTGGCCGCCGTTGCACGCAGGGAATGGGCGCCAATCTCGAAGCCCAGCAAGGCCGAATACGTCTTTACCAGCTTGTAAATGCCGTCCGGCGTGATTCCTTTCTTCATACCGCCCCCTTTGCTGTCGCGGAAAGGCCGGAAAAGCGCGCCGGCGTGGTCCCCGCCGTGCCCAGCTTTGCTTAGATAGTCGTCGATCAGGTCGCCGGCAATGCCGTGAAGCGGAACATAGCGAATCTTTTCACCCTTTCCAGTCACTTTGAGGTGTGGAGTGCCACGGCGTTCGTGCTTGTAATCTCGAACTTTGAGCTTGCATAGCTCGGCGCGGCGCAGACCGTGGTAGAGCAGGGTGGCAAGAATGGCGCGGTCGCGAATGCCTTTCAGCGACTTCTCGTCAGGCGCTTTGAGCAGCTTACGCGCCTGGTGGTCGCCGAGCGCTGGGGTCTTGCCTTCCTCGGTCTCAACGCGCGGCCGCTTAACGCCCTTGACTGGATTATGGGTCACGGCGTTCCGGTCGCACAAATATTGATATAGCGACGACAGTGCCGCGAGACGGTGGCGAATTGTCGTACCGCTCAGACCCTCGCCGTCAGGCATGATCCGGTCGCCGAGCTCGTCGCGCCAGGCGATTACATGCGCGCGCGTGACACCTCGAAACTCTTCCGGCCGTTTGATACCCGTAAACCTCATGAAGTCCCGGACCGCGTTCTCATAGGCGCGTCTGGTGGCGGAGCTACGGATATTCCTGAACCACTCAGCCTCTGGCGGAACCTCGGCCAGGCGCTGGAACTCGGCGGCCGTGAGCAGCCGGGTCTTGAAGGTCGATTTAGCGGGTGTTTTGGCCGAATTCATCGGCACATCTTAGTCTTTATAAAATCTGTTATCAAGAGTAAAGCGGCCTTCCAAATGACCTGTGCTTTGATGTCACCTTCATGGTTAAATGGCACCTTTTTTTCAAACAATAATGTGCTAATCACGACGCATGGCGACTGATCTTATTCGAAAACCGAGTCGAATTTCGGTTTCTGTCATGGACGGTGAACTGCGCCGCGTGCCTTACGCGCGTGAATGGCTTGGCATCATTTCCGATGCGCGTACAAGACAGGCGTATAAAACTGCTATAGAGGAATTCTGCACGTTCATAAACCTGACTGAATCCGCGCAGTTGCGGAGCGTCTCCCGGACGCATGTTATTTCCTGGTGCAAGGATTTGGAAGCTCTCGGGCAGCGGCCTTCCAGCGTGCACTCCAAGTTGTCAGCTCTATATTCCCTGTTCAAATTTCTCTGCGAGCGCGATCTCGTTCCGCGTAATCCGGTCAATGGGGTCAAGCGAGCCACAGTGAAGAGAAATAGTCGGAGCAAACCGGGACTAAACGTCGTTCAGGCGCGCAAACTGCTTGATGCTCCATCGCGCGAGACGATAAAAGGCCTGCGCGACCGAGCAATCTTGGCAACACTGCTCTGTCACTGCATAAGTCGGAGAGAGCTGTGCAAGCTGCGCGTGGGTGATATACAGATCCGGGATGGAATCGAATATTTCCACATCGTGAGCAATCGTGGAAAACCCCGATTTGTGCCGGTACACGCCGAGGCGCGAAGGCTTATAGTGAAGTACCTCGGCGTGGCGAAGCACGCTGGAGAGTTGCACGGTCCCCTCTTCCGACCAGTCAGGAACAACCGCACGGGAGTTCTCAACAAACACCTTGACCCCGGTGCGGTCTACCGCAACATCGTCAGGAAGTATGGACGGAAGACGGGGATTAATGCCGAAGTAGTCGGTTTTTGTGTCGACGTGTTCCGTGATTCTTCCGGAACAAGTGCTCATTCACAGGACGCCGAGATTGCCAAGCTGGCGGAATAGTTGCTCCGGTTGGCTTTTACGTGACAAATCGTGACGCAACCGGGGATTCGTTTCAGAAAACGTAGCAAACGAGCTATCACAAAGGAATAAGCGGGATCATTCGTCTGAAGCACTCCGGACATGAACTTCTGTTCACTCCCCACCCCCAGTATATTGGGTGCACGTGCAGTTGCTATATAAACTATCGGCCGGAATGTTATATTGGTTCGGCGTACAAGACCAGTTATATATCATGTAGCCGGTGCCCTGGTCTAACGTACCTTCGCTCGGATCTGGAATATAGCCTGCATTAGTTGCATTAGCTACACAGCCCTCACAGCTGCCACCAGGATCACACAGATTGGGTAATGTGAAATTACAAGTACCACTATTGGTTCCTCCGTTTGAACCACTGCAAGTCCAGGTCTCGCTGGAACCGTTGCCATATGACGGATTAGAGGCAGTACCACTGGTGCATCCGTTTGGTTGCGTATTGTCGCACACGCCATTGATCTTGTCCCCGATGCTGCACGAAGAGGTCGATCCGCCGTTGCTGCCGGTGCAGCTCCATGTCGTGGTCGTGCCGTTATCTCTAGGAGTCGTTGGCGTTCCCTTGGAGCAGGCGCCCGCAGGCGTGCTGCACGCGCCATTGACGATGGGACTATCGCTGCAGGACGCGTCGGACCCGCCGTTAAGACCGAAGCAGCTCCAGTCCGTTGTGCCACCCGGGCCAGAAGATGATGGTGAGGGTGTGCCGGCGATGCAGGAGCCAACCGTTCCACTGCATTGACCATTGATCTTGTCCCCGATGGTGCACGAGGCGTTGGTTCCGCCACCGCTTCCGTCACAGACCCACGACGATGTCGTGCCGTTGTCTGATTCACTGGTTGGGTCCAGCGTTCCTCCACTGCAACTGTATCGTGTCGTCCCGCATACGCCATAGCTTATCGTTGCGGTATTACTGCATGAACAGCTTACCGTGGAGGTGGTGGCGCCAAGGGAGTTACTGGTGATACAGGAGTAGTCATAGGAGCCGGCGGATACGTTGAACATTATGTCATTAGTATTCACCATTCCTACGGCGCAGGCAGCGGTGCCGCCGCCGGCGGGGCCACTCGGGCAGCCATTAGTGACATCTGTACCGCATTGGGCGATAGCACTACAGGAGGCGGTGGTACCACCATTGCTGCCGGTGCAACTCCATGTTCCGCTCGATGCGTTATATGCATAAACCGTACCCTGTGCGCAAACGCCCGAAGTTGTACTACATACGCCATTGATCTTGTCTGCGATAGTGCACGAAGCGGTCGTTCCGCCGTTGCTGCCCGCGCAGGTCCAGCTCGTATTCGTACCGTTGTCGGATGTTGAAGATGGCATTCCTGGCGCGCATTGACCTGCGGTGGAACTGCACGCGCCATTGACGGGAGGATCTCCAATGCTGCACGAGGCAGTGGTGCCGCCATTAAAGCCTGTGCAAGTCCAAGTCGTCGTCGTACCGTTGTCGGATGTTGATGACGCCGTGCCTCCGGAGCAGACACCCGCTGGTGTGCTGCATGAACCATTGATCGGTACGGTGCACGAGGCGGTAGCACCGCCGAAGTTACCGGTGCAGCTCCATGTTCCCGCTGATGCGGTATACCCCGAAGCCGTACCTGTCGTGCAAGTATCGGCGGTGCTGCCGCAGATGCCGGCGACCGAGCCGGTGGTGCAGGAAGCGGTGGCACCGCCATTGAGGCCGAGGCAACTCCATGTTCCGGCCGAAGCGTTGTATCCCGAAGTCGTACCCGCCGTGCAGGCGCCGGTGCTGCCGCAGACGCCGGGGATCGCTATGGTGCAGGAGGCTGTGCTGCCGCTATTGAGGCCGAGGCAGCTCCATGTTCCCGCAGAAGCGTTGTAGCCGGAGGCCGTACCGATCGTGCAGGTATCGGCAGTGCCGCTGCACGAGCCGGAAACTGCCACAGTGCAGGAAGCGCTGCCGCCACCGTTAAGACCAGTGCAGCTCCAGGTGCCAGTCGAAGCGTTATAGCCTGAGGGTGCACCGATGGTGCAGGTGTTGGCCGTGCCGCTGCACGAGCCGGAAACCGGCGCAGTGCAGGAAGCTGTGGAACCACCGTTAAGGCCAGCGCAGCTCCATGTTCCCGCCGAAGCGTCGTATCCGGAAGCCGTTCCCGCCGTGCAGGTATCGGCAGAGCCGCTGCACGAGCCGTTGACTGCCCCGCCGGTGCAGGAGGCCGTGCTGCCGCCATTAACACCGGAGCAACTCCACGTGCCCGCCGAAGCGTTATAGCCGGACGCCGTGCCCACCGTGCAGGTATTCGAGCTGCCGCCACACGAGCCGGGAACCGGCGCCGTGCAGGATGCTGTGGAACCGCCGTTGAGACCCGTGCAACTCCATGTTCCCGCCGAAGCGACATACCCCGAAGCCGTACCCGCCGTGCAGGTATCGGCGGCGCTGCTGCACGAGCCGGGGACAGGCCCGCCGGTGCAGGAAGCCGTGCTGCCGCCGTTGAGGCCGGAGCAACTCCAGGTTCCCGCCGAAGCGTTATAGCCGGAAGCCGTGCCGATGGTGCAGGTATTGGCCGTCCCGCCGCATGAGCCGGGAACCGGCGCGGTGCAGGAAACTATGGAGCCACCGTTGAGACCATTGCAACTCCAGGTTCCCGTCGAAGCGTTGTATCCCGAAGCCGTGCCCGCCGTGCAGCTATCGGCCGTGCTGCTGCACGAACCGGGCACTGGCCCGCCGGTGCAGGAAGCGGTGCTGCCGCCATTGAGGCCGTTGCAACTCCATGTTCCGGTCGAAGCGTTGTAGCCCGAAGCCGTGCCCGTCGTGCAGGTGTTGGCTGTGCCGCCGCATGAGCCGGGGACAGCCCCACCGCTGCAGGAGGCAGTCGTGCCGCCATTGCTGCCGGTGCAGCTCCAGGTTCCAGCCGATGCGTTATATCCCGAAGCCGTGCCCGCCGTGCAGGTATCGGCGGTGCTGCTGCAAGCGCCGTTGACCGCATTGGTATTGCTGCACGAAGCGGTCGTTCCGCCGTTGCTGCCAGCACAGCTCCATGTCGTGGTCGTGCCGTTATTGGTTGTTCCCGACGCTACGCCTGCCGTGCAAACACCGACCGTCGCGCTGCAAGCGCCGTTGAGAGGATCTGCGTTGCTGCATGAGGCGTTTGCTCCGCCATTGCTGCCGGCGCAGGTCCATGTCGTGGTCACACCGTTGTTCACCAGGCCTTGCGCCGTTCCCGGATTACAGGTGTTCGACGACGTGCCGCACACGCCGTTGACCATATCGATATCGCTGCAAGCGACGGTCGCGCCGCCATTGACGCCGTTGCAGGACCAGCTCCACGGCCCGCTGCCGCCAACCGCCGAAGCGCTTCCGCTGTTACACAAACCCGTCGTCGGCGCGCTCGATGCGGCCGCGCCGGAAGCGGCACCGCATGAGCCGTTGACCGGCGCGCTACAGGCAATCGTGTCCGTGCTGTTCGTGCTGTTTGTGCAGTTCCAAGTCCATGGGCCGCTGCCCGAAACCGCCGAGGCTATTTCGCCGCTCGGGCACAGATTGGTGATCGGCGCGCTCGTGACGCCCGCGCCATTCGCCGAACCGCAAGTCGCGGGAGGAGGCGCCGATCCGGTGTAGGAGATTACCCTCGTCGCCAGCTGCCAGCCGGGAGTGCCGTTGCCTGTCGGGGCAGGGTCTGAATCCCCGGCGGTATAGGTAACCTGGGCCGTTTGCGTCCACACCGTGCCGGTCGCGGTCGTGCAGGTGTAAGTCAGCAAGCCCCCCGACGCATTCTTGGTCATCGCCAGCGGGGTTCCCATTGGATCGTAGGGCAAGGTAACTGTCTGGAAGGCGGGGCTTGGCGAGGTGCACACATCGGCCGCGATGGTACAGCCCGAAGCGCCATTGATGGCCGTACAAGGCGGAATGGAAACCAGGGCCGTCATCGCGGCAGCAAGCGCAGGGTTGCTCGGCTGGACCGCCGCGATCGCCGCGGCATTCACCAGCCGCGCGCAGGGGACCAGAGTAACCGTGGGCTTTATGGCGTTATAGTTGGTCGGCGCATTATTGATGAAATCCGACCATTCTATCGGCGATTTAAAGGGAATAAAGAAAGCCGTAGGCGACGCGATCGTGGTCAGGTTCTGAACATACCGGCACAGGCCTCCAGCCGGCGGAGGAAAGGGATCAATGGGGCCGATCGCAGTGCCGTAATCGCTGCGTACGGAATTGATGGGAACGGGCGAGGTGATCGGCGTCACGCATGTCGCACTCGTACATGTGGTGTTGTAAATCTCGGAGTTGGAGCCGACGGTCGTCCCAGTACCGGTTGCCGAATAGGCTTGGCCCGAAGCGCCGAAAAAAACGAAACACGAGATTGCCAAAAGCGCGGCCAAACTCACGCCACGCCTCTTAACTTTCAAGGCCACTCTGGGGCTATTGCTACAGCTCATGTCCCGCCCATGGGCAATGTCCACACTCGACTTTTGCCGCTGCTTCTCAAGGCAGCACAGTCTTGTCGCACTTTGTCACAGGAGCGTTAAGAAATCGTGGATTGTCAGGAAATGGTAGAACCCCTTGTAAACTCTAAGGTTTTAGTGGGCCGCTTGAGAGTAAAGAATATCTTTACAGGGTTAAGGAATTGTCGGCGGTGGCCTGTTTCCCGCAAATTGCGCCAAAGTGAGAAGGAGTCTGCAATCCTTGGCAAAGGAGAGGACCCATGAAGAAGCGGTTCACGGAAGAGCGAATCATTCAGGTTTTAAAAGAGCAGGAAGCGGCGATGAAGAAGTGCCAAGTTTCTTGACGGCAGCAGCTACAGCCTTGCGCGTGAATTTGCCCGCCAGCCCATCGACGCCATCGTGTTTTGAACCAAACTTGCCAAGATCAAAATCGCCTTTGATCGCATTTTGAACGTCGATAATTTCGCCCTTGGTCGCCCTTCCGGCTAAAATGTGCTGTGCCTCGATGAGCTGGGTATCAGTGAGCAGCTTCCCCTTATTAAAAGAACGCCACTCCCCACTCCTCTCATCCGGAATTGGAGCAGGAGACCGTCCAGCTCTAAGACCTTGGAGTGCCCTATCCACCAGGACTTTACCGCCTTCAGCAGTGGGATGGACATGGTCTGGCCGGAGAAGTTGTGGGTCCAAGGCTCCCGTAAAACTAACTCCCTCTTCCTGCGCAATTTGGGCAAGCCTGCCGTTAATATCGGCAGCCGCGTAATCGTGGCGGTCACCAACACCGACCACAACTACATGGGCATTAGACTCCTTTAAAATCCTGATTTGCTCTCTTGCGAGTTCGACCTCACGGAGGTTGTTGCTCGCGCCGGTCGAGAGAATCACGTCCCTGCCGCGCAAGGCTTCCGGCGTGGCAGCACCAATGTTGCGAATCTCCGCTAATACTCGCGCCGGTGAGCGACCTACGACCGCATCGGCGTCGAAACCGGCGCTGTTGCGCTGCACTATTAAGCCGATGCTGTCACCGATTATCAGTGGGGTTGACATAAATATACCCTCGATTTTATTTCCGAACTCTACCAGGTAATTCTTAACGGCAGCTTAACCCTATTCGCGAACGTTTTCTACCTGTAATTTTTCGTTCTTCCGTCATTTCTTCATACGGTTTTTATCGCTTGAGCGAAGAATGTATGACGCATTGACGAAAACACACGCGGCCGTTTCGCTTACTCGTATCAAGCGTTTCTCTACTTTTTCTATCCCATTCAAATATTTCAATATGTTACTTGTTTTCTGCTGTCTTCCCTTTTCAAATTAAGAAGGACGGCTGTTTCGCGCGCCCTTAACAGGGGACGCCTTGGAATTCTTTATCGGCACTTTGGCTTTCTGGTTGCCATGCTCGCGCAAGAATTGAGCCTTCCCCTCAAGACCTATAAAGAGCGTCGATAACGGAATGTTCAGGGTTGTTGCTACTTTGGCGATGTTCTGGAAGCTCAGGTTGCTTTCGCCGCGTTCGATCGTTCCCATGAAGGTCCGGTGCACACCGCATTTGTCGGCAAACCCTTCCTGCGAATAACCTTGTTCGGTTCGCAACTCCCTGATCCGTTGCCCCAAGGCCATCAGAAGCCGATTTTGAATTCCTTCGTCCACACCCACGAGTGTTCGAAACTTGACTTGCTTACGTCTACAGCGTTTACATAGCCACTGTTTGCGTAGTATGCTTGATCACTAAATTCAGATTCCCCGGAATCGGAAAGGAGGCCCTCCATGAGATCTTGCAAGCCCCAGTTAGGTGGTGGTGGCGGGGGCGGCGGCGGCCGGCCCCAGTTCCGTTCGAAGTAAATCATCAACCCCAAGAACGAGCCGACATCGCGCGGTGCCGGCTCGCTCCCCTGCCCCATGCCATTCACCCTTGAATCCCTCGCTGCCCTGGCGACAATCGTAGGAACCATCGCTGGGGTTCTTGCCCTCATACAGTCAAGCGCCTGGCTGGTCCTGATCAGCCTCCTCTTCGCATGTTTGGCAATTATCGCCGTCCTCTACGTTCGAAAGCAGCGCCACACCCTCGAAGCGGCGTCGATCGTGATCGAAGGACACAGCATCGACTCCCTGAACATTGCGAATTTGAGACGGCGCGTAAACCGAACGTTCGTCCTCCAGGAATCACGCGATGCGGTGCGTATTGCGGGCGACGACATGGAGATCTCGTGGACCTACACGGGATTCTGCAAAGCAGCCCGCGAGGCCGCCATTGAATTCAGCGTAGACTCGGAAGGCGGCATCACTTTCGACAAGCTAAACTGTGTTGCATTCGACCTCGGGAATGATCCTGAAATGGCCCACGCAATTCAGCCTTTGCGTGTGGGAACGCGCGGCATCTCTCAAAAGATTTCCGTGCCATTTCTCAAACCACTCGTCGCTAACCAGCCCTTCAGCGTTCTCCTGAAATGGAAACTACCGAATTGTCTGGAACCTGGGATAAATTACTACACGTCGACGCTCTCCTTCGCACAAAATCGCGTGGGCCGCTGCGAGGTCCGTCTGATATTCGTCGGAACCGCTCCGAGCTGGATGCGGGTCTACGAGAGCACGCTTCAAAAGCCCGCGGCGCTCGTGAAGACCCTGGCACCCTCCCATCAGGGGCCGGGTCTCTGCGAATACCTCGATGTCGTCGAAGACAGACCGGGCCGGTCGGCAAGGGTGTATATGTTCTGGCGGGACGCTACCTAGACAGAAACGGCACCCCTGCCCTAGCTCACTCATACCCCGGAATGAATCCGTGCTGCACTGGCGAGGTAATCGCGCTGCTCTCGAATATCATCACGCGATTGTTGAGGATGTCCGCCACGAACAGCCTTCCGCTGCCGGGGTCATAATAAAGGCCGTCCACAAAAGGGTAGTTCGGGGCGTTCGCATCAACACCCAATTCCGATTGGGTCACACCGGTGTTGCTGGTCGTAAACTGGGTCGTGCCCGCCGCTTGGCCCAGCTCGAAAATGGCGGAATAGGCCGAGCCGGAAGTCGGGCCGTTGCGGGCGTTGGTATTGGCGACGTTGCTTGGCGTGACATCGAACACAAGCACGCGTAAGTTTAGGCCGTCCGTAACGAAAAGGCGGTTATTATTTGAATCGTAAGCGAGCCCATCGGGAGTATTCATCGTCGTCTGAGTGGTGTTGCTGCCATGGCCGGTAAAACTTGTTTGTCCGAACACCGTGGTGGCATTCTCGCCACTAGCTAGGCTCACGGTGTTGAACATCAGCACACGGCTGTTACCGCTATCGGCAACGAAGAGCCGTTGGTTCACCGGATCATAGGCGAGGGCGGAGGGCGTGTTCATGCCCGATTGCGTGGCGGCGGCAGTTTTGGTCGTGAAGGAGGCGGGGTTCTGGCCAAGTTCAAAGATAGCGTTTTCGCCATTGGTGAAGCCGGTCGGAACGTTGAAAACCATGACACGGTTGTTCATCGTGTCCGCCACATAGAGAAAGTGGTGGGCGGAATCATAGGCGACATCGCTGGGGCCGGAAGCCCCAGAACCGCCTGCGAACACCTTTATAGTGGTGCCGCCGTTGTTGTAAGCATAGTTGGTACTTCCCAGTACGCCAATAGCGTTCTCGCCATTGCTGGTGACGGGTGTAGAGAAAACCATGACGCGCGCATCGGCGGGATCCGCCACGAACAGGCGGTTGTTGACAGTATCAACGGCCATGCCCCCGCCTATATCAATGCCGAGCGCCGCCTGTTCATAATTGGGCGCTCCATCATCGGCGCAAGCATTCAGATTGCCCTGCACCGTTGACGCACCGATCACATAATCTGCCGTATGGCCGCCGCTCGAGGCTGAAATGGAATTGTCGGTATTAAGGTTATAGACCAGCACGCGGCAATTGGACGTATCGTTCACATAAAGGGCGTGGTTGACGGAATCCAGCACGACGGCGCCGGGGCCACCATTAAACCCCAGCGCATTCGGGCCGTTATTGGCGCCGTCCGTCCCGTTCCACAGCACTGTCGCGGTCGATGTCGCACTGGTGTATTGGCCGAGAAGGTCGGCGGCGTTTTCACCATTGATGGTGCCGACGGTCACCTGCGCCGGCACTTCATACTGGGCGGTGTTGCCGAGGCCGTCTTCGCCATTGCTGTTCGATCCCCAGCAATAGAGCGAGCCGGCCGTAGTGATGGCGCAGGCATCCACGCCGCTCTGGCTGACGCTGCTCCAGTTCGTCGCGGTGCCGACCTGCTGCGGCGTTGTGTGTTGGGTGGTATTGCCGACCCCGTCTTCGCCACTGCTGTTAGCTCCCCAGCAATAGAGCGAGCCGCTTGAGTTAATGGCGCAAGTATCGAGGCCGTGACCGGTTCCGTCGGCGCCGTTCGTGCTCACGGTGGTCCAGTTCGTCGCGGTGCCAACCTGCTGCGGCGTGTTGTACTCAGTAGTGTTGCCGAGGCCGTCTTCGCCACTGCTGTTAAATCCCCAGCAATAGAGCTTGCCGCCATTGATGCCGCACGTGTCGTGGGCGTTCCCGCTGACGGCGGTCCAGGTGCCGGAGATGGCGGTGACCTGCTGCGGCGTATTGTACGCGGTGGTGTTGCCGAGGCCGAGTGAGCCCCCGCCGCCAGAGCCCCAGCAATACAGCGCGCCGCTTGAGTTAATGGCGCAGGCAGTGCTGCCGTTTTGGCTGACGCTGCTCCAGTTCGTCGCGGTGCCGACTTGCTGTGGCGTTGTGTGTTGGGTGGTATTGCCGACCCCGTCTTCGCCGTCGCCGTTCTCTCCCCAGCAATAGAGCTTGCCGGCCGTAGTGATGGCGCAGGCATCCCCGTCGCCCATGCTAACGGTGCTCCAGGTGGTGGAGGGACTCGTGACATGTTGCGGCGACGTGTGCTCGGTGGTATTGCCGACCCCGTCTTCCCCCCAGGGGTTATATCCCCAGCAATATAGCGCGCCAGCCGTGGTAATGGCGCAGGCATCATAGTAGCTTTGGCTGACGGTGGTCCAGGTGGTGGAGGGGCTCGTGACCTGTTGCGGCGTCTCATACTGCGTGGTGTTGCCGAGGCCGTCTTCGCCATAGCCGTTCAGTCCCCAGCAATAAAGCGAACCGCCCGTGGTAATGGCGCAGGCGTCCTGATCGCCCTGAGTGGTGGTGGTGGCGGTAAGCGCGAGATTGAACTGCATCACGCGGTTGGCATTGCTGTCCGGGACATAAAGCAGATTGTTGGTGGAATCATAGGCCGCTTTTCCGAACACGTAACCGTTGCCACTGTTATCGGAGAAGCCGTTATAGTTCCAATCACCACTATTACCGCCCACGAAATCCGTCGCCCCGAGCACATAGCTGGCGTTTTCGCCGCTGCCGTTGGTGGGTATGCCAGCTGAGGTTAATGGAAAGATCATCACCCTGCCGTAAGATTTGTCGGACACAAACAGACGGTGGTTCGTGGTATCGAGTGTGACGGCGTCGTCATCATTCAATCCCCATTGGGTTTCGTTGGCGCCGGTGGATGTGAAGCTGGCGGGGTTCTGGCCGAGTTCGTAACTGGCGTTTTCGCCCGCATCCGAGCCGCCATTGGCCATAGCGGTGGTGTTGGTGTTAAATATCAGCACTCGGGGGCCGCCGTTCGGATCGGCTACATAAAGGAGCTGGTTCGTGGGATCCACCGCGACATCGTCCGGCCCATACATCGTCGCGGCGGTTGAGGTGGAGTAACTCCCGCTCGTGAAATTCGTCTGCCCGATCACATAAGTTGCATTCTCGCCATTGCCATTGGTCGGCGTCCCGCTCGACGTTGGAAACACCATTATCCGGCTGTTGTTGTCGTCCGCCACAAAAAGAAAATTGTGCGTCCCATCGAGCGCGACGCCATTGGGAAAGTTCAGCGTCGATTTTGTTGTGCCGGGACTATTGGACGTGAATGCCGTGCCATTCGGCTGGCCGAACTCATAACTGGCATTCTCGCCATTCGCCATGGACGAGGTGCTGAATACCATAATGCGGTGATTATCGACATCGGGCACATAGAGATAATGGTTAGTCGGATCGACAGCGAGGCCAACATCATCTGCATATCCGCAATAGCCCGAACATTGAAGCGTGAGGTTCAGGCTGCTTTTACTGGCTGTGGTGCCGTTGCCCTGGTTGGCGGCGCAGGTCGTGAAATCGGCCTGGCCGAGCACATAGGATGGGGTCTTGCTTGAGATAAGATTGCCGGTCGTGAGCGGGAACGCCAGCACGCGGTTGTTACCCGAGTCCGCAACGAACAGCCAATGATTGGTGCCGTCAATGACGCCGCCGGCAGGGTAATCGAAACCGTAGGGCGAAGCGCCGTCATTGACGCAGTTCTTGGTGTAAATGGCCGGGTTATCCGCCATCGACGAGCTGTTGTATTCGCCCAGCATATCGATGGCATTTTCGCCGTTGTTAAGCGTGGCGCGAGCTGGTGAAACTGAGAAAAACAGCACAATAGCTGCCAGAAGCAAAACGACAGCGACGCGCTCGGCGAGCAAAGCGGCGTTAGTGGCCCGGCGATATTGCGAGCATGTCATAGCTGACGCCGTTGTATATGAAGTAAAAGTAGTCGGCTTTATTGGCGGTTGTCGTAAGTGTCGGTCCGTTGGTGCCAGGCCACTGCACGGACGAAGGCCAGGTGACGGTGCGGGAGCCGTTCGCATCCTGCTTCAGATTGAGAAGGTACTTCCCGCCCTTCTGGCCGTTCAGGAAAGTAAGCGCGCGGTTGCCGCCAAGCGTGACGGATTGCGTGTCGCCCTTACTCCAGTCCACGACAATCGTCGGCGCGTCAGCGAGATCGACAATGGATGGAGCCGCCGCCATACAGGCGGGCTGAAAGATCAGGATAAAGAGAAACGCCGAGGAGGCGAGAAGCCGTTTCATGGGGATGATCCTTTGCCGGACATTCAAGGATCATGAGATTGCAATGGTTTGAATCCTCTGTCCAGAATTTTCAATAAGACCGCTGGGAGGTCGTTCCGTTCTTTAATTGATCCAACGGCGCAGAGGCTTGATTCAGTGGTCACCAGCGCTTCATCTCGGCTCTTGAAAGACCCGATTTATCCAAGCGTCCATGGCGACTTCCCGCTTTTCCGTAGCAATTTGTGTGATTCCATCTGAAGCGCAAAGAAGAAGCCTGAGGGCCGCCGCTGAGGGGCAAAGGCGCGGCGCGTGAGAGATTCCATGAGGTGCCGAAACTGCCGCTTGATTGTTTCAGCGAAGCCGGTGCCCTTCGGGCTGGTTGCTGGGAGATTTTGGTCATTGCGCAGGCGTTCCCGAGTTCCTGGGCTCCTATCTTTCACGGCCGTTACTTCGTTCGCGGTGCTGCCGCCGCTCGGCCTCCAGTTCATTCTCTTGCTGCTGGCGCTGCGCGGCGAGATCGGAGGTGAATTTGGAGAAATCAATTGCGGCTTTCCCCTCGGCCTCGCGCTGGTCCTTAGCTATTTCACCTTCGCGGATTTGTGCCGGCGTCAGGGTGGGAGCAAACAAAGACTCGACGGCGCCGCCGACAGCATCGAGCACCTTTCCGAGGCTCCGAGCTGCCTTCTTGCCAGCCGCAGCCGGCGATTTCATCGCATTGTCGTCGTTCGACCGCATCTTCCGGCCGAGCCGTCCAGTTGGACGCGGGTCAATTTCAGGCTTCAGTTTTCCGGCGCTTAAATCGCGGAAAGCCTGCCGTTCAATATCGCGCAAGGCAGCCCGTTCCTGAACGTTGTTCAGTGCGGCATAAACACCCTGGAATTCTTTCCGATCGAGAGTCGCCATGAATTTCTGAATCCGCTCGGCGCTTTCGCCGGTCGTGCGCTGGTTCAGGTTGTAAACTCGCCCGTTTCCCGCAACGGCCACAAAATCTCCCTCCCGAAGCTTCGGCGGCGTGACGGGCGTAAGGCTGGTTGCGTAAAAGCGATCTATCTGGCTGTTGGTCACGTCTTCACGCGTTACAACGGCAACGGCAATATCCCGCTCCTCTAGCGCTCTGACGAAGGAACGTGCGTTGTCGCTTCGCTTGTAGGCGGTCCAGATCTCGGCGCTCGGTCCGCGCATACTTTCCGGAGCGTTATCGCGCTGCGCTGCCTCCCATGCTGCCCTTCCGAATTGCTGCCAGGCTGTGAGCGGTTCCGCATACTGCGGCATCGGGATGCCTTTGCCTGTCGAATACAAAACGGAGGGAAACAGCTCGTGGGCCGGCGCCGGCCGCTTGTAGGCGGCGATCTCCTGCCGGGTCGCGTCAATGCCCTGGACCTTCGTGGCGTCAAACGTCCGCATGAACGCGGAAATGTCTTCGCGGCTTTTGCCGGTTGTACGCTGATTGAGGCGATACACCTGACCGCGCTCATTGAGCGCCACGTATTCGCCTTCGCGGAATTCGGGGGCAAAGCGCCCGGCTTCTTTGGCGAACACGGCGGTTCGGTGGCTGCGTTCGGCTTCATCCCTGGTTACGCAGGAAAGCTTGAATCCGCTTTCGTTGAGATTTCTGGCAAATCCCTCGGGGCTTTGGCTGAGGCTATAGGCAAGCCGGATGGCTGCGGCAGCGGCGCCAAGCTCCCGTTCGGCCTGCGCATACTGTTCTTTTTCCCTACCGTCTGCACCTGGACGCCTCTCCCCTGCCCTTCCTTCACGGTCCCTCTTCTCCACGAGTTGGCGCTCAACCTTTTCTTTCTCGATTGCCGCCTTGATTACTGCATCCTGCCATTGGCGGTCGGCCTGGTCGCGGTCCCAATTCTGTGAATTCTCCTCCTGCTGCTTCTCGATTTTGCGTTCACTCTGTAGGATCCGAGCCATTTCGACGGTCGGCAATTCGTCGCGAGACAGATCGGATAAACGATCCCGCGTTTCAGCCGCCGTCTTGTCGAGAATTCGTTTGCCGAGAACATGCATTCCGCCCGCCTGGTCGATGACGAGAAAGTTGCGGCGGTCGCCTTGCGCCAGCGTCAATCCCTCCCGCTCAAGTGCTGCGCGAAATCTGACGCCACAGTCGGACCGGTCGAAGCACGCACGGATGGTATTGCGCACTTCGTGAATATCCATTCCGAGCCGCCGGGCTTGTTCCTCCTCGGCTCTCGTCGGCGCATATTTGATCGGGCCTTCA
>Ga0224554_1000588_pt1 | contig 29090 bp, 23 predicted proteins | sample 714S22024metaG_FD_180666 | JGI IMG/M metagenome (GOLD analysis project Ga0224554, IMG submission 180666) | Peat soil microbial communities from Stordalen Mire, Sweden - 717 S2 20-24 | ecosystem: Environmental > Terrestrial > Soil > Wetlands > Peat | place: Sweden: Norrbotten County, Stordalen...
AAGCACGCAATCTTCCGACAAGCTCAGCGGCAGTGCATTGACGGCACGAGCCGCGGAAGTATTGTCAATGACGCCGTAAGCGCAAAATCCTCCGACACCATCAAGCCGTTCGCCGGCCTTCATATCGCGTTTAGCGAGAGTCATTACTTCACAAACAGGCCCGGCGATCGGGGCGACAGTCGGGTCGCCATAAATGACGGCACGACCGATGGTAGAGGCAATCTGAATGTGCGGCAAGTGAAACGGCGTGTAGAACACATAGAAAGGCCCGTCGCCCATCTTCACGTAGCCGAGCTGAGCCTGTTTAAGCGGATTCTCCTCGTACACGACGACAAACGCCCCGGTATGCGGCGCTGCTCCGAGAGCATAGTCGACCAGACCAGTGGCGAGCATCTGATCAGCTGGGAGGAGACTGGCCATCTCGCGAACATGCTCGCAAGGGGGTCCATACATGCCTCGGCGGCCAGCCTGGAACCCGGTTGCGTTTGCGAGCACGGTCGTTTCCATGGAGAGCTTTGTGGCATCGGCAAAGGATGTTACCTTGCGGGGATCCTGATCGTATTTCAGCGCAAAGCCCTTCTGTGTCTCCGGATTACGGTAGTGATCCACCATGCCTTTGAGGTTTCCTGCAGCGACCGGGCGCAGTCCCGTGGCACGAAGATAGCGCAACAGGGTCATCGCAACTCCCGGCTCTTCGCCATCGGTATGCGTGATGACGACTCCCGCGCGATCAGCCCTGGTTTTCAACACAGGTCCCAAAAAAGCGTCCAGCTCAGCGTTGACCAACACCACATGCTTGCCGTGATTGAACGCGGCAAGAACGATCCCGGCCGCATATTCGATGGTCCCCGTCCCTTCAATAATCACGTCGATTGCGTCACAGTCAGTGACCACAGAAGGATTGTCGGTAAGGACTGGGATTCCGCGGCGGATCGCTTCTCCTGCTTCCTGGGGCGTCTCGGGGCATCGCCATTCCTTAATGCCGGCCTCGCGAAATGCACGTTCTCCGTGCTCCGGTGTCCGGTTTACGATGGCGGCGAGACGGATTCCCGGAGGGGGCGTGGCGAGTTGCAGCGCGATGGCGCGCCCAGCTGCGCCGGCGCCGATAATTCCAACGCGGATTGGTTTACCTGATTTCTCAAGTTCCTGGAGTGCGGTGTCAAGCATCATAGCGAATTCCCTTCGCCCAGCAGCGGCCAATTTCGGTCCTGCTCGGAGACTGCAATGGGCATGAGCGGCCATTCAATTCCAAACGCCTGATCGTCATACCTTACCCCATGTGCCGCGCTGGGAGCGAAGTATTGTGACGTCATATAGTACAGATCCGTCGAGTCCTGCAGAGTCTGATATCCGTGCGCGCAACCTTCCGGCACATATAACATCCGGTTGTTATCCGCGCTGAGCTCGACTCCAAACCACTTATGCCGGGATGAAGAGTCATGACGCAAGTCCACCACGACATCGAACAGCGCGCCCCTGGTACAGCGCACAAGCTTGGCCTCGAGTGCCGGCGCGACTTGAAAGTGCATGCCCCGCAATGTTCCCTTGCGAAGACTAAACCCACTATTCGCCTGTACGGGCACGAATTCGATGCCCGCGTCCGCAAATTCCTTCATGCACCAACTGCGGGAAAAGTGCCCGCGATCATCTTCCCGGAGAATTGAATCGATCACAACTGCGCCAACAACCGAGGTTGGCGTAAAAAGCAAGGATTGCCCCACAATTCTCCTTCAAACAGTTTTTCGTAATTAGTGACAGCTTAACACTGGGTACAAGCAAGAAAGCGGAATTCTACATCGAAGCCGTGACTGCTTTATGGCGCGGCGAACAAATGAAGAAGTACTCGACCGCCAGCATTGAGCTGAGTACAGGAATATTGAAGTTCATGTTCATCTGTAGAGATGGGAGAGAGTGCTTTCCCGGTTGTTTTTGCCGCCAATGGTGGGAAGCCGGAAAGTGTCTTTCGACCTGAAAGAACTCACTCAAAGCCTTCATCATTTCGGCAGTCGATTGGACATTATTGTAGTTCGGCCAAATCTGCCGGCGATAATGACCAAAGTTAATATAGCTGAGTACTAACTTGCCGTCCTCTTTGAGAATATCCAAGATTTCCTGAAGTTTTTTCTTTTGTTGGTGTCCCATGTACTCGAAGACGCCCAAAGCGACAACAAAATCAAATCGCTTGTCGTTGAAAGCTATGGGTTGGTTGGCAATGTCGATTTCCCGCAGATTTTCCGCAGGATTGTGTATTGCGATATCGATGCCGTAGTAAGCGACGTTTCGCTTCAACAAGGGCTCCAGGGCGGCCGGTCCACACCCTACGTCCAGAAGAGAACACTTCCGGTTGCCCGCCATGCCATCGATCAAACGAGCGCATTTGCGCAAACGGAAGCTGGCCTGGGTGTAAAGTGTGTTCTCAACAATCCAGTAGTCTCTGTCTCTGAAGTTTGGATCTGGCTGGTTCATTCTATCCTCAAGGCATTCAAGTGAAAGTCTGCTTAATCAGACGAATCTTCAGCGTCCGGCCTTACATGGGTTTCGACCGAGAGGATCGAATATGGGCTAATGGCTAGCGCTTGAAGTTCGAAAAAATGAGACTGTATTGCTCGTCGAGGAGTTCGCGGAATTCCTTTGTTCTCTTCTCGATCAACGGCTTGACTTCGCCGGTCCGCGCCTCAAGTTCAAGGAACTGGTCAATCAGTTTAGTGACATCCAATTCTGTTAGCTGCTGGTGGTAAACCCCCAGTCCAACCTCTTCAAGCAGACAATCATTCTTGGGATCGTAGGATATCGAGATTGCCGGAATGTTCATCATCAAGCCGAGGACGAGGTTATGAAACCGCGGCGATACCACGATATCGACCTGCGCGATCTGGTTGATCAACTCCTCCACTGTCGCGCTTCCCTCGTCGATGATCCCGGCTTCGGAATAGCGAATTCCTCTTGCTTCCAATTTGGATTTGAGCTCTGCTCTCGTGCCTGTGTCATGCCGCGCATCGCCCTGCAGGATGCGGACCGAGTACCTATGCACGACAAGCCACGTAACGAAATCGCACATCTTCTCAAGGTAGGCGGAGTATTGAGCACTGTGCTGCTCATCTGTCCAAAGATGAATATCGCGATGATCCATGACGCCGAGGCCTACTTGGAGAGGTCGGGGCCCGCGGTCGGAACGTTTTGGGAAGAGGTCCAGCGGGAGGCTAAAAGCCAAGTCCGGAAAAACGTGATCTTTCTCGCTGTTGAAGCCGATGTTCCTGATCCGATTTTGTGAATTTTGATCGCGGAAGCTTATGTAGTCAGCTAACGATAGAGCGGTTTTGATGAACCGGCGACTCAGTTTCTCGTAGATGGGACCTACGCCGACACCGACAAATCGCACCTTTGACTTAGCGAGCCGGGCCGCGGCGGTCCACCTGAAGACGTGATACGGAAATCCGATTGCCGTTGTGGCATAGTCGGTCAACATTCCGGTGCCCGTCATAAAGACCACGTCAGTGCCTCGCAGGGCTCTGACGGCCGAGATCCAGTCCATCAATTCAGCCGGACCGCGGCGGCATAGCCGGAGGATTTTCGCGAGGGCACCCCGCAGTCCTCGCCTTTGAACAACGCCGGAAAAATCCTGTAACGACACCGGAATCGAGTCGAGGCGATGCCTGCGAACTGTATCGGTGGGATTGAAGCTGATGGCGTGGACGTCGGCGTCAGGCAGGGCTTTGCGCGCGTTATGGAGAATCGCCTGGAGGGTACATTCGTTGCCGAGATTTTGAATTCCGAAGATCCCAAAAAAGGCGATCCGCGCTTGTCCGGACGGCGGCGAGGAGCGCGGTTCGCTCTGTGTTGGGGCAGTTACTTCGTCGATTGCTGGAAGACTCACGAAGTCGCGAACCTCGCTTTCAGGGCGTTGGCGATCTTGCCGCTAACAAAGAGTGCGCTGTGGCGCGGACGAGGGAAGATAAGAATCAGGGCGCCCCCGACGACTGCGCCGACCGGTCCGCAGATAAGCAATTGCACGATTGGAGAGGCATGCCCGACTGCCTTATATGCCAGAGCGGTCACCAGGAATACAACGACCCAGCACGGAAGATGAGAGAGAAATGCCATCCAGAGATCGCGTGTCCCTACCGGGCCCTTTCGGCCGGCAAGGTAATAGACGATCGGCAAGCGGATCACAATGCTGACGACCGCCGTTGAGATAACCACCCCGAGAGGCCCCCAGCGGAGGCCCAGCAGATAGGCAACAATTGTTACGGCTCCAGCCAGGGTGTGGTTATGCAACTGATCCCGGCCTCTCCCCTGGCTCTCATAGATCCAGGTGCAAACGGCACTGAGAGGTCCTGAAAGAGCCACGAGCGTGAAGGCGGCAAACAGCGGGACAACGCTGGTCCACTTGGGACCGAGGATCACGAGCACCAGTGGCTTGGCTAGCGCGAGGCACATCGCGGAAAATGAAAAAACGACCAACGCCAGACCGCCAAAGGCCAACAGAAAGCTGCGCCGGTAGCGTTCCGCATCCGATTGAAGCCTGGATAAGACCGGAATCAAAACCGCATTGATGGGCGCGACAACTTGCGCGATGGGCCGAGCCAGCAACACTTGCGCGCGCGTATAGAAACCGAGAGGGACAGCTCCGAAAAAGCGTCCCAGTAAGATACTGTCGGAGTTGGCGGAGAATTGGCCCACAAAATCAGCCATGCTCAGGTGCGCCCCAAACATCACCATGGGCTTAACACCGCTGTTGCGCGAAGGCATATGGGGCATCCACCCCGAAATTAACCAGGTCATGATGAGGCTGCACGCCGCGGTCACCAATTGCTGGATGACCAAAGCCCAGTATCCGAATCCCTTCCAGGCGAAAACGCACGCACTGCCAAACCCGATGGCCATTGAAGTTACATCAATCAGAGCCAGAGCCCGGAAACGCATTTGCCGCGTCAGCAAGGCCTGATGCTGGACCGTGGAGCCAGTCAGCAGGAAGCTTACTGAAAGAGCCAGCATGATATTAGTAACTCTTAGATCGTGGTAAAAGCGTGCCACCAATGGCGCCAATCCGGCGCTAACGAGGGACAATACGCCGCAAAACCCGACATTAATCCAAAAAAGGTTTGAAACCTGTTCCTGGGTAATTACGTCTCTCTGCACCGTCGCAGTGGAGAGTCCGAGTTCCTTGAAGACGCCTACGATTGCAGTAACGCCGAGGACCATGCCAAAGAGTCCGAAGTCCCTGGCGTTCAAGAGTCTCGCGAGAACCGCCGCGGCCGCAAAGTTGAGGATGAACTTTGCCGCCTGCGCAGTGAAGGTTACGAATCCGCCGCTGATCGCGCGGTGTCCAATGTTCTCATGCAGATGATCGGTGCGGAAGCGTTCTTTTTCCGCTGCAGCACGTGCGGCGAGTCTGGCGGAGCCAATACTTGCGGATTCTCCATCCGCGCCTAACGGGTTCGATGCGATACCGGGTGCCTTCCTTCCGACTTTTTTATTGACTAGAGATTTCATTGGCACTACGTAAACCTGGGCTCGACGAAAAGTCCATTGTCTGTTAGTTCCGTTATCGCCGACCGTTCCTGAAGAGGCTTGTCGTTCAGGAATCTTTTAGAGGATCAACGTGTTCGGTGTTTTCCTAACGTTCGGCACCGGGCGCCGTAGCCTTCTGACCGATCTTCGACCACTTATGCCACGGTGCGCCGCCCTTCGACCAAAGATCTTCCAACACTTGTCTTTCCTTGAACGTATCCATGCACGCCCAGAAACCATCGTGACGGATGGTGATCAGTTCCTTTGCCGCGATGAGTCGTGCAAACGGTTCATCGACCAGATCTTCGCCTGGCCGTATGTAATCGAAGATCCGTTGCCGGAAAACGAAGTATCCTCCGTTGATCCACGTGTGCGAGGTCGCCGCGTGGTTGATGCTTGTAACGTTGCATTCGCTGTCGGATTCCACGAGGTGGAAGGTTTGCATCGGGGGCACTGATACAAAGCAGGCAGTTTTGTTCGACTTGAGAAGCCGGTCGATTACCATGTCCAGATCGATATCCGTTAATCCGTCGACGTAGTTCGCGAGAAACACTTCCTCTCCCTTAAGGTATTCGCGCACCGCGAGCATGCGCTCGCCGATTAGTGACTTGGACCCGGTATCGGAGAAGGTGATCGTCCAGTTGCTGAAGTCGGTATTCAGAAGCTGAACGTTCTGACCGCCATGAGACAGCACAAAGTCGTTGGATAAGGCCTCATTGTAGTCGAGAAAGAACTTCTTGATCGCCTCGCCCTTGTGTCCCAGGCACAGAATAAAGTCCTTGTGCCCATAGTGGGCGTAGTACTTCATGAGGTGCCAAATTACCGGCGCATCTCCGATTGGGACCAGTGGTTTGGGAACATTTTCCGAATATTCCCGCAATCGCAGTCCCAGACCACCGCAGAAAATTACGACTTTCATAGTTGATACGCTCCGTTAGAAAAGTTTCCAAGTGAAGGATTCAGGTTCATCGTTCGTGTCTTTAAGAAACAGCAGGCCTAATCCGATCGCAACCCTAGCTCACCGCGGAGGATGAACTGTCAGCGGATTTGGTCAAGGGCTTCACGAGACGGCCACCTCGCTTATTGAACGCGCGATCGTAGGCGGAGAGCAAGTTACTTTCGGAGTATTTCCACGCAAGGTTCTCTTCGACTCGCTTCCGGCCAAATTCTCCCATTCGCTGGCGTTCCTCGGGACGGTCGAGCAACCACAGAATCTTCTCCGCAAAGTCGGCGACCAAGTCATCGCCGCCGCTATAAAGCGAGGCCTCGCCGGCGGTGAAACGGCCTTCCTTCAAATCGAACTGAACGATGGGCTTGCCCAAAGCCATGTACTCGGCGATCTTGATCATGGTTGATATGTCATTCATTTCGCATGGTTTATCTGGATTCACGCACACGTCCGAGGTGGAGAGGACTTTGAGGAGGTCATCATCCGATATCCGGCCTGTGAAGTTCATCATGTCCCCGAGGTTGCGCTCTTCGACCATGCGCCGCAGCTCGGCTAAGCCGGGCCCACCCCCGACGCAGGTGAAGTGAACATCGGAGCGGCCACCTTTCCTGATGGCCGCAGCAACTTCGACGAGGAGATCCAGGCCTTCTTGCGTGCTCATGGTTCCGACATATCCAACTAAATACCTCTTGCCATACTTCAGAGCCGGTTGAGACGGAACCAACTTGAACTTCTCAAGATCGGGACCATTGCGAACTACAAAGACATCTCCTGGATCGAAGCCGCCGCGTTTCAGGGCAATCGACTTATAACTCTCGTTGGTTGCCATTACGATGCTTGCAGCGTGATAGGTTAGCCGCTCGAGCCATACTTGAGCCTTATAGAAGATATCCTGCCTGTCATACTTCGACAGATACAACTCGGGATTTGCGTCGTGATGATCAAAGATATAACTTACGCCAAACAGTTTGAAAGGCAGAGCCACAAGAAAGATGTCGTCGGGCGGATTGCACCCCTGAATCACGTCGAAGCCGCGCGCGAAAAAGATCCACCATGCAAAGAGAAACTCCCAAAGCAACGCGCATGCGTACTCCCATACATAGCCAAATGGAGAATTTCCTTCCGGAGGCATGGGGTGGCGGTAGATGTGAACGCCTTCAAGGATTTCGTGGACTTTTTCGAAGCCCTTGCCGCGCGGACAGAGTGCGGTGACTTCATACCCAGCCCGATAAAGTGCGCACGCCTCCTTCCAGACGCGGCTGTCAAAAGGAACAGGAAGGTTCTCGACAATAATCAGGACTTTTCTCATAGAGGTGGTCGTACGATGCCTTTTTAGATGGATTGGTACAGTCCAGCCAGGGCGCACAGCATGGTTGCCTGGCCCCAGTGCAAGGTGGGAGTCTTGTTCACAAGATGCCGGGAATATCTTCTGTAGTAGAAGTAGCCGCTGCGATCCTGCATATTACCGATGGTCCACTTCGCGACTTTGAGCGCCAGCGGCAGGGCCTCCGGATCGAGATCCCGGAAGAGGGTAAGGGTATCGATGGCCTGCGAACTGCATTGGATATCGATCGGCAACGATTTATTGGAGTAGTAGCGCGGGGTCCCGTCGGGCAAAAAAAATGTGTTTTTCCAGTATTCGTATCCCCGCATTGTACCGTCCATAAAGCGGTCGTCACCGGTACTTTGAAGGTAATGCTTGAAGCAATCGAGTACATAGGCCGTGTGGAAGTTATCGACCCAATGGAGATTCTCCTTTTCGCCGTAGTACCAGGAGCCATCGGCCCTCTGATAGTTGGCTGTGTAAGCGAGGGCCTTCCGCGCCAGGTTAAGGAATGAGTCATTCCCGGTTGCCGCGTAGGTCCGTGCGAGAAGACTCGCTCCCAGGGTGTTGGCATTGTGAACCATCGTATCTTTGCCGGGAATATAGGCGATACAAACTGCGTCCCCGTCCGGAATCGCCGCAAGGTCGTTCACGATGTGTTCGCAGGCGCTTACTGCAATGCTCAGATACTCGTCTGAGTGGAAATGCTCCCATCCATCGAGGAAAGCGTGCCCGATCAGGGAAGTCCAGACGACAGTTGGCACACCTTTGGGAAGGTAGAACGTGCGCGCCTGGTAATCGAAATGATTTCCCCAACACGCCCCGCTGTAGCCGCTCGACCGGTTCTCCATCAGCCACTGGAGGGCTGATTCGGCGCGTTGGTTCCATATCGGATTGCCTGTTGCCTTGTTGAGGCGGATGAAGGCCCGAGCGAGGAACCCCATGCCTTTGGTCGACCGCTCGGGGGTGACACCCAGGAGCGGCCGAAGGTTCATTGGAAATCGCCGCACACCCTGAAGAAGGACAGTGCGGAGAAGCGCGCTGTTGAGCGTGAGGGGACGAACGAACCTGGCATTCAGTCCGTCAAAAGTGTCGTACCCGCGATAGTCGTGCCGCTCAAGCCAGCCCGAGAGCCGCTCGATAGATGCGAAGAGGCTCGACTTTTCTCGAGGGTCCGCAATCGGCGCCTGGAGCGTTTCAAGCATAGGTGACTTGGCGCTTATCATTCGTACTCCCTTGACGAGTAATGCGAACCAGATCGACGAGAACCTGATCCTCGCGGAGTTTGGTTTGGATCTGACTGAATTCCGGGTCGTTGTTACCAATCACAATGGTTTTTGCATGAGCCAGCACCGCATCGATGCTGGAAACCATAAGCCGCGAGATATGAGGGATGCGGTTGAGAATAAAGTCTCGATTGGCACCGACCAGAGCAGCCATACTTACATTGCGGTCGTAGATTCGGAGATCGTAGCCTTTTCCGATGAGCCGCTCAATGACCTCAATGACGGGACTCTCGCGCAAATCGTCGGTGCCGGCTTTGAAGCTGAATCCGAGCACTCCGACGCGCGAGTTTCCGCTATCCACCACGAGCTTTGCCCCGCGCGCAACCTGCATCTCATTGCTGGGAAGAACCGCGCTTAGAATCGGGAGTTCCAAATCGCGCATTTTGGCTTGATAGGAAAGCGCCCGCAGATCTTTGGGAAGGCAGGAACCGCCAAAGGCGAAACCAGGCTTCAAGTAGGCCGGCGAGATATTCAGCTTCTTATCCTGGCAGAAGATATTCATCACGGCTTCGGCATCGACGTCGATCGAGTCGCAAAGGTTTCCGATCTCGTTGGCAAATCCGATTTTGAGCGCATGCCAGCAATTGTCGACGTACTTCACCATTTCGGCAGTATTAAGATCGGTGCGAATAAGCGGGGCATCGAGCTTCTCGTACAACGAGGCGAGCAGGTCGCCGCTGGCCCGATCCAATTCGCCAATCACTGTTTTCGGCGGGGACCGAAAGTCACGGACCGCGGAACCTTCCCGGAGAAACTCCGGGTTGTTGCAAATTCCGAAATCCTCGCCTGCTCTTTTCCGGGAAAACTCCTGAAGGGTAGGGATGACAACGTTCCTCATGGTTCCGGGCAGGATGGTGCTTCGGATGACTACAGTGTGCCGATCCGACTTGGTGCGAAGAGCATTTCCGATTTGCTCGCAAATGCGGCGAATGTACCTAAGGTCAAGATTGCCGTTCGACTGGCTCGGAGTTCCAACACACACAAACGAAAGGTCTGTATCCTCGACCGCGACGGTGGGATCCTGTGTTGCGCGCAATCGGCCATTGCGAGCGGTTTCGGCAACGATCTCGCCGATCTCGGCCTCGACGATCGGGGACTGGCCGCGATTCATCAGCTCCACCTTCTCCGGAACCGGGTCGACGCCGAGCACCTGGTGCCCATCGGCGGCAAAGCACCCGGCGGTCACGGCCCCTACATAGCCCAAGCCAAAAATGCTGATCTTCAAAATGTGGCCTCCTGGTTGCGAAACGGTTTGTTTTGGCTGCGTTAGCTCGCAATGCGAAACTACTGCAGGGCGTGTTCCTTTTTGAAATGCGAACCGATCGGGTCCGAAATGGGCATAGCCGACAGGCTCTCGAACCCTTGAAACTTTACATGCATTCCCCGGAGGGCTACACTTGTGGCGGATTCAATGCCCATTCGACGAAGGTAACCTTGAGATTAGACGAACGGTTCCGCCTCGGTTACTTTCGTTTGCCCCAGCCTCCTGCTTAGCACAAATCGGTGGTATAACGATGAAAACAGGGCAAACTTTAGCCGATCAGTAAGACGATTGATCGCTCACGAACGCAAAGAGTGGTCCGACTTTCTTGTTTCCATCAAGATGCAGTACTTGTTGCAATGGTCCAATTCAGGAGGAATGTCTTGCTGCGCAATCGAATTATCATCTCACCCGTCAAAGTGTTCTTAATCTCGCTAGGTCTCGGCCTGTGCTTTTGTTCATCCATGTCAGAAGGGCAACGGTGGTCAGGCATGCTCGCACCGTCGCGAGCAATTGATTGGTCAAGCGCTGGCGCCGGCATCATTCTTCCTCGTACTACTATCTGTCAAACGCTCGGCGTGGCGGGCCAAGCTTCCACCTACAATCAGAGTGTAACTGCGGCTCAAGTTGCTTCTGCCCTTCAGACCTGTGCCAACACGAACGAAGTTGTTTATTTGAATCCAGGCACATATACGATGACCTCGACTCTTTTTGGCGGCGGAACCGCCACTCCAAGCAAGGTAACGCTGCGCGGGGCCGGACCGTCTCAGACAATTTTGAAATGGTCGGCCACGAGCAACAACTGCAACGGAATCGACGCGACGGCCTTCTGCATCTACAACGGAGACAGCGGGTCAATGCAATACTCGGCCAACGTGCTCACGGTCAGTTCCGGCATGACGCAGGGATCGACTTCAGTCGTGCTGGGTGCGGCTGCTGCCGGGTATTCGGGCAGCGTGTCGAATCTCCACGTAGGCTCACTCATTGCGTTCAACCAAGCGGACCGGATCTCCGATAATGGAAACTGGTATCCCTGTGGGACGCATGGATCGACCGGAGTGTGCTCGCAGCAGGGCGTTGCAAACGCATGGAATGTTTCCGGTCAGACCCCTCGCGGTCAGATGCAGATTGTGACCGTAACCGGCATTACTGCTTCGACCATAACCTTTACTCCAGGTCTCTACGCTCCGAATTGGTCGGGCACGCAGACGCCCTATGCGACGTTCTCCAGCACCCTTCCAGTGACCGGATTCGGCCTGGAAAATCTCCAGATCAACACGCAGAGCCTCGGCGACATTCAGGGGATGGTTGAGTTGATGTGGGTGACGAACTCTTGGGTGCAGAACGTTTCGTTTATCAACGCGGTGGCTTTGAACGCGGCGTCGCGAAAGCACCTTGAGGTAACTTCCGACACGCACATCTCGGTTCTTAATTCTTACTTCTACGGCTCGCAGCCAAGTTCGGAAGGTTACGGCGTGGACCTCATGTGGGGAACGAGTGACAGTCTCGTGCAGAACAACATCTCGCAGCACGAGGCGAGCGCATGGATGAACGAGACCAGCGTTGGCAATGTCTTCGCCTACAACTACGCTGTGGACAATTTCTATACCGGTGCAGGCACAGACCCTAACTGGCAGCAGTGTGATATGTACGCCAGCCACGATGACGGCGACTACTACTCGCTCTACGAGGGCAATGTCGGCATCTGCATTGGGCTGGACGACATTCACGGGTCGAGCTTCGGACAAACTCTCTTTCGCAATTACGTGAACGGACGCGATACAGCAACTCTGTGTCCGGGCGGGGGTACCGGCTGTGGTACGGGGTCGAAGACGCAGAACACCGAAGCGGTGCAGGATTTGGCCTATTCTCGGTACAACAATTTCGCGTTGAATGTGTTCGGAACGGCCGGTTACTTTACGGCATATAAGGCGGCGGCGACCAGCACCACAAACACCTACGCAGGCAGCTTCAACGCGATTTACCAAATTGGGTGGGGAGACCAAAACTCAACTCCGTTCACAAATGCGATCGACGGGTCCAATTGTCCGGGGTCAGGCGCAACCTGCGTGAACAACGATTTGGACGTGGATAGCTCAAATATCTATTGGGGAAATTACGACACGGTGAATGCCGCGGTCGAGACAAACTCCAGCGAAAAGGCTTCCAGCGCCTCCACCTATCCCGGCCTTGGCAGCCCCAGCATTTTGTGGTCTTCCTATTCATCGTTCTACCTGTCTGCGAAACCATCGTGGTGGATTTTTCCGAATGGAACCGCCGCAACGCCGTGGCCGGGGATCGGGCCCGATGTCACGAGTGGAAATATTTCCGGGACCGGGGGATACGCTTATCTCAATCCAGCTGCGAACTGCTATCTGAACGTGCTCGGCGGCAAGACCGACGGATCAACCGGCGTGCTAAACTTTGACGCCAACACGTGTTACTACTCCGCCTCAGCAGCTTCTCCCAACTCGCCTAGCGGCCTCACAGGCACAGCCGTAATCCAGTAAGCCGAGAATCTTGAACGTGTCGGACCAGGAATTTCTATTTCGCGACAATGAAATTAAGTGAGGTGAACCTCTTCGAATATTGAACAGATCAACCCACCCGCTATGAGCTGCGAATCACTTCGAGAGCGCGTGCAACCGGAAGAATAACAGCGCCAGAGTGCAGAGCAAATTCCACGACTTCTTCAAAGAAGGTTGGAGTGCAACCATACAGACTGGGATTCTCAGCGATGTCGTGTGTTGCGAAGATTGTCCACCCGCGACGATCCCGGTTGAGATTGATAAGATCCCTGATCTGTTGGATGCCGTCAGGCCTTTTTTCCAGAAAATAAGCAGATAACTGGTTCAGGTCGGCCGTGCCCACATTAAGTGTCTGGCCACCGCTCCGGCAACACAGGAAGTGTTTAGACGCTTCGAGTTTCGTCGTTGGTCGAGGCTCGGCCATTGGATACGACAACGACTCGAATTCAGCGCCGGGAATGAGTCTGTCAAGCGCGGCACGATTTTGACGGATCGCATTTCCAAACTTCTTTGGCTCCGTATCCCACGAATGACAGTGGGTGAACGTATGGCACCCAAGTTCATGCCCCTGCTCCAGAAGATCAGTCAGGTCATCTCTGACGCACAACCTGCCAGATGGTGAATCCTCGCCTAATGACCCCAGGCACACATAATAGGTGCCTGCCAACCCATGACGCCTCAGAATCTCTCCGCCCGTCAGCAGCGCCGACCTCGGGAAATCGTCGAAAGTGAAAGAGATCAAGGGATACGGTGTACGGATCGCCAACGGCCTCTTGAAAAGGCGCCTTGCCACTGTTCTCTTGTAATAGTTATGCGCGTTTGTCCACGAATATCTCACTGCCATATGCCCCGTGCGATTGGAATAGTCGAATTCCGGATTTGAAACTGATTGATGTAACCTCAATCTGAATCTCCTGTTGATTCCGCTTCTGATCGGTATTCGGGCTATGCTCCGAGAAGCAAAGCGTGGAGGCGTGACATTACCTTTCCGGACCTAAGCGCAATGGAAAGCGCCATTGCGCTTAGGATACCGGCACCTCTTCTCCAATGAGAGACTCCCGAGATCGACGTTGAGCCGTTGCCTTCGTCACCCGCCCATTCTCTCCCTTTATCCATCCGCCCGGTACGGTCACCAGGGCCAGGAGTAGACAAATCCACGCTGGGTGCATAATTCTGACCGCCGATTCGGTGCAGTTGTACACGATCGCCGTGAAGAATAACGCCAGTCGTAAACCCCCTTCATCTTTTGAACGGCGCACCGCCGATATGATAGCCGGATATCCAGTAGCGAAAAGGAAGGCAAGCAAGGTCAGGCCAATCCAGCCCAAATCGAGGTAAACTTCGATATACCCATTGTGCGCCTCATTCGGTTTCCACCAATACATACTCCATATCTTGTCGAGCCTTGGCCCAAGCCAGAAGCTCTCAAAGCCCGTGCCTAGTACTGGATTTATCGGCATCGACAGAACAACCTTCCAGATGTCCGTGCGGCCAGTCAAGCTTGGATCTCTACCCAGGTCCTGCACAAGTCCCGACCCCATGTTCAGGAAAAGCGCCATCAGAGACAAACCGAGCAGCGCGCCAAACGCCAAATGAATTGCGAAGCGTTTGCGGATAAATGCGCGAAATCTGATGCAGATCATTAAGGTGCTGGCCATCAGGAAGCAAGACATTGAAGTCATGGAATTCGATATCCAAAGCAGCCAGCACAGAATCGCCACCAGGATACCTTGCGCCGCAAGAGCTCTCTTTTCGCGTCTCCCTCGCGGCTCATTGAGCAGCTGGATAATCTGCCATACCGATCCAATTCCGCAAATAAGGCAAAGCAGGCCCAATCCATTCTTGTCGGTGGAGACACCCTGATAGAACTGCATGTATGAAAAGCGATTGTAACCGCGCCCCAGCGCCGGATAGTACTTGATCAGGAGCACCGACATTGGCACCAGCACGAACCCCACGCGAGATAGCCATCGCCTGACAGCGACCACCGGATGCTCCTCGGTCAACACGATTAATACCATCGAGAAGTCGCCGAGGGACTTCACCCAGCGCTTAAAGGCCACATCGGGATAGTCGGACCAAGCAATGCTTAGCGCGCAGTAGCCAAGAAACAGGAGGAAAGGTAGATTCGCACGCAGAATTGCAGCGACCTTCCTGCTTCTTCCAACGAGAACGGCGACGCTGAGAACCACAATGACTGTTAGAAAGATCCGATCAAACGGACTGCCCTCGAGGTATTGATCGCTTGTCTGAGAAGGATCACTGGAGCCAAACCAGAGTGACACTGCACGTGACGCGCCAACCGACAACCAGATCGTCGGCAGCCATAAAGCGGGCGAGCTCTTCGAGCTGCGATCCCGATTTAGGTAGAATAGTCCCAATATCAGGAGTAAATAGACGACTGTCGCCAGTTGGGGATTTATCGTATAGAGCTCTTTCTCGAGCGCTCAAATGGCTTGCGCATCAATTACTCTCGATGAGGAGACGGTGTATGAGTTCCAATGTTAATAGCCTGTGGATTTCCGTCGTGTAGTTCCGGTCGCCCTTGGTATGGTGGAGCACCATTGCCTCCATGGTCTCACGGCGGATGTAGGGGCGAGAAAGACTGCGTGGATCGAGCAGGATCTCTCGTACATAGTCCGACAAAGCATCTCTGTACCAAAGACGAAAGTGGCAGAATTTGTGACGCCCGAGAAACATGCGTTCCAGATGGAGCGCTGAGAGAGAATGATCAACTCGTGCAAGCCACTGCGGCATTCCGTAGTCGTAGGCGTACTCAGCCTTGAATGTCAGCTCAAGGAAGCTTCGCAGTAGCGGAGCGGTCAACCCGGATGCGCCACCCAGGCCGCGATCAGTGGGAATGCCCTGGAGTTCCTTCTTTCCATCCGCAATCAAGCGGGTGCAGTCGCCGCTGTCTTCAAAGATATTGCTCTTCAAGAGGTCCGACCGCGGCGCTCGAAACGCGGTGCGGACGAGATCGTTGTCAAGGAACGGTGATCGGACGAAAAGCTGAGTTTGCTCGAGTGCAAGCAGGCCGTATTGGTACCATGGCGCCTGCTTAAACGCGGTAAATGAAACCGCATGACCCTGACTGATTTCCTGGTAGGTTGCTTTAGCGCGGGTTACATTCGAGAGGAACTCAGGCTGGAATAGATCGAGCGCCGGGTCTGCCGGCTTGAATGCGCGCAGGCGGCGTAAGATTTCGCTGCCATAATTCCCGGTCATTCTTATGGGAGCGATGCCAGCGGCAATTTCGTTCAAGTAGAGATCGGCTGCGCGATTGACCGCGGCGCATCCATCGCTGAGGTAAACGGTCCTTTCCGCGTAGTGACCGAATCGCTTGAGGAAATCATCGCCGATGGGAATGACCTGATACGGCAGATCGCAGGTTTTGGCGACCTTTCGAGCAATAGTAACGTCCTCGCAATCGCGGAATGGACCGCCAAAAGTGTAGCTTGGAATTGACTGAGGATCGGCCGCCATCCATGCCACGATCATTCGCGTATCGAGGCCGCCAGTGAGCGAAATTCCAATTCTCTCCTGCCCGGCGAAGTATCGCGGAAGATTGCGGGAAAACACCTCTTTCAGTTGCGCGTAATAGGCTTCCTGGTCGAGCGGTCCCTGGTTCTCCCATTCAGCCGGTTCAAAATACTTTCCTTTTCTGAGCAGAGTTCCGTTCTCAAAAACCCACTTTGACGCAGTAGGCAGGATGCGAATGTCGCGAAAGAGAGTTCGGTCCTCAAGGACACAGCCGCAGGCGACAAACTCGCCCATACTCCGAGAATCGACGTCGCGCAGTTCAGGGCGCACTGCGAGTATCGCTTTTGCTTCCGCCGCAAAGAAGAACGCGTCGCGAGCTTCATGGTAGTACATCCGATGCATGCCGTAGCGATCGTTAAAAAGCGTCGCGGTCGCTGCAGACCGGTCGGCCAGGAGTCCGTGAAATCTTCCGTTCAGACTCCTGGGAAATGCCGGATCCTCTTCCGATACATGGACCAGATAAGCTGCCGGCTTATCCTCGAGTGTATGGCCCTTGCTCTGGAGCAGTGCAGTTATCCCCGGCTCAGGGTACTCTTCGCCTGAGAATAGAAGGACGCGGTCTCCCTGCTCGTTGCGCAATGGCATTCGATCGGAGAAGGAATTCCTGCGCGCGATCCAGCCAACATAGACACCGGACGCCTCATCGATCCACGTGCCCGACTCATAGAACGGCTCGTGGCACAGCGCGGACACCATCTGCCGCAACTGCTCCTGGGCCCACTGCCGCGGCCGCTTCGTAACGATTCCAACGATTCCGGGCATATCGATGCTTAAGAAGCTTCCCCAATGCTCGGAAATCTACGTTTATACCAGGCGTCGCGAAATTCACGAAGCCGCTCGGACGCAAACTCCGGAATTCGATCCGCCAAACGGTGGTGCAATTTAAGCCGGAGCGCGGCGTGGCCAAGAGCCGTCAACGGAACGTAATAGCGCGGTACGTCGATCCGTTGGAAGGCGTTACGCTCCTTGAAATCGCTGAGGCTGTCGCGCTGCTTTTTGCCATACGAGAAATTGGAATACGTCAACAAAGAAAGGCCTCGGGAAGCACAAGCCTTGACTGCAGCCGCCACCAGCGCGTTGGTTGGCGCCTTATCACGTTCCGCAATGAGCGAGACAATGTTCAGCAATCCCGCTTGATTTCCGTCGCGGTCAATCAAAATCTTGATAAAGCCGACAAGTTTTTCACCGAGGAATGCTCCGACAAAGATACTTTCGTCGAGATATGTTGCTTCTTCTCGGCGCACGGTTTCGAGGTCCTTGCCATAATGCGGAAATTTCCTGCCCTGGCGGACGGGCGTCTCGTTGTAAATCTCCCAGATACCCTTCACCAGGTCATCGCTGAACGGCACTTCTCGAATTTCCACGCCCTTCTTCTGGGCTTGCTTGGCCTTATTGCGCGCCTTGAACCCAAGCTGCTGATTCCACCAGTAATCGAAACTTGAGATCGACAAGGCCGCAAGGTTGTCCCATTCCATCGGATAGCTGTATTTGGGGCTCGTTTCAGTCGCTCTCTGAATGAACGTAAACAGGTCGATTCGCTGTCTTCGATTGCGAAGCGTCTGAATCATCCGTTCCGGATCGGCGGCAAAGAGAAATTTCTCGCCATCGAGGCGTGCAATTTTCACCAGCGACCCGCGAACCTGTATCTTCGTCCCGTCAACTTCTATCATTGGAAAACAAACCTTATGATTGCCTCGTCAGGCAGTTAGGAAGAATTGGCGGAGAGGGGAAGGATTCGAACCTCCGGGTGGTTGCCCACCGCAATCGATGCACTGACTGCTGCCTTACCAACGGCGACCTCTCCGTGTTTTGAGCTTAGTGCGTTGTCTGGAGCGATAGCCCTTCCTGATTGGCCGGGGACAACGCTGTTAACTGAGAGAAGATGATCTCCATGATTCGGGCCGTAAGCAGGATCTCCCGGTAAGGTATCGGAGGCGGCGTGTCCTCTTCGATTGAGCGATAGAAAGACTCAATCAAATACTTCATTCCAGACTTCATCTGGAAGTCTCTCGTCCAGAAGTAGCCAAGATTCGTGCGAAGGTTGCCGAGATATTGCTTGGCGAAACTGACTGGAGGCACGAATTTCTCTGCGTAGCTCTTGTACCGCGATCCGCGTAACTTGATCAATGTTTCCTGGTCCTGATCGAGAACCAACCCATTCTTGTTTCCGTAAATCCGGAAGAGATGAAGCGACGGGCGCATTTGCGAGGAAAACGTGAATGTTGCGGTCGTGCCGTTTCTTTCGACTAGCAGTACGCGGAGCTCATCGATGATTTCGGTTTCTCCTCGGCTGCTCAGAAACTGGCTAATGAATCCCTGGGCCGTCACGCTCGGCGAATCATCGGATAAGAATTCCGCGATGCGCGCGATCCCGTGGCTGATGGTATTGTGCAGTAGTTTTCCTGGAAGCTTGCGTGCCCAATGATTCTTGTCGCCAAGCAGCGCGCCGGCGTAACCGCTCGTGGCGAGCTCGTAACAGTAGTAGCTTTCCATGTGCACAACCCTGTCTCCCAGGTACCCGTCCTTGACCAGTTCGCGAAAGCGACGTGCCACATGACTGAACTGATCATCGTGCCCAGCGGTAATTTTCAAGCCACGCTCATTGGCGAGCCTTATCAGCGTCTGAGCCTGGTGCTCATAAACCGTGAACGGTTTTTCGACATAGACGTGCGCGCCCGCCTCGAGACAGATCCTTGCCAGCTCAAAATGACCTTCAGGTGGCGTCGTGATGTGAACGGCGTCTGGGTGGCTCTCTTCCAGCATTGCGCGCAAGTCCGAGTAATGCGCCTTGACGGGGTAGCGATCATAGAGCTGACGCGCCATGAGCGGCTCACGATCGCAGACGCCTACAATCTCGCAGCCCGGAATCCGTTGAATCTGCGCCGCATGCGCGTCCGCAATTTTGCCGCAGCCTACGATGGCAATCTTAAGCATGAAGTTCCGTTCGGCAGGCCTCAAAATAGTGGCGCAAACCGTCATGGGTCGCAACAACGGGCTTCCATCCCAGACGGTTCTTCAGCTTGGAGTTGGAATAGCGCGTCGGCTTCCAGAAGGAGTTCCACCGGCTGCGATTGAACGCCGGGGGGAGTTGACCCTCCGACCATGCGCTGTACCGTTCCCACAAAGAACAAAAGGCGTAACTGATCGCTTTGGGAACATAAAGGGAGCGGAACCGCCGGACATTTCGTTTGTAAAGCCTCAGGAACTGGCGGCTCGAGGGCAAATTGTCGTCGACGACATTGAATACTTCGCCGTCGACTCCTTGCTTAAGCGCGGCGAGCGCGATTGCATCAGCGCAATTGTCGACGTAGGTGAGAGGGATCGAATTAGAACCGCCGAGGTGCAGAAAAGGTCCGAACGTATTGATTCCCACACGTCCCGGAATGCCTAGATTGCCGGGCCCGTAGACAGTTCCCGGCCGGACGATCACGTAAGGGAGACCACGCTCGCGGCCATATTGCATGACGATGTCGTCTTGCCGGCATTTGGCAAAGCAATAGGCCTCGCCGCGGACTTCGGGCCGGGTCTCCACAGGGCAATTCTCGTCGAGCAGTTTGCCGCCTGGCTTGTTGGTATTCGAATAGACCGCAAAGGAGCCGATGTTGACGAAGCGTTTGAGACAGCCGTTCTGAAGAGCGGCCTCCAGGAGATTGCGGGTGGTAACTACGGAATTCATGAAGGCATCGGGAAACGACTTTTCTCCGCGCCCTGCGGCGAGATGGATGATGACCGAGACGCCCTTCGTGGCCGCCGCGCAATCAGCCTGGGAAAGCAGGTTCCCCTGATAGAACTCCAGGCTTGCACCGCCAGATTGGTTGAAGGACTCCTCCAGCCTCTCGACCGGTGCTGTGCTCCGGGTAAAGCAGCGTATCCTGCGCACGCCGCGATCGAGCAAACTCTGCACCACCCTCTTCCCGATAAAGCCGGTAGCGCCGGTCACGAGAATAAGTTCATCTGGCTCGAGAATGTAGGAGTTCTCACCGTTCGGAATGATCATGCCGATTTCTCCGCAACGTATGCTTCCTTGACCAGATTGAGTCCAGCCAGTGTTGAGAGTTTTCCGAGATGGTCGCATAACTTGACCAGAAGCGTCATGAAGCGATGCTGGCCGGCAAGCAGGACAAAGGGCAGAGCAATGGTGTAGAGCGGAACAGCCACAACAGATTTCAAAACGCTCGCGGCGCCGCAGCTGGGTTGGAGCGCCGCGGACGCTCCTCGCAACAGCGCTTTCTTCATCAGGTAAACCCGGTTCCAACGGGCCGGAGGAATCACTTCAAAAGCTTCGGCTTCAGCACACCAAACGAAAACGCACCCGGCTTCCATACGCCTTCTAAAGAAGTCCTGATCCTCGCCAACTCGGAACTCTTCACGAAAAGGAATTGGATCCGCAAGCAGAACCTTTTTCTTCAGGAGGACATTGCCGGTACGCGCCTCATTCCACTCCACGCGCATCCCGGTTGGATTCACACGGCGATCGTAGAAGCGGCTCTTCCGCAGCCACGCCGGCGGGCGCTCGTCAAAGTGCCGCTTTACCGGTCCAAACACGCCGTCGACCTGATAGGCATCGCAGGTTTTCAATAAGATCTGCAACCAAGTTCGAATGGGAAATTCGTCATCATCGATAAACGCGACGTAATCCCCCTCCGCATTTGCAATCGCTCGGTTGCGCGTTGGCGCGATGCCCGGTGTCGGCTCAACGCAGTATTGGATTAAAAGAGACGTCGAGCGCCGGATCTCGTCTACGATGACCTCGCCTGAATGCGCCGGGTCGTTGTCCGCGACCACCGCAGAAACAGTGAAGCGGCCATCCGTCTCCTGCCGGCTGACCTCGGTCAGCAAACGCTTCAGCATTTCCGGCCGCTTATAGGTGCAGATACAAACTGTGATGTGGGGCAGTTGATCGCTCACAAGGTTCTTCGCTCTAGTTCTCTCAAGAACATTCCAGTCATTGATTTACGCCCTTGCTTGCAAGGAATTTCTGAATCGCTGTCAGATTGCAGAAATTCTCGGGAACCATCTCATCCACATCAACAAAGACGCCGTAACCCGACTCGAGAGCTGAGACAAGTGTGGTCAGGTCGAGTGAATCGAGCACGCCTTCGTCAAAGAAGTTCGCGGCCCTGGAGAAATCCTTTCCAGGCCGAATCCCGTTTAGAATTGCGATCAACTTATCCATAAATCGATTCTGAGTTCCTTTGTGGGTATTAGCTTTCTGCTCTTAGACTGATCTCGGTCGGGATCTTCACGCTGGCGGCATCCACAGACGCCAATACGCCTGCGGGCAGTTTATTCGCAAAGAACTGTTTCGCTGGTGCGTTCCGCGGGCCATCCGCAGGCTCTGCCAGAATCCGCGTCGCGCCGGCAGCCTGTGCGCGCCCGATTGTGTATCCAAGCAGCGCCTCCTCCACTTTCTTTCCCATCACACGGCAACTCATGACGAAGTCTACGATCCTGGCCTCCGTTCCGGTGACTGAAAAGCTGGCCAGACCTACCAGACCGGAATCGCCAAAGCGATCGGAAACGTTGAAGGTATAAGCGGAGTGGCGGGATTCCTGAGCCCAATCCCAGAAGCTCTTTTCATCCAGCCGGCGCAAGCTGAGATTGAACTGATTCGTCTTGTTCAGCAATTGAGTTGCGCGCGGGAGGCTTTCACGGCATAGCGGCGCGGCGCGCACTTCAATCTGCAACGAGCGCAGCCAACCTTCCAGATCGCCGTTGGAATTTCGGACTTCGTTCCGGCTTTTCTCTGCCTGGTACATCTGTGTCCGCTCGAAATCTTCTTTCTCGAGGGCAGGCACTTCAAAGCAGTTGAGCGAGGTCAGGAATGCACTGTACTCGGACACCGAAGGAGGCAATTCGGGAACATAGACTTCCGGCAATGCTTGCCGCACGCGGTCTCGCTCCTGAGGGCTGTCATCCAGAAACACGAATGAATCCAAACCCAGATTCAGTTCCTTGGCGAGTTGAAGAAGATTCCCGGCCTTATCTTCCCAGTCGATTTTCCATGCGACAAAGTCACCCCTGCGCAAAACCATTGCCGGATGCTTGTCGATTACCGACAACGCCAGCTTCTCATCGTTCTTGCTGGCGATCGCCAAAAGAATCCCGCGCGAACGGAATCCTTTCAGGGCCTGCTGGAAAGCTTGATAACACTCTCCGACGGGGTCTGGGGCTCCAAGTTTGAGGTTTTCAATCCCGTCATCGCCAACAACGCCGCCCCAAAGTGTGTTGTCGAGATCGCAAACAATAACCTTCCTGGTTTGGCCCAGCGAACCGCGGATGGCACTCTTGATCTCGCTTGCGGCTCTTTCGAGTAAGGCATTCGAATAAAGGATTTTCGCAACTGCGAACATGCGCGGGTCAAACGCTGGCCGGCCCAGACTTGCCTGCCAGTACTGCGTATCCAGCAAGACGACGTTCTGCTGCGAAGCGAACCGTTCGGCGAGGCGAAGATCGGCTTTGGCAATCAGGTTCGCCAGGCCAAAGCCCTGCCGCCAGCTGAGAATCTGGACCCATCGCTCGTACGCCGGCAGAATCCACGCCGGTACGTATACGAGTACGCCTTGTGAAGCCGCCTGAAGCACCGCATCTGCGAACTCATCCACTTCCAGCATGGCCTGGTCGTATACCGCGGTTGCTGACGAAAATTCGAAGCGAAGAAGTTTTGCAACTGAGGGCAGCGTGAGATGAGGAGCGGTCCACACCACAACAACGTCGGGCCGGTCCATCCATGCCGGGTGTTCGGGGTTCAACAGAATTTGATAAATCTGACCGAAGGGCGCGGCATTGGCCTGCACCAAGGGGAGATCGGCGCTCCGCTCGAGCATCCGCGCTACGGGATCGAGTGTCGTGTCGCCTATCAACAGAACGCGGCGAGTGACCGGTTTTGTCATTGCCTTTTCAACAATCTCATTCACTATCGATCAAGCTCCAACGGCCGAGTGTTCGTTGACCGAAACTTTTCCATAGATTGTGATTCCGCGACGAGCGGCCTCGATCAGTCGGTCGGTAACCACCTTCGCCTCGGGGATAGCGAACATCGCGACACCGTGGAAGCGCCATTCGATCAGCTCATCCTTGGAAAGCACTGACCCGAGAATAGAAAGATCCAGCTTCTTTGTGCGGTCGGGGAGCCCCACCTCGTGTACATACCGGCTGCCGTCGTAGTCAATAAGCGTCACTGGTGCTGTACGACTCGCAAACTTGATCGGGAACTCGTCTCCCATCGTTTGGGTTGCGTTATGCACGTGAGTCAGGCAACGGAAATACTCGACGCCGATTCCCAAGATTGCAGTAGGCCGACGCGACATGACGCCGAAAGGCCCGTCAGGCCCCAGTCCTGTCTTGGCCAGATGATGTCCGGCAGTCAATTCATCCGCCAAAGGCCCGAGAGCACAAACACTGCACGTTGGGTGCAGACTGCGCCGGACATTTGGAGTCCGGCGGAAGATTTCAGCGAGCAGTCCCATCTCCGAGGGCGTAGTCCGAACATCGAATGGCTTTGACTCGAAATACGCCGCTGCGTCATAGTCCCTTCCTCCCATGACGAACGATGGCATCACGAGTGTCTTGCCCGGTCCGCAAAAATCGATGAGAGCCTGAACCAGATCTTTAGCGCTTCCCTTGAACATGGGCAGCAAGGTATCGAAAGAACTGTGGACCATCAGGATTTCAAATTGCGACGGAACTTGCCGCTCAAGTTCCGCCACGAGCATGTCTGTTGTGAAGGTCCCGTGGATCATGGTGAGCACTGGCGCAAGGTGCTTTCGCGCCTGTCCCTGCAGGCGCTTCAATTTGGTGCGCCGCTCCTGGCTTAGAAAGCGGCGGAGTGACGCTCGGGCTCCGGCGCGCAGGAAGCTAATTCTTCGGGACAAAGGCTTCACTGAAGAACCTCCGGACGCGCGGACAAAGTTCCCGGAACGAATGAGTCGTGCAGATTTCCCGCAGCCATCATGCCACTCTCCGATGACTTACACGCAGAGCTTTCCTGAGCCGATCCATTTGTTCGCGACGCACAAACGCCACCAGTTCCGGCGATATCGCGATTTTGACCCGCTGAACAGCAGACCAGGCGTATCCAGCCCCGAGTGCGAGGCCGCCAAGCAGATAGGGGCGCTGCGTGATCTGATAGATACTCCTGGAAAGCTGCCAAAGCGGATGGTTGCCGACTGAGTAATCTTTCACGCCCAATCTGAATTTCGCCTTGATGACTCCGTTGAGCGCCGTGCCCATTTGGCGATGATGAATGCAGACTTTGTCGCTAAACGTCCGCGTTTGCCAGCCTTGCTGCCGTGCAGACAGGACGGCGACATGGTCGATACAGCCGCCTTTCAGCGGCATATATCCGCCAATTTCCTCGAAGCATGCACGCCGGAAAAGTTGGCACCCTCCCCAGACATTCTCAATATTTGAGAACCTATAATCGTACTGAAACGTCCCCTCGCGAAACGGTGCGCCGGCAACGCCAAGTTTCGGGTTTTCTTCCATTCTGGAAACCAGGAACTCAAAGTGATCGGGCTCGAAGGAGACGTCTGCGTCGAGATTTCCAACGATATCAAAGTCGAGATCCCTGACCCGCTCATAACCGGCGTTGAACGCATACACCTTGCCGGCAAAGTGCCTCTCTTTGCGCTCCGCCGTGCGGACTAACTCAATCCACGGGTAGTCAGCCGTGTAGCCGCGCACGATTTCATCCGTTCCATCGGTTGAGCCGTCACTTACGATAACCCACTTCAGCGGGCGAAGCGTCTGCGCGGCCATTGACTTCAGCGTTAGGCCGATGTAGTCGGCTTCGTTCCGCGCCGGTGTAATGAGTACATATCTAGTGGAGTTTGTCATGGGAAGATCAATAAGGGTGCTTGCGGCGGGCACTCGATAGCGGGGAGTGGCCAGCTTTACAAGCAGTTATTCGCAGAATAGGAGAGACATTCAGTTATGCGGCAACTATATCGAGCTCTTTTGCGGCACGAGTAAGTTCTCGTCCACGGGACCTGGCGCCGAGGCAAAATCCTGCAGGAATGTTAGCAGTCCCCTGGCCACGATCGCCTGTTGACCTTCTGTAAGTTGCGGATACATTGGCAAGGAAACAATCTCTGTCGCCACCCTTTCCGCGACCGGAAAATCTCCCTGGCTGTAATTCAAGTGCGCATATGCCTTTTGCAGATGAAGCGGGATCGGATAATGAATTCCAGTTCCAATGCCGGCGTGTGTAAGATGATCCATCAAGCCTTCGCGATCGCTTGTGCGGACAACATAGAGGTGATATACGGCCCGGGACGAGGAAGGCTCATGCGGCCGAATAACGGCATCGTTATCCGCGAGAAGCCGGTTATAGATCCCCGCCCGCTCTCTTCGTTGGGAATTCCATCGATCGAGATGAGAGAGTTTAACCTGCAAGATGCCCGCCTGGATCGCGTCCAGGCGCCCGTTGTATCCCTCCAGACCGTGAATGTATTTCCTTTCCTGACCGTGATCGCGAAGCATCCTGACCTTTTCGGCCACTTCCCTGTCATCCGTAGTGACCGCTCCGCCCTCGCCACATGCCCCGAGGTTCTTGCCCGGGTAAAAGCTGAATGCAGCTGCGCGGCCCATGGTGCCGGCCTTTATCCAGCGGTTGTGCCGCTTGGAGAAATATTCCGCACCGTGCGCCTGACAGGCATCTTCAACTACGACAAGCCCGAAGCGGTCGGCCAATGCAAGGATCGGATCCATGTCGGCCATCTGGCCGTAGAGATGCACGGGGACGATTGCCTTGACCGGCCTTCCACTGCGCAGGCTGATGAGCTTGCCTGCATTATTTCTGACGCACCGCTTTTCCAGGAACCGTTCGAGCATTTCGACGGAGAGGTTGTAGGTTTGTTCATCGACATCCACAAACTCCGGTATCGCGCGGGCCTGCGATATTGCCTCTGTGGTAGCGATGAATGTATTGGGCACAGTCACGACGACATCGCCGGATCCGACGCCGCAAGCGATCAAAGCGAAGCGAAGCGCGTCGGTTCCGCTGCTGACGGCCACGGCATGCTCCGCGGCACAGAATTCCGCGAAAGAGGCCTCGAATTCCACCACCATCGGGCCGCCGATGAATCCGGCGGTGCGCAGGGCACGGTGAAAGACTTCCGTAAGCTGTTGCTCGAGTTCCGCATGCGGCGTAATGAGATCAAGAAATGGTATTTTGTTGGTCTCTGACATTGGACTCCTCGGTTCGTGCTTCAATCGATCGCAGTACCCGGGCCGGATTTCCAGCCACGATGGTGTTGGGTGGAACATCTTTGGTTACAACGCTCCCGGCGCCTACAATCGCGTTTTCACCGACGCTTAGATTGCAGAGAAGAGTGGCACCGGAGCCGATCGACGCGCCCTTGCGCACGATCGTGGGCCTGACTTCCCAGTCCGCGCCGTTTTGCAGCGTTCCATCGCTGTTCGTGGAGCGCGGGTAGGTGTCATTGGTAAACGTCACTCCATGCCCGATAAAGACGTTGTCCTCGATAGCCACGCCTTCACAGATGAACGAGTGGCTCGAGACCTTGCAACGCTTTCCAATCCGGGCATTCTTCTGGACCTCGACAAATGCCCCGATCTTGGTCTCATCTCCGATCTCGCATCCGTAGAGATTGACAAACTTCGACAGCTTCACGTTGACTCCGAGCTTCACGTCTGCCGCGACAGAATTGAATTCGCTCATAAGCGGACAAACGCTCCCTTCTTGTTCAAGGACTCGCTGGCAGCTTCAAGCATCCTGACGACGCGCAGGCCCGCGTGCCCGTTATTGAACGGCTCCTTGCCGGTGGTAATGCACTCCACGAAGTAGCCGAGCTCCTGGCGCAGGGCTTCGACTTGCTCCAGTTGCGGAGACCACATATCTCCCGATCGGTAACTGACCAGGAGATCGTAAACGCCCTCCCGGCTGGTGATCTTGACTCCCTTGTCATAGACCTTCACTTTTTCGTCGGCCTCAAGATCGTTCCAGACGATCATTCGCTTCTCGCCGCCAATCAGCGTCGTCCTGACCTTGACCGGGGACAACCAGTTCACATTGATGTGGGCGATGACTTTGTCGGGAAAGTAGAGCGTCATGAAGGCCACATCTTCATGCCCATTCAAATGACCTTGCCCCGTCGCCGAAACAGCTTCAGGACTGGCCTTGATGAGATGGTCCATGATGGAAAGATCGTGCGGGGCCAGATCCCAAAGCACATTGACGTCATGTTGAAAGAGACCAAGGTTTACGCGAGTTGAGTCGTAGTAATACAGATGTCCCAACGCGCCTTCTTCGATGAGCTGGGCGATCCGTCTGACCGCGCCCGTGAAAAGAAAGGTATGGTCAACCATCAATTTCAGATTTTTCTGCTCTGCGAGGTTGACGAGTTCCTCTCCTTGAGCGACCGTGCTGGTAAACGGCTTCTCGACAAAGACGTGTTTTCCATTTTTCAGCGCAGCTTTGGTCAATTCGTAATGAGTCCAGACAGGCGAAACGATTGCCACAGCATCGATGTGAGGCGAGGTGATCACTTCCATCGCGTTGTCTGTCACGGTCACACCGGGATAAGCCTTGCGGGCGCGCGCCTGCGCCGCGGGACTCAGGTCCGAGATGGCGCGCACCACGGCGCCTTCAAGGCCGGTAAGATTTCTGACAATGTTCGGACCCCAGTAGCCGTATCCGATTACGCCGAAGTCCATAAGTTCTTCTCTCCTACCCAGCGATCCGCGCAGCCAGACTCATCCTGCGGGCGCAGGAATTGTTCCCGCTCTGAGTGCAGCCAGAGTCACGTCGCGAAAGTCTTGTTTGTGAGTGAACGAGTGCTCGAGAGCATCTCGTCGATGGGGTCCCGCCGAAGCGACAGCTACAAAAGAGCGCCGCATTGACTCCCCAAGCGCGCGGCCGGGGAAGATTGCAGGATTCTGAGTTCAATACGCTCCGGAACCTTTAATAACCGCCCCCGGAGTGCGCAGCAGGATCTTCAGGTCCAGCCATGGGGTCCACGTGGATGCATAACGCAGGTCGAGCCGCACCATTTCATCGAACCGGACACTGCTTCGGCCCATAACCTGCCAAAGGCCTGTAATTCCCGGCTTCACTGCCAACAGCCGTTGCCGGTGCCATGTTTGATAAGCGGCAAGCTCATACGGAATGGGAGGACGCGGGCCGACAAGCGACATCTCTCCCTTGAGCACATTGAGAAACTGAGGAAGCTCGTCGAGACTCGTTCTGCGCAGAACCTCGCCCACGCGCGTGATTCTTTTGTCGTTGGTAAGTTTGTAGACGCTGCCGCCACATTCGCTTTGCTTTGCTTCACAAGGATTGCTGGCGATGAGCCGCGTGACATACTCCTTATGCACGTTGCTGTCGTTGTTTGCAAACATGGAGCGGAATTTCAGGAACGTGAAGGTCTGACCGTAACGCCCGACTCTTTGCTGGCGATAGAACACCGGGCCCCTGGAAGTAAGTTTGATAGCCAGAGCGATGAAGAGAAAGAGGGGCGCCAACAGGATAAGCATCGTTGCGCTTCCGAAAATGTCAAATCCGCGTTTGACGATGAGCACCGTGCGGCGCCCTTTGTCATCGCTCACCAGGTCGGGATACAGAGCTGCATTGGTCGGCCGGCCGGGCTTTTCATGATCCCAATCATCCGGGAACAGGTGAAAGGATATGCGCACCTGATTGAACTCGTCGGCGGTCAGCTCCTCCTGG
>Ga0224554_1000589_pt1 | contig 29087 bp, 14 predicted proteins | sample 714S22024metaG_FD_180666 | JGI IMG/M metagenome (GOLD analysis project Ga0224554, IMG submission 180666) | Peat soil microbial communities from Stordalen Mire, Sweden - 717 S2 20-24 | ecosystem: Environmental > Terrestrial > Soil > Wetlands > Peat | place: Sweden: Norrbotten County, Stordalen...
TATAGACGCAGGGGATTCCCGTTGAACGCTCGATGCTGCGCGTGGTGCCGGGCACGATGGTGCTGTTGATGACGATCACGCTGGGAGAGAACTTGATTGCGTAGCCCTCCACCGCACTCCTGAACTGGTCCGCATTGATAAACGGAAAACAGATGTGGAGAATTCCGACCGACTGATTAACCGGCATAGGTTTGATGTCGATACCAATGGCTTCCGGCTCCTGCTCTTTCAAAATGGTAAAGAGAGGCTTGCCAACCTCGCCCAGGCCAACCACTAATGTGACTGCTGCTTCACTGTTGTTCATTGATTTACTCCATCCAATTCAAATCGAACTTGATCGTTTGTTGCGTCTGCCAGCTCGGCTCTGCCGCTGTCTGGAGCCATGCGTTTTGTTCTTGGGATCGTCGCATAGCATCGATCGGCATTAAAGACGAGAGGCCCTCCGGCCCCTCCGTCGGAGCCACCCATCACATGAAAGTAGCAACGCTGTGCGGGGTTCCCGTAGCTGTGTCCACCGGGGCCCGACCCGCCTGTGACATCAGGCCCCGTGGCCGGAAACGGCAGGTCGCCCCACCAGGATGGCCTCGTGCCCAGGTAAAACGATGCAGGCAGTTCGTGGGTCACACCGGCTGCCCAGGCGGTAGACGCGCCAATGTTGTTGTAGTTTCCATGAAGAAACTGCTTTGTCGAAGTTCCTGAGTGATGGCACGGCGGTTCTCCACCGCCGCATCCTGTACCCGCTCCCTCATCGCTCGTGCTGCCGTATCCGAACGACCAGCCATAAGCAACCGCGTCATAGCTGCGCTCGGCCGGATATTCGATCGACTGTTTTTGCGCGACGGGAGAGTTGTACCCCTTCATGGTCTGCATTTGCACGGAACCAACGACATTGCCGATGAAGTTGTTTGCAGTGTCCGAGTAGACAAGCTCGACGGCGCGGGCTGCCTGAAATCCATAGTGCCCATAGGCTCCTGAACACTTCACTTCGCCGCGGCCCGACGTCGGGCTGCAAATCTTGTTTGTGCCGACCACCCAGTTCCGGAACGCGGAGGTCTGGCTTGAACTTCCCCACACTGCATCTTCATCAATCAGCGTAAGCACGTTGCCTTCGAGAAGGTTGTACTGTGGATGCGCTCCATGGAATTCAATGCCGCCGATGTCGAGATTGGTCGCGCCGCTGTCAAACTCGCCCATCGTGTAGTTGTACGAAACCACGTTGCCGGCTGCTCCCCACTCCAGCATGATGGCGGCGTGCGTGCGTTCAATCACGTTGTTCTCGATCAAACTGGCCGTTGTCTTCGATGCAATCTGAAGATCGGAATCGTGAATTCCAGCCGCATGAAGAAATGCGTTCGAAAAGTAGCTGTCGCGTATTTCGTCGTGGAAGCCCCAGTACACTTCCACGTGATCCCCATCTGCATAATTCGATTCCACGCCCTTGATCCAGCAGTAAGCGCATCTCGACAGCCCGAAATTCGCGCCGTAGCCGGTGTTGTTCGCAAGCACCTGGAGATTTTCAACGCCAGCGTAGCTCGCGGCCATATTGAACGCCACGCCAATGGGCGTATGGGTATACGCGCTGTAGAGTCCCGGCGAGATTGCAAGCGTCTTCCCGGACTTTGCTGTCACGGCCACAATCTGGCCGCGCGCAAAGCTCCCTTTTTCGGTCCATCCGCCATCGCACCAGTCGCAGTTCCCGCCGCTTCCTGCCGTTGAAACGAAATCCGGATTGTTGATTTCGGCAATCACCAGGTACATGCCCGGCCGAATATCCGCCGCGTTGCTTACTTCGATACTGGTGGACCCTGCCGAGGCGCCACTCAAAATCCGGAATGGGCTGTAAGGCACCTGCCCCGAGCCCATGCTGATCACGTCTCCTCCGCCGTGCCCAGTCGCATTCAGGATGGTCTTGTCTGCGCCGGCCCCGCGCAGGGTCACGTTCGAGGGAACGTGCACGGTGCCGTCAACGGTATAGGTTCCGGGCCCCAGGTACACCGTCTGCCCCGCTGCGCAGGAGGCAAGCGCGGAGTTGATTTGCTCAAGCGTCGCTGAAGGCGTGAGGCTGGCGCATTGACTGAGGCGCGGAGGAATTCCGCCAACGCCTGCATGCGACCAGTCAATCGCCTGGCCCGGCTTGAGCAGGCCCGACCATGCCTGCGCACGCCCGGACACGGCACAACCAAGCAGGATGAGTAATATTGCGCTCGCTTTCACGTACTCTCTCTCGCTTCGGTCAACCGTCGCTGTTGCCTCAGCGCGCGTGGCCGAAGTCATTTCGCGGAGCAGGCCAATGAGTCTGCGGAGCGGCGCAAAGCCACGATGAAGAATGACTACGCCGGCGAGATAGAGAACCACGAACGCCACGGAAACAAAGGCGACCCGGAGTGCCGCTCCCTTTACCCCGGTTGCGCTCGCCAGAAATCCCCATTGCGATAAAACCAGTTTGGTCGCAATTCCAGCCGCCAGGGCAGCGACCGTATATCTCCACACCACGTCCAGAATCGAACCGACGCCAAGCGCGATCGGCTTGCCCGCATACCACATGGCTGGAACAGTCAGAATCCAGAACGAGAGGCACCACGCCGCTGCGATGCCTGAAGGCCCCCAATGCAGCGAAGCGATAAACAAGCCGATGGTGACCGTCCACTCCACGATTCCCCAGCGGAACCAGCGATCGGCCCTGCCAATGGAGAGGTGAATCCACCCGTGGGTTCCGTAAACAATCATGATTCCGATTCCGGGCGCGAAATAGGTGAAGATTCTTCCTGCTGTACCCCAGCCGGGCCCCAGAAGCAGACGAATCAGATCGGTTCCAATCAAGGTGAGGTTGCCCGAGATCGCCATGCCCAGAAAAGCCATCACGGCAATGGAGCCAAGCAAGTAGCGGCGATATTTTGCGTCATCGTCTATGACGCGGCTCAACGCCGAGACCGCAACCACTGACGTGGAGGCGACAAGTTGGCTCGCCGAAAGCGAAAACAGATCGTAGGCCTTCTTGTAGAAGCCGAGCGCTGGCGCGCCAAAGCGCCAGCCGACGAGAAGGTTGTCTGTGTTGCGCGTAAAGTAATTCACGCTGTAGCGGCCATAGGTATACATCGCAAACCGCACCATTGCACCTGTGCCCTCAGCATTCCGTGGGCGTCCTGGGATCCAGCGGCACATCATCCACGCACCGATCGTGCCGCACAACGATTGCGCGATGGCCCCCATCACCAACGCCCAATATCCCCAGCCGGCCAGGCCAAACGCGATGGAGACAAGAACCGACGCTACCCGGGCGACGACCAGATTATTGGCCACCGCTGAAAAACGCATTGCGCGCTTAAGCAGTGCCAGGTGCATCACCGAGACGGTATCCAGAAAGATAGATACGGAGAGACCTGCGGAAATGGGCGCCACCAATGGTTCGCCGTAAAACTTTGCCAACCACGATCCTGCCGCCACAAATCCGCTGGCCAGAAACAAGCCGCCGGCCACGACAATCCAAAACAGATTGCTCGTCACCGTGCGATCGATTTGTTCGCGCTGGATGAGCGCCTCTGTGAAGCCATTCATGCCGAACGACGACAGCAGCAGACTGAAGGTCGTCACCATCGTCACCACGCCAAAGTCGCGCGGCGTGAGTAGGCGCGCCAGGAAAACCGTGGCCACCACCTGGATGGCGAGGACGTACCCGCCTGAAAGAATCGTCTTGCCCGCGCCTTTCACCGCAAGACGGCGAAGCGTTTCTCCACCTACATCTACTGAAGGAGCAAATGCTCCATTTTCATCAAAGGGCTTCATGCTGACTCCGATCTCGAGCCACAAGCGCCGCTTGCCTTTGACGTCCCGCGAATTTTAGTGTGACCGGCATTCCTGTTCTATTCACCTGCATCTTGCATCGAAGTTATTGAAGAATCCTGACTCGCCTTGGCTCGGCCTGCGGTGTCCACGACAGTGCAGATGTTCGCTTTCGCTCCGGTAGGGCCACGCCCGCCGGAACAACGGTGACTGCAAGAAGAAAAGCAAACCAGATTGGAGTAAGCATTCTGAATCCTGCCTCCGTGAGGTTGTAAATCATTGCGGCAACAAGGTAGGCCAGGCACAGTCTTCCGGTGCCCGGATCAACCTGATAGGTGTTCATCGCACGGCGATAAGCTGAAACGAGCAGCCAGATCAGAAGAAACACGCCGATCCAACCCAGGTTCAGGTAAATCTCGAGGTAACCGTTATGCGCCTCCTCGATGCCCTGCACGCTCATGTTCCACACGCGCTCAAGGCGGCCGCCCAGCCAGAAGCTCTCAAATCCTGTGCCGAGCAACGGATTCGTGTGCATCGCCAATACCGCTTTCCAAATGTCTGTTCGTCCCGTCAGAGTTCCATTTCGACCCAGTGTGTGCACCAGGGTTCCGACCGTATCGAGAAACAGCGCAAACAACGGCACGGCAAATGCGGACCAGAGAATGACGTGCGCGCTCTTCTTCCATTGTGTTGTCCAACCCTGTGAAAGGAGGACCATGACCGCCCCCGCAAGGCCGAAGCAGGACAGCGACGTCATGGAGTCGGCTCTCACAATGAGCCAGACTGTGGTGCCGATCATCGCGCCATAGGCAAAAAGACGGCCTGCCCGATGTGGCGTGGCTCGATCGAGGTATGCGTTCAAGAACGCCCACAGTGCCGACAAGCCAAGAACCATGCAGACCATGCCAAGTTCGTTCTTGAAGGTTGTCACGCCGAAATACATGATGGTTCCGTCTTCAGGCATGAAGGCGCTGCCCAGGCCGGGAAAACACAGGATGAAAAGCACCGATACCGGCAGGATGAGGAAGGCGGCGCGGGTGAGAACGCGCCTGACCGCAATCAATGGAAATGGGTCGGTGAGAACCACCATGATCATCACCAGGTCACCAAGGGATTTGATCCAGCGTTTGAGCGCGATGAAGGGCGCATCTGACCACGTGATGCTCAGCGCACAATAAGCAAAGAAGACGATCAGCGGCACGTTCTCGCGCAGAAACTCCTTCACCTGACGCGATCTCGTATTGAGCACAAGTGCCCCCGCCACCGTTAGTCCCCCATAGACGGTCGCATCGAGTGGACTGCTTTCGGTGAACCGTTGCGCAAGAGAGATTGCCTGCTCGGGATGCAGCCATGTGGAAACCGCGCGCGAACCATTGATCAGCATCCAGACAGTCGGAATCCAAAGCGCCCATGAAGGGTGCGCTTCGACATCGCGGGCCAGGTAAAACAGCCAGCCAATGAACGCGATGCAAACGAATGTGCCAATCAGTTGCGTCATACAGTGTCGATAAACAAGCGATGAAAATGTTCGAGCGTAAGCAGTTTGTGGATCTCCTTGGTGTAGTTCGATTCCCCGCGAAGGTGCGACGAGACTAGGTGCTCGACCGTTTCTCTCTTGAGGTAGGGTCGTGAGAGCGTGCGCGAGTCCAGCAGCATTTCTTTCACATAGCTGCTGAGAGCGTTCCGGTACCATGTGCGGAAGTGATAGAACTTGTGCCGGCCGAGGAACAGTTTTTCCAGATGAAGCGGTGCAAGCGCGTGGTCGGCACGGGCCACCGCCTGCGGCATTCCATAGTCGAAGGCATACTCGGCCTTGAACGTGAATGTCAGATGCGCGCGCTGGACTGCGGCGCCCAGGCGGGGAAGGCTGCCCCCGAGCCCGCGATCGGTCCGTATCCGTCGCAGGTTCTCATCGCCATCGGCAATCATGCGCAGCGAGAGCAGGTCATTCGCGAGAACCGAATCCGGCGCTCGAAATGCAGTCTTGACAAACTGGTTGTCGAGATACGGCGATCGCACCGAAAGCAGCGTTTGCTCAAGACTGAGCAGGCCAGAATGGAACCACGGAGCTTGGCGAAACACGGCAAACGAAAGTGGATGCCCTTCCGTGAGCTCGCGATAGGTCTCGTGGACGCGCTCAAGACCGGCTTGAACCTCAGGCTGAAACAACCCTGGCGCAGGGTCCAGAGGGCTGAATGCCCGAATGCGGCGAAGCACCTCTCCACCATAATTCCCCGTCATGCGCACCGGCGCAATCTTCGCTGCGCGTTCGTTCACATACAAATCCGGCGCATGATTCACACCCACGCAACCATCGGTAAGGAAAACTGTTCGCTCGGCGTACTGCGGGAATTGTTCCAGAAACTCCTCGCCGACCGAAATGACTTCATGCTGCTGCCCACATGCTTGGGCGACCTTTCGCGCCACCAGGACGTCCTGGGAATCCCGATACATCCCTCCGAATGAGTAACAAGGTAACGATCCAGGTATGGCCTTTTGCCACGACATGATCATCCGGGTGTCGAGCCCTCCGGTGAGAGAGATGCCCACTCGCTCAGCTCCCTCGAAGTAGCGCGGAAGGTTGCGAGCAAAGACCTCGCGCAACTCCTCATAGTAGGACTCCGGTTCAAGGGTTGGCTGCTCCTCCCACTCCTTTGGTTCGAAGTACGCGCACTTTCGTACGATCGCCCCACGCCTGAAAGTCCACGCGGAGGCAGGCGGCAGCACTTGGATGTTCTTGAAAAGCGTGCGGCCTCCCAGCGTGCAACGACAGGAAATGATCTGCGCCAAGCCATCGGGATCAACCGATCTCAACTCCGGACGCACCGCAAGAATCGCCTTGGCCTCGGCGGCAAAATAGAATGCGTTGGCGGCCTCATGAAAATAGACTCTCTGCATCCCGTAGCGATCATTGAAAAGACGGGCCGTCCCCTTGCCGGCGTCAACCAGCACCCCCTGAAACCGCCCATTCAGGCTGCGAGGAAACTCGGAATCTTCCTCGGCAAGATGCACCAGGTATTCGGGACCGTCGGCGTGCAGCGAGTGACCCCGCTTCCTCAGCAGATCCACGGTGTTCGGTTCCCTATAGTCTTCGCCCGAGAAAAAGAGCACCAGGTCGCCACGCTCGTTAACCAAAGGCATTTCCTGCGCGTGCGGTCCACTTCGCGACACCCAGCCCACATAGAGGCCGAGGGATTCGTCCGTCCAGGTGCCGCAAATATACGATTGCTCGTGACGAAGTGACGAGACCATCCGAAGCAGTTCCGCTTCAGCACGCTCTCGAGGCATCTTCGTAACTAGACCAACAAGCCCGGGCATAATCTCTCGTCCTTTTCCTAGAAGGCTTGGTCGGCAGATGGAATGCCGCGCCTGTGCCACTGTCGGCGAAGTTCACGAAGTCTCCTTGCAATGGGCTCAGGGAATCTTTCCACCAACCGGTGCTGGAAACCCATACGCAACGCAACCTGGCCGAGAGGTGTCAGCGGAACGTAGTAACGCGGTATATTCACGCGCTCGAATCCATTGCGTTCCTTGAAGTTGATCAGGCTGTCGGTCAGTTTTTTTCCGTAAACGAAGTTGTCGTAGACGAGGTACGAGATTCCACGATCGGCACAGGATTTTACGGCCTGCGCAAGCAGCGCGTTGGTCGGCGCTGTGTCCTTGTATTGGACCTTCGAAAGGATATTCATCAGGCCGGCCTGCACTCCTGTCTGGTCGGCAACCATTTTGATGAAGCCGATCAGCTCTTCTCCTCGAAACGCCCCGATGAATGTGCTGTATTCGAGATACGTCCCAACCAGCCGGTGAACCGTCTCGATGTCCTTGCCGTAATGACGAAAGCGACGTCCCTGGCGCACGGGGCTCTCATTGAAGATTCCCCAGATGCCGCGAACCAGATCCTCGTCGAATGGGACCTCACGCAGGATGATTCCCTTCTTTACGGCTTGTCTCGCACGATTCCTGCCCGTCGAGCGGATCTGGTGGTTCCACCAATTCTCAAAGGTTGACACCTTAAGGACCGCTAGGTTATCCCACTCCATGTGATATGGGTGCCGAGGCGCAGTTTCAGGCAATCCCTGCAGGAAAGTGAAGATGTCGATGCGCTCCCCAGAGGCGCGCAGCCTTTCCACAAGCGCTTCCGGATTGGACGTAAACTGGTACAGCTCCGCGTCGAGGCGCGCCACACGCAGCAGGTTTCCTTCAACGCGAATTGGTACTTCCCGGTCTTCCATTCCTGCAACAATCTCCTTCATCATTTCCAACCCGTTGATATTCTTAGGCCGCTGATGGCTCATGGGTAACGCGTCGATAACGCCTGCTCCCTACTCGCTTACATATTCCTCTCGGATTGGATTGAAGCCCGCAAGCATCAGCAACTTGCCTGAGTGGTCGAAGAGCTTGATCAGCAGCGTCATTAATCTGCTTTGCCCGGCGAGCAGCGCAAACGGCACAATCAGCGCATAGAGCGGCACAGCAATTAATGACTTGGCAATATTCTTTGCGTCACAATTTGGCTGCAAGGCCGCGGTTGCCCCTTGAATCAGGGCTTTTCGCAGAATATAGGAGCGCTTCCATCGCGCCGGAGGAATGGTCTCAAAAACAACAGCATCGGCCGACCAGATGAATCGCAACCCTGCTTCGATCTTGCGTCTGAAAAAATCCTGATCTTCTCCCGCTCTGAATTCCGGCCTGAACGGAGCCGGATCCGCCGCAACCACACGCCGCCTGAGCAAGGCATTGCCCGTTCGTGAATCCTCCCATCGCACCACTTCGCCGGTTGGATTTGACTCGCGATCATAGATTTTGCTCTTCTTGAACCAGGCAGGCGGGGTTTCATCAAAGTGGCGCACCACGGGGCCAAGAACACCGTCAACCTTATATTCATTGCAGGTATTGAAGAGCGTCAGGAGCCATGTCTCAGTCGGGAACTCGTCATCATCGATCAGCGCGACATATTCTCCCTGCACATTTTCAATTACCTTGTTTCGTGCCAGGGCAATATTGCGTCTCGGCTCGCAAAAGTAGCGAATCGACACCGGAAGTAGACGACGCAGTTCTTCCACGGTATCCTGCGCCGATCTTGCTTCGTCATTATCGGCCACTAGGATTGAGTACGTGAATTGATTCTCTGTTTTCAGGTTGCCGAGCTCCGTCAGCAGGTGCCGCAACATTTCCGGGCGCTTATATGTGCAAACACACACCGAAATGTGCGCGCGATGCATTTCCGGGGCCATGTTCAGCGATTTCAGGGCGCTTGCTATGCTCACCTTGAGATCCTCCATTCCTGTTGATGGACTGCGGGGTTTTCGGCGCCGTTGCCTGGCCCGTGCGAGCGCAGCATGTAGTCTCGGGCCACGGCAACTTGTTCGGCGCAGCCCGCAAGTCCCCCCCTCATCAAAAACGCGTACTCGCTGTCGCGGATCGGATGTGTCTCGATCTCAACGTTGAATTGCCGGGCAAGCAAGCAAATCTCCTTCAACCTTTCAATCGGGGCCATCGGCTGCAGATCAAAGAAGAAATCCGTCATCGGATGGCGGCGTGCCAGACGCTGGTCCTGGCGGCGGCGATAGAGCCGGTTGAAGTAGCCCTTTTCTCCGTTCCGGAATGAAAGATTCCTGCGCACGATGGCGCACGCCGGAATAAGTTCCTGCACAATCACGTTTCGGCATAAATGCATGTGATGATGGCCGTCCACGCGATTGACTTTGGTGCCGTAGAGCCGCTCGTACTCTTCGAGCTGCGCCTTCACCACGTAGTCAAACGACGTGACCAGACGGCGATGATAGAAGATCGGTGCCAGGCGGCTTGAAGTGAGGAAACGGCGAATCAGTTCCTGGCGGTCCATCAAGCCGCGGGGGCAGTTCCGGGCAGAATAGCGCAATGTGAAATTCAGATGGAGGCCTGTGCCGATGCCATACTGCCTCGCCAGATCTGCGCCGCGCTCCGAATCTTCCATGAAAACCATTGCACTTACGGATGAAATCGCGCCATGAAGCATGCAGTCGAGCGTGCGATCGCTCGTTGCGACGTCCCTTCCCCAGTCGTCGGCATTCACGATGACGGTAGCACGGGGCTCAATACGCGTATCCAATTCGCGCGCGTTCTCAAGGCCGGGTTCCTCGCTATCCCGTCTGTCACTCAACACCGAATTTTCCCGCCGAGAAATGCTCATCGTGTGACCCTGCACCATAATCCTGCTTGCCAGCTTCATTCGGCGCAAACTCGCTCGCCGCCTGGATATGACTCAGCTGTTTTCCCGCACCTCGCTGTGCACCGGCGCGGCGCTGTTCCGGGCGAGGGACCTCAACGAAAGTTTGCTTTTGAGTCTGGCCATCTGTTCGCGCCGATGGAACTTTACAAATTCGCGCGTCACTGGCCTTTCCACGCGCCGGAGAAATGACCAGAGATAGCCCGTCTCCAGTGCAAGTCCCCTGAAAATGTACGGCTTCTTGGTTATCTGATACGCCGCTCGAAACAACTGCCACAATGGGTGGTTTCCCATTACGTAGTCCATCACTCCGGTGTTGAAGTTCGCCTTCGCCGGACTGGCCTGTGCTGTGCCCGTGATGCGATGGTGCTGGCACACCTTGTCTGTGAACGTGCGGGTCTTCCACCCCTTCATCCGCGCGGAGATTACGGCAATGCAATCGATGGTTCCCCGTTTCACCGGTACGTATCCGCCGATCGCCTCATAACACTCGCGCCGGAATACCTGGCACGCTCCTGAGACATGATCGAGGCTGGTGAACCTGTAGTCGAAAATCTCTCCTGACTTCTCCTCGTACGGCGTACCCACCACACCCAGCGCGGGATCGACTGCGAGTTTACCAAGCAGAAAAGAAAAGTATTCGCTGTCAAAGGTAATGTCCGCATCGAGCGAGGCGATTACATCATAGGACAGATCGTCAGTCCGCCCTTTGCCCGCTCTGAAGGCGTATGCCTTCCCGGCGAAGTGGCGTTCTTTACGCTCGGGCATGCGCAGCAATTCAATCCAGTCGTGCAAATCCGCATATCTGCTGACGATTTCATCGGTGCCATCTGTCGACCCGTCGCTGACGATGACCCATCTGAGCGGACGCGAAGTCTGTGCCACGACCGACTGGATCGTCGATTCGATGAAGCGCGCCTCGTTGCGAGCGGGCGTCACCAGTACATACGACAGTAGGCTCGACACTGGGTCTCCTTACTAAGAATCTGACTCTCTCGCCCTGGCCCGCACGTGCTTGCCGTGCATTGAGGCTTCTTATTGCTTGCCCACACCTTGCAGAACTTTACCGGCGAAGGCCAGTACAGCCTCCGCTACCCTGGACTGCTGAGCTGCTGTTAACTGCGGGAACATGGGCAGCGACAGAATCTCCTCGGCAGCCCGCTCCGCAATGGGAAAGTCCCCCTTGCTGTAATTGTGCGAGGCATACGCCTTCTGCAAATGCAACGGAATCGGATAGTGAATTCCGCTGCCGATACCCGCCTGCTTAAGATGATTCATCATGCCGTCGCGGTCGCTGGTGCGAATCACATAGAGGTGATAAACGGCGCGCGACCATGAAGGTTCATAGGGCAGGCCCACTGCATCGTTGTATGCGAGCAGGTGATTGTAATCCGATGCCAGCTCGCGACGCCGAGCGTTCCAGCCCACCAGATGAGGAAGCTTGACGTGAAGAAGTCCCGCCTGGATCGTGTCGAGCCGTCCGTTATAACCTTCCAGGTCGTGGTAGTACTTTCTAACCTGGCCGTGATCGCGCAACATCTTGATCGTGCTCACCAGCGCAGAGTCATTGCTGGTTACGGCTCCGCCTTCGCCACAAGCTCCGAGATTTTTCCCCGGATAGAAGCTGAAGGCGGCCGCGCGCCCCATTGATCCGGCCTTCATCCAACGATTGTGTTCCCGCGAAAGATACTCGGCGCCGTGCGCCTGGCATGCATCCTCAATCACGATGAGACCGTACCTGTTGGCAAGTCTCATGATCGAATCCATATCGGCCATCTGGCCGTAAAGGTGCACAGGAACAATTGCTGTGACAGGCCGGCCGCTGCGTTGGCTGATGAGCTTGCCTGTCGCATCCTGCGTGCAGTGCCTCTCAAGATACTGCTGAAGCATTTCGACAGACATGTTCAGCGTGAGTTCGTCCACATCCACGAATTCAGGAATGGCCCCGGCCTGCGAGATTGCCTCTGTAGTGGCGATGAACGTATTGGGAACGGTGACAACCACGTCTCCGGGTTGCACGCCTGAAGCCATCAAAGCAAAACGCAACGCATCCGTCCCGCTGCTCACGGCCGCGCAATAACTGGCACCGCAGAAATTGGCGAATGCCTTCTCGAAATCTTCCACGCCGGCTCCGCCGACGAACCCTGCGGTACGCAGCCCCTGGCGAAATACTCCCACGAGCTCATTCTCGAGTTCGACATGAGGCGTCACCAGATCGAGAAAAGGCACCGCGTCGGTATCTGAAGCATTTCCGGCCGGATCGAGGTAACGCAGGACCCTGGCTGGATTTCCTGCAACGACCGCGTTGGCGGGAACATCCTTGGTCACCACGCTTCCGGCCCCAACGATGGCGTTCTCGCCGACCGTGATGTTGGAGAGGATTGTGGCGCCCGAGCCAATCGATGCGCCTTTGCTGATCACCGTACGCTCGACCCTCCAGTCGGCCTCGGTTTGAAGGCTTCCGTCGGCACTTGTCGCCCGCGGATAGCTGTCGTTGATAAACATCACTCCATGCCCAATGAAGACGTTATCTTCGATGGAAACCCCCTCACAGATGAAGGAGTGGCTGGAGATTTTGCAGCGGCTGCCGACCTTGGCGTGTTTTTGGATTTCGACGAACGCGCCGATTTTGGTCTCGCTTCCGATCTCGCACCCGTAGAGATTGATGAACTTCGAGAGCCTGACATCCTTGCCCAGTTTTACGTCATCTGAAATGCAGTTGAATGAGTTCATACGTACGTCAACGACCCCCGTTTCTCCATCGATTCGTTCGCGGCTTCAAGAATCTTCACAACTCGCAATCCCGAGTGGCCATCGTTGAAGGGCTCCTGTCCGCTTGTAATGCAATCCACAAAATAGCCGAGCTCGCGACGCAACGCTTCGCCCTGCTCCACCTGCGGCGCCCACATATCGCCGGAGCGATAATGCACCAGCAGGTCGTACACACCCTCCTGGCTCGTGATGTTCACTCCGCGGTCGTAGACCTTGAGCTTTTCGTCGGCTTCGAGGTCGTTCCACACGAGCATTTTCTTCTCGCCGCCAATCAGCGTGGTGCGCACCTTCACCGGGGAAAGCCAGTTGACGTTGATGTGTGCAATCACCTTATCGGGAAAGTAGAGGGTCATGAAGGCCACATCTTCGTGACCATTCAGATGTTTCTGGCCTGTTGCGACAACCGCCTCGGGCGAGGCCTTCAGCAGGAAGTCCATAATGGAAAGATCATGGGGCGCCAGATCCCATAGCACATTCACATCGTGCTGAAAAAGGCCCAGGTTCACGCGGGTTGAATCGTAGTAGTAGAGCTTGCCCAGGGCCTGCTCTTCCAGCAGCTGGCTGATCTTTCGCACCGCGCCTGTAAACAGGAAGGTGTAATCCACCATGATCCTGAGATTCTTTTGCTGGGCAAGGTTGATGAGATCTTCGCCTTGGGCTGCAGTGCTGGTGAACGGTTTCTCCACAAAGACATGCTTGCCGTTTTGGAGTGCGGCTTTTGCCAACTCGTAATGGGTCCACACGGGTGAAACAATGGCCACCGCATCGATGTCTGTCGCGAGGATCACATCCATCGGATCCGAGGTGACGCCGATTCCGGGATGCGCCTTTTGTGCGCGTCCGCGCGCGGCTCGGCTGAGGTCTGCGATTGTGATTACCTTGGAGTTCTCGAGCGATGTGAGGTTTCTCACAATGTTCGGTCCCCAGTATCCGTAACCTATGACTCCAAAGTTCATGGCCGTGTCACCGTCCTGCGTGCCTGTTGTGTGTTCTGGGGATGCGTGGGGAAAAGGCCGTACCCGGCATCGCATGAAGCGAATGGGAAACTGGCCATAGGCGAAGATTTGAGAGAGTTGCAGGCTTTAGTAAGCACCTGAACCTCTGATCACTGCGAGTGGCGTACGGAGCAGGATCTTCAGATCGAGCCAGGGTGTCCAGGCCATGGCATAACGCAGGTCCATGCGAACCATGTCGTCAAATTGAACGCGGCTTCTGCCAGCAACCTGCCACGCGCCCGTGATTCCGGGCTTGGCTTCAAGCACGCGGCGCCGGTGCCAGGTCTGATATGCAGCCAGCTCGTAAGGGATCGCCGGACGCGGCCCGACAAGGGACATTTCTCCCGCGAGCACATTCAAGAGCTGTGGCAGCTCGTCCAGACTGGTCCTGCGCAGAAACTTGCCCACGCGCGTGACTCTGGAGTCGTTCTTCATCTTGTAGACTCCATTGCCTTTCTCGTCTGAGTGCCCCGGCCCTGTCTGGTTTGTGATCAACCCCGTGACAAACTTCTGATGGACGTGCTGGTCGTTGTTGACGTACATCGATCGGAATTTCAAGAACGTAAAGCACTCGCCGTGCTGTCCAACCCGCTGCTGCCTGAAGAGCACGGGGCCCTTGGATGAGACTTTGATGGCAACTGCAATGACGAGAAAAAGCGGACAACAAATCGCAAGTGCCAACGCGCTCCCCACAACATCAATGGCGCGCTTGATCACCAGCAATGAGCGCCTCTGGTGTCCCTCGGGAACCAGGTCGGGATAGAGTGCGGGGTTGCTGGGCCGTCCGGAGTTGGAGTGGTCCCAGTCATCCGGAAAAAAGTGGAATGAAATGCTGACCTGGCTGAAATCCTCTGGAACCTGGTCGTCGCTGAGCATCGATTTCACTCTGGTCAGAATTGTGCCAAGGATTGATCCCTTGTCTTTGCTTCCGAGTCCGGTGAACAGAACCCCCACCGTGATCCCGTCTCGATACCATCCGACTACATCGGTATCTCTGCTGGAGGAAACCAGCGATGCCCCCATGTTCTCAAGAGCTTTGCCTTCTTCTTTTGAGCCCGGCTGATTGCCGGCCTCCAGCAGCATCAGGAGAAAGGGTTGCTTTGAGCGCTCAGTCCGCTTGCGTTCGATAGCGATCACGCGCCTGAAAACAGCCTCGCTCTGGATGTCGCGATCCGCCGCGGCCAGGGCGTCGAAGGGCGAGCCGATCGGGTCTTCAGAACTCCTCACATTGAGCGGAACCAAGGCGTTTCCTTTCTCGACAAGCAAAACCTGACTGCCAGAAAAACAAAAAGACTTAACAGACAAATCCATCCTCTTCATTCGGGCCAGGTGTTTCAATCCAACAATTGGGCCACTTTTATGGCGCGTCGGTAACGAAAGTGGTATTACCGCTAGCCTTCAGTTGTGCTTGAGTTGAAGAGGGAATGGGGCTCCAATCCGGCAGGTAATCCAAAGCCGGGCTTGCTCCTGAATGCGGTGTAACCTCTTGAGATTCAGAGCGCGCTCAGACAAGGTTCATCTTTGCGGGAAACGATTTGTCTTAAGGAATGACCCCCGGATTATGCGACGAATCCACCTTGCGGGGTAACCAGGCCAGCCGCCTGAGCCACCGGGGCGGTCGTCTGAACGAGACTTTTCGAAGGGTTACCCGCCCGCGCATCTTCACTCAGCAATGACAACGGCTCAGAGGTTAGCCGAAACTTAACACTGCGACTGCCGCTGGCACGCAAAATGCAGTCGAGGCCAAGATGGGAAAAGAACTCACTGATCCACTCCAGAGTGACCGTCCTGAAAATCCGCTGAGCCGTGCTGCGCAACAGCTGATTGAAGACCAGGTGGAGCGCACGCCGAATGCCGTTGCACTCACAATGGGCCAGGAGCGGATTACCTACAGGGAACTGAACTCCCGATCCAATCGCCTTGCTAATTTCCTTTGCAGCCTTGGGGCTGGCCCCGGCCGAATCGTCGGCGTCTATCTCGATCGCTCCTTCGATTCGGTAGTTGCCCTGCTCGCGATTCTCAAGTGTGGAGCAATCTACCTTCCGCTCGATCCCAAGTATCCGAAGGACCGCCTCGAGTTCATGATCGAGGACTCGGCGATTGCGCTGCTTGTGGCCCACTCATCCCGCCAGGAGAGCCTGCCCGCAACCTCCGCGAGGGTGCTTCTGCTCGATCGCGAAAGAGAGTCCATCGCCGCGGCATCGGCGGACAATCTGGATGTCTGCCTGGGCCCCGAACAGGTCGCCTACGTGATCTACACCTCCGGCTCCACGGGAAAGCCAAAAGGCGTCATGATTGCTCAGAGTGCCCTGGTCAACTTTCTGGTGGCCATGCGCAAGACGCCCGGCGTGCGCGAGTCGGACATTCTGCTGTCGGTAACGCCTACGTCCTTTGACATTTCCCTGCTCGAGTACCTCGTTCCGCTCACAGCCGGCGCACAAATCGTCATGGCCACCACGGAACAAGCGGGGGATGGCCGTGAGCTTCAGCGCCTTCTTGAGCAATTCGCGGTCACGCTGATGCAGGCAACGCCGGCCACCTGGCGCATGCTGCTTGAAAACAACTGGGAAGGAAAAAGCGATTTGCGCATCCTTTGCGGGGGCGAAGCCCTCACCCTGGACCTCGCCCGCCAGTTGCTTCCGCGCTCGCGTGAGCTGTGGAACATGTACGGACCCACCGAAGCTACGGTGTGGAGTTCTGTCGACCGTGTTCTCTCGCCCGACCGTATCTCCCTGGGCGAGCCCATCCCTAACTTGCGCTATTACGTTCTCGATGAACATCAAAAACCAGTAGCCGCCGGCACTCCCGGCGAGCTTTGGATTGGCGGAACAGGGATCGCAAATGGATATCTCAATCGGCCGGAGTTGACCGCGGAGCGGTTCGTCGTCAATCCCTCGGCAGACAGTGAAAACCCCGCGGCCCGCCTCTATCGAACCGGAGACGAGGTTCGCTACCGGCCCGATGGGAGTCTGGAGTTCCTGGGAAGGCTGGACCACCAGGTAAAGCTCCACGGCTTTCGCATCGAGCTCGGCGAGATTGAATGCGTACTGGCTGCGATTGATGGAATCGCACAGGCGGTTGTCACGGTGAGGGAGGATCGGCCCGGTGACAAGCGCATGGTTGCGTACTACACGGGACGCAGGATCATCAATGCCTCGGCGTTGATTGAGTCGCTCAAGACATCGCTCCCTGACTACATGATCCCTTCCGCATTTGTACCTCTGGAGCGATTCCCGCTCACGCCCAATTCAAAAGTGGATCGGAAGGCGCTTCCCGCGCCGGAGAATAAACGGCCGTTGCTTGCGCAGGACTTTATCGCGCCCCGGACTCAAGTGGAAAAGCAGTTGGCCAGCCTGTGGTGCGAACTGCTGCAGCTCGAAGAGATTGGAATTGACGACAGCTTCTTCGAACTGGGCGGCAATTCGCTGGCCGCCGTGCGCATGGTCCGCCAGTTCCATGCCCGCTTCGGGCGCGAGATTCCGGCGGTCGAGGTCTTTCAGCACCCCACCATCGCAAAGCTTGCCGAGTTGCTTGAAGGAAACAAGGGTGCGCCCGATTTCTTGACTGAAGCTGAACAGCGCAGGCAGCATCCACGCACGAACGAGGGCACACGCGAGCCGATCGCCATTATTGGCATGAGCGGCCGCTTCCCGGGCGCCTCGAACCCCGGCCAACTCTGGCGCAATCTCTCCCAGTCGGTCGAATCCATCTCGTTCTTCAAGCCTGAGGAGTTGGGGCCAGGCATCGAAGACGACCTGCGCACCGATCCAAACTACATTCGCGCGCGTGGTTTGATTGAAGGCGCCGACTTGTTCGATGCATCCTTCTTTGGCATCGGCCCGCTTGAAGCTCGCATCATGGATCCGCAGCAGCGAGTCTTTCTCGAACTCGCGCAGGAGGCTCTTGAAAACGCTGGATACGATCAGGAGCGATACAACGGACGTATCGGCGTATTCGCCGGATCGGGCGACAATCACTATTACACCTCCAACGTGATTACTCATCCTGAGTTGCTGGCGCTCGCAGGCAAGCTCGCAGTCGAGATCGGCAACGAAAAGGACTATATCTCTCTTCGCGTCGCATATCTCCTTGATCTGCGCGGCCCGGCGGTCAGCGTTCATGCCGGCTGCTCCACTACGCTCCTTGCGGTGGACGAGGCATGCCGGTCGCTGCTCAGCGGTGAGTGTTCCATGGCCCTCGCTGGCGGCATCGATATCCACACTCCGCAAAAGAGCGGCTTTCTCCATCAGGAGGGGGGCGTCTTCGCGAAAGACGGACACTGCCGTCCTTTCGATGCGGCCGCCACAGGAACCATGTTCTGCGATGGCTCGGGAATCGTGGTCCTCAAGCGGCTGACCGATGCGCTCAAAGACGGCGATACCATCTACTCGGTGATTCGCGGCAGCGGCAAAAACAACAACGGCTCGCGCCCCGCTTCATTTGTCGCGCCCAGCATGGAAGGCCAGGCTGAAGTCATCGCCATTGCCCAGGCGGACGCGCAGGTTCCCATCGAGTCCATTCGTTATATCGAAGCGCACGGCACAGGCACACCCGTCGGCGACCCGATTGAATTTGACGCCCTGCGCAAGGTGTTTGAGCGCAAAACAGACAAGAAGCATTTCTGCTACGTGGGTTCGATCAAGGGAAATATCGGCCATCCAACCAATGCAGCCGGAGTCGTGGGCCTCATCAAAGCGGCCCTCGTGCTCCACCACGAACTTATTCCTCCCACGCTCCACTTCAAGACGCCGAATCCGCGCATCGATCTTGCCAATAGCCCGTTCATGATCGCCGACAAGCTCATCCCCTTGCCGCGAGGGCCGGAGGTGCGCCGCGCCGCGGTCAGTTCCTTCGGGTTCGGTGGAACGAATGTGCATGTCATTCTTGAAGAAGCGCCCCTGCCTGGGCCAGCCGCTCCGTCGCGCCCCCGCCAACTGCTGCTGCTCTCCGCCAAGAGCGAGGCCGCACTCAATGACTCGAGCGAATCCCTGCGGGAGTATTTGGCAACCGCGCCCGCAGAGTCGTTTGCCGATGCGGCCTGCACACTGCAAACCGGGCGAAAGCAGTTTGCCTATCGCCGATTTGTGGTTGCGGGCAACCCCGCTGAGGCTGCAAAGCTCCTCGCGCAGCCTAATCCCTTGCGTTGCGGCGCGCGGCGATGCGAGCGCAGGAATCCTCCTGTTGTTTTTCTCTTTGGCGGCCAGGGCACGCAGTACGTGAACATGGGCTTGAACCTGTATCGCGACGAGCCTCTCTTCCGAGCCATCGTCGACGACTGCTGCGAGACGCTCAAGCCGCACCTCGGCCACGACCTGCGCGAATTGCTCTTCCCTCCCGCTGGAGACGAAAAGGCCGCTCAGATCTCGCTCAAAAATACGCTGTTCACCCAGCCATCGATCTTCGTCATCGAATACGCGCTGGCGCGTTTCTGGCAGAGTCTCGGCGTCGAGCCAGCCCTGATGGCCGGTCACAGCATCGGAGAGTTTGTCGCCGCCACCCTCGCCGGCGTTTGGGAGCTGGAGGACGTTCTCGCTATCGTGGCTCTGCGCGGAAAACTGATGCAAAGTCTCCCGCGTGGCTCCATGTTGGCCGTGAACAGCAACGCGGAGTCTATTGCAAATCTTCTCCCCCAGGCGCTGCAGATTGCCTCAAACAATGCTCCCAACCTTTGTGTCGTCTCCGGGCCCGAGCCCGACGTGAGCCAATTCCAGGCGGAGCTTGAGTCGAAGCAGATCATCTGCCGAACCCTTCATACATCGCATGCGTTTCACTCGGCAATGATGGATCCGATCATCGAGCCTTTACGAGCCGCCATCGAAAAGGTCAAACTGCGCGCTCCGCAAAAGCCATTCGTGTCCACAGTCACCGGGCTTCCCATCACCGTGCAGGAGGCCACAGATCCCGGCTACTGGGCCAGGCACGCGCGCGCTACCGTCGAATTCGCAAAGTCCACGCAGTATCTCAAGGATCAGGGATACGACCTGTTTGTCGAATGCGGACCGCGATCGACCATGTGCTCGCTGGTTCGGCAGCAATTTACGCCGGAACAACCATGCACGGCAATCCCAACGTTTGGCGATACTGCTCACAACAACGCCGAGTGGGATGCCCTGCTCTTCGCAATGGGTTCTCTCTGGCAGAACGGCGTAACCTTGTCGTGGGATGCCTTCTATGCGCACGAAGAGCGCCGCAGAATTCCGCTGCCCACCTATCCGTTTCAGCGCAGCCGTTTCTGGATTGATCCGGCGCCGGTACCCTCCGCGAGTCAGAGTCGCGCCGAAATCTCCCGAGCCATCCCGTGGCAGCCGGTCGGGTCCATCCCGAGCCAGCTCGCTGCTTCTCAGTCTGGCGAATCTGCGAGAGCGGAATCGGCGCCTGTGTCTCGAAGAGAGCGGATTGCTTCGCTGCTGGTCGACCTCCTCGCAGCGCTCTCCGGCCGCGAACGGTCGCAGATTAGTAGATCGTCCACATTCATGGAGCAGGGATTCGATTCCCTGTCCCTCACGCAGGTCGGCTTCACCATTCGCAAGGAGTTCCCCACCAAGGTAAGTTTCAGCCAACTGATGAACGAGCTACCCAACGTGGATATGCTCGCAGATCATCTCGACCAAACCTTGCCGCCTGGAATACTTACCGAATCTCGAAGCGCACAGCCAGTGGCAGAGAAAACTCCCCTTCCCGTTGAGCCGCTGGGCTTGAAGATTGAGAAGACGGGCAACCCGCTTGATGAGGCTGTTGCCGTGCAGGCGCAGGTGATTGCGCGCCTGGTTACGCTGCTTGAAGAAGCCGGCGTCCATCTTCCGGTGGCGATGGCTGCCGCCGCCGAAGCTGGTTCTCCCGTGGCTCCCACTCAAGCCCAGGGAGTGCCGCCGAAACGGCTCGCAAATTCGTCCGGCGTGCTTGAGGCGCAATCGACCATTCCGCAGGTCGGCATCTTCGCTTCCGCATGCCTCTCCAGAAACCTCTCAGCGTCGTACAACGAGTCAATGACGGTGCGATTCACCGGCATCACCTCGGCAGAGAAGATGGCGAGGGCAATTGATCGCCTGGTTGAGCGGCACGACGCGCTCCGCGCGAGTTTTGATGAAACCGGCCGGACCATGAAGATCAATCCAAAGCTGAAGATCGACTTGCCGGTCCTCGACTTTTCAAAAGATACTGCGGATGGGCCTGCGGAGCAGGAGGAGCGCCTTCGCGCCGTCATTGCCGCAGACACCGCACTTCCCTTCAATCTGCCTGCGGGACCGCTCTTCCGCTGCCAGATGATTCTTCTCGCATCCGATCGCGCCGCCGTTATCCTCACGGCGCATCATGTCATCTGCGATGGATGGTCGCTTGACGTGATGATTCATGACCTCTGCGCTTTCTACTCCGAAGAAGTTTCAAACTCAAAGGCGTCGCTCGGCCTTCCGGACAGTTATATCGATTACGCGCAAAGCGTCACCCGGCGTCAACTCTCCCAGGAATTCAAAGATGCGGGAGATTATTGGCACAAGCAGTTCGCCGAGGGCTTCCCAGTCCTGGTGCTTCCTACTGACCATCTCCGCAAGGCGCGGCGCGACTTCAATGCCCGGCGTGTTGATCATCCGGTTCCATCGAACATTGTATTGGGTCTTCGATCCATGGCGGCAAAGCACGGGTGCAGTTTCTTCACGGCGCTCATTGGTTCCCTCTCCATTCTCTTTGCGCGGATCTCACGGCAGCGGCAATTTGTCGTCTCTCTGCCCACAGCGGAGCAGCCCGTCTCCGGTCAGCCGGGTCTCGTCGGCCAGTGCGTCAACCTTCTTCCGCTCGCGGTGGAGTTGCGCGAGGGGGAATCCATCAGTGCCTTCTTCAAGAGGCTGCAAGGCGACCTGGTCCAGGCGCAGGAAAACTCAATTTACACCTTGCTGAGCCTTCTTCAGGATTTGCGGCCTTCTGCCAACCTCCCGGGCCTTTCTCCCATCTCTGCCGGGTTTACCAACGTTGGCAGGTTTAGACCCGGACAGCTTCCGCAATCCGGATTCACAGTCGACTACGATCCGAACCCCAAGGCCTTTGAGTCGTTTGAATTCTATTTGAACGCCGTGGAATTGGAAGATAGGGTCGATCTCTACTGCCACTTTGATGTAAATCTCTTTGAAGATCTGACCATTCGCGAATGGCTTTCAACCCTCACCAACATTTACGCGGATGTTGCTACGGACCCTGCGCGCGATGTGTTGAGTCTTGCGCATCTCGATTGCGCCGATTCTAATACTCCGGCAGAAACCTTTTTTGCCCGGCTCAAAAGCCGTCCGGATTCATCCGAATTCCCGCTCGACGCTGCATCCTCGCTCAAGCACAGTAACGGTCACACCTCGCTTCCATTCACAGGCTCGCCCTCGCCCGAGCCCGAATTGCTGCAATCACTCCTGGCCCTCTGGCGCCACGTCCTCGGCGTGCACCACATTGGACCCGACGATGACTTCTTCCTGATGGGTGGCAACTCGATGGCCGCGGCAACCTTGTTTGCGCTCATCCAGAAAGAGCTCGGCTACGCTCCTTCTCTTGGCGTTCTCTATGACGCATCCACTCCCCGCCAGCTTGCGCAAATTCTCGCCAAAGGAAACAGCACCGAACACTGGGACTCCCTTGTCGCCATCAACCGCCTCGGCGACCGCACTCCTCTCTTCCTGGTGCATGCTGCGGAAGGAAATGTCCTGCTCTATCGCTCACTGGCTGCGCATCTTGGAGCCGATCAGCCGGTGTGGGGCTTGCAGTCGGCTGGCCTCGACGGAAAGTCTCCCGTCGATCCTCGTTTCGAGCACGTAGCCAGTCTTTATATTGACGAAATTCGCAAGATTCAACCGCATGGCCCTTACATGCTGGGTGGCTATTGCCTCGGCGGCACCATCGCCTTCGAGATGGCCCATCAACTCATCGAGGCCGGTGAAAAAGTCGGCCTCGTTGCCATGATTGAGGATTACAATCTCCGCGCCATGCGCTGGCCGCTCGCCTTGCATCATCACTTGATCAACCGTTTCTTCCTTAATCCCTATTTTCACCTGAGAAATGTCTTGTCTGCCGACGGTCGTGGAAAGTTTGACTTCTTTATGGACAAGTTGAATGTGGAGATTCGGCGAATGACGGTCTCGGTGCGCGGAAGCTGGAGCAGGATCGAAGACCTGTTTTTTCCACGCAGAGCATCCGCCCCGCCAAGGGCGAAACTGGCAGACGTCTACGATGATGCCCAGGTTCAATATGACATCAAACCTTACCCCGGAGAACTGACGCTCTTTTTTGCGGAAAAGCATCTTGCAGGCTTCAATGCGCCTTTAGGCGGCTGGGGGGGCGTGGCAGCCGGCGGCGTTCGCTATTATGCGCTCCCTTGCAGCTCACGAGGCAGCATGATTGAACCGTACGTCAAGCACCTTGCGCGCATTCTGCGTAACTGTCTCGATCAGGCCCTTGAGCAGTCTATAACTGCATCCGGCAATGAGTGTCTCGCCCGGCCTCGGCATCAGGAAGCGGCAGAAGAAACTCATGCTGGCGCGCGCGGCTAGTTATAACCAACCTAACTCATAAGGAGCCTTGACTTAGGGAGGTTACGGCCCGCGGAAACTTCTGAAGCTGGCATGAACCGTTCTGGGAAGGGATATCAACGAGTGTACCGCATCTTCTTTCTGGGCTTACATCCGGGTTCCCGTAGTAGAGTGAGACAATAACTCGTCAAGGAAGAACTTCTGCTTCTGCGTTGAGGGATGAAGGAACTTTGAACGGTAAGTCCAATGCGAGCCAGCTGTTGACGGAACACTTCCGGTGTCCCGAAGAGTTGATCGATCTCACGGTCTGTGAGGGTCTATCTGCGAACTCCGGATTTTTCTCTCTTGGACCTGACTGCCTCTGCTTTGGGCAAACTGCCCAGGCAGCACCGGCTGCGACCATAACTGACCCTATGCCCGATCTTTTCCCGTATGTTAGTTCAAGTGGGACGACGGTTAGGCTTCCATTTGATCCGGTCGAGACCGTCGACAATTTGCGGCACGAGCGATACTTCGATCAGCAAGGCTCACTCCACGCAGCGAACAGGGCCGATAAGTTGGTCAGAAAGCTCTACTATCTCGTGCGTCCCCTCATGCCTGTCGCCCTGCGGAAACACTTACAGCGAGTTTATCTTCGCAACTGGGAAGATATTCCATTTCCAAAATGGCCTGTAGACTTCTCCGTCGAAAACATTATGGAACAGCTTCTGATCGTGTCAATGCGATCACAGAACCTCGAAAGAATTCCCTTCATCTGGTTCTGGCCTGAGGGCGTATCCAGTTGCACCGCCGTAACCCACGACGTTGAAGCGATCGCAGGCTGGGAGTTCTGTTCGCAGTTAATGGACTTGGATGACTCTTTCGGAATTAAGTCCGCATTTCAGATTGTTCCGGAAGAAAGATACGACGTCTCCGAAGCAGGCCTCAATTCCATCCGCGAGCGTGGTTTTGAGGTCAATATTCACGACCTGAATCATGACGGCAACCTGCTGATGAACCACGAAGAGTTTTTGCGCAGGGCTGCCGAAATCAATCGTTATAAAGTGAAATTTCAATCCCAGGGCTTTCGAACCGCAGTTTTGTATCGAAAGATCGATTGGTTTGAAGCCCTCGATTTTCCCTATGACCTGTCAGTTCCAAACGTGGCGCATCTCGAACCTCAGCGAGGCGGTTGCTGCACAGTTTTTCCGTTTTTCAATGGAAAGATGCTTGAGCTTCCTGTAACCATGGCGCAGGACTACTCCCTTTTTCACATCCTCAACGACTATTCAATCGATGTGTGGAAGCAGCAGATATCGCTGATCCAGGCCAGGCACGGATTGATGCAGATGATAGTCCATCCCGACTACATCATCGACGAAACGGCTCGCCGCGTGTATGCCGACCTGCTGAGTTACCTTTGTGAACTTCGCGCCGCTGGCAAGACCTGGATTGCACTTCCGGCTGAAATTGCCAGCTGGTGGCGCACGCGAGCCGGGTTAAGCCTTGTCAAAGAAGGCGTCTCATGGGAGATCCGAGGTGAAGGGCACGAAAGAGCATGCGTCGCCCATGCCACCTTAATCAACGGAAAGCTTGTCTACGAGTTCGATCGCACGCTCGAGGACCGGGAGAGCGCCTGAATCGATTGCTGAATCGCCGAACCCGGCAATTCTTCCCTTCGCACCGCTGCCCGATTTCAACACCCAGTTGCGTACTCCACCCGGCGGTTGTATCCTCGTGTCTTCAACGGGAGAACGTTTACTCAAATGACTCAAAGTTCCGCTTCACGCCGCAAATTCCTTAAGACCTCCGCCCTCGCCGCATCCGCACTCGCTCTGCGCTCATCGTCGCTGTCCTCGCAGTCCAGCATGGTCGATGCGCACATTGAGGTCATGCCCTCTGAGGTTATTGGAACCATCTCGCCTGAAATCTATTCGCACTTCATCGAGCAGCTCGGTGGCGTGATTTACGATGGGGTCTGGGTCGGCGAGAACTCCAGCATTCCCAATCAGGGCGGCATCCGCACAGCATTTATTGAGATGATGCGCGCCGTGCAGGCCCCGGTCCTGCGCTGGCCCGGCGGCTGCTTTGCCGACTCCTATGACTGGCACGACGGCCTCGGCCCGCGTGGCAAGCGTCCCGCCCGCGCCGGCTTCTGGGACCAGCAGGATTCCAATCACTTCGGACTCCATGAGTTCATGCGCACGTGCCGCCTTATCGGCTGCAAGCCTTACCTGGCCGCCAACGTTCGTACCCAGCCGGCGCGCGATTTCTACCAGGAGATCGAGTACTGCAACGCGCCCGCTGGCGATCTTCCCTCCAATTCCGCCGCGCCGCCTGAGCCCGATGCGCTTGCTCTCCAGCGCGAGGCCAACGGAGATCGCGATCCCTTCAAGGTTGATCTATGGGGTGTCGGAAACGAGAGCTGGGGATGCGGCGGAAACATGACCCCTGAGGAATACGCGGCCGTCTTCCGCCGTTACACCGCCTGGGTGCCTAATTACAGCAACATCCCCTTGCGTTTTGTCGCGGTCGGTCCTAACGGCGACGACATCGATTGGACCACTCGCCTGTTCAAGGCGCTGTATGAAAACCCCGAACGGCGTCATCTCTGGGGGCTTTCCGTCCACTACTACACTTCAGGCAGCCCTCAAAAATTTGCCGAGGGCGATGCGCTTAACTTTACTAACGATGAGCACTACGACCTGCTTACCCGCGGCTCGCTCATGGAAAAAATTGTCACCGACCACTGGGCCGCCATGGGCAATATGCCCAGCCAGCCAAAGAGTCCCGGCCAACCCGACGTGAAGCTCGTCGTCGACGAGTGGGGAGCCTGGTACAACAAGAACACCGCTCTCGGTCCCGAGTACAACATCTCTCAGCAATCCACCATGCGCGATGCGCTGCTCGCCGCCATTACCTTCAACATTTTTCAGCGCCACGCTGACAAGGTCGCCGTCGCTGCCGTTGCCCAGTCGGTCAACTGCCTCCAGTCCCTCCTGCTTGCCAAAGGCGACAAGACAACCCTCACGCCCACCTTCCACGTCTTCAAAATGTACCTGGCCCATCGCGGAGCGCAATCGGTCCGTGCTGAATTCTCAGCCCAGCCCATTCCCAATCCGCTCGGCAACACGGCCATCCAGGTCGGCGGAAACAGTTATATCGGTGCGCTTCCCCCCGTCAAAACTCTCGCGGGTCTCAGCGGCTCTGCATCCATATCCGGAAAGCAACTCACGCTGTCCGTAGTCAACCCGCACCTGACCAAACCCGTGACAACGGAAATCGCAGTTCGGGGCTCGGCCATCTCGTCTGTTGAAGGCCAGGTCCTCGCTTCACACGACATCCACGACCACAACGATTTCGACCACCCCAACGCAGTCAAGGCGGCTGCGGCACAGCTCGGCGCGCCAACCCTCGGCAAGCTTCGCCACACCTTCCCGCCAGCCAGCGTCACAACGCTCACCTTGACGCTGTCATGATGTGGATCGGTGTCCGATCGCGTTTCTGAGCCGCACCGCAGATTATTCGGTATGTCTGGGCTAAAGGTGTCGTTTGGCTCGGAATCCCCGGAATCAGGCAAACGAAGAACGTATGCAGATGACGCTTTGAACTGTGTGAGGATCTGTAGGGCCAAGGATGGATTTGAAATTCGGGAATTCTCAAAATAAAACGGCATCCGATCGCTAATCAGCTGATATAAGTGCATCCGATCCAGGCGCTCAGCTTGCGACATGGAACGCGAAAGATCAGTAAGGTCGTGCGCTGTCCGTCTTACCAGGCCAGTTGTCAGTTCGGAATGGCGCCGCAGGCAACCCAGCGCCATTGAAAAGGGTGGCGGCCGGGTTGGACTGCCATGCGTAGCGCACTTGCCTGGGGTTCGGTACGGCAGGCGATGTGACGATTACCGTGTCGCCGTCAATCCGGGCGTCGGCCCATGTCCATTTGCGGTCGTCTCCCGAGATTGAGAATTCTTCCAGCTTGTCTCCCTTCACCGCAAGCCCGCCGTCGGTATGCGCGAAATGCAAGCGGATGGAGCCGGGAAGGCGTTCAACGGATTCAAGAGTAGGGCCGGCGTAGACGACGTTCTTGCCGTAGTATTTCGCCAGCGCGCACAGGGCCAGGCGATCGCCGACGGGCTGTTTCTCCTTGGCGTGGATGTTGTCGGGGTCGCCGGTGTCGATGGTGACGGCGAGGCAGCTGTTGGGAACAGTGGCCGCCGTGATAGCCTGCGATTCGCGCGTTTCTGTCCAGTCATCGCCGTCGACCGGGACGGGGCTGCGCTTTGTGAAGGCGGGCAAGCTGACGATGTAGAACGGGAAATCGCCTTGGCCGAAGAGCGAACGCCAATCGGCAATCATAGCGGGAAGGATCCTGCGGTATTGATAGCCGCGCGTTGAGTTCTGCTCGCCTTGATACCAAATTGCTCCACTGATTGAGAGCGGGGCGATGGGCGCAAGCATGCCTTCGTAGAGCACCGTCGGCATGACGGGCCAGTTCTCGTACGAGATGGGGAGTGGTTGCGGCGGACGAGCATCCACGCTGAGTTTGGCCTTCCACTGGCCCGCAAGGGGAATGCTGCTCTGATCGCCTAGCACCAGATGTAGATCTTCAGCCTTGGAGAGGAAACCGCCGTCGGGCTTGGTTTTGAGAATGCGGATGGCAATCACGTTCCGGCCAGGATTGAGAGCCCCGCCTACCGGATAAATGCGCGGATTCTCAACCCATGCACTGCCACCGACAGACTTGCCATTGATGTAGACAGTATCCATGCGTTCGATTTCGCCAAGATAAAGCAGGTCGCGGCCTTGAGGGAGCGGATCGGGAAGAATGATCTCCTTTCGGAACCAGGCAAGGGCCGGCGTATCGGGCACGCCAAGTTCGGCGAATCCTCCAGGGATCGAAACAGGCCGCCAGGTCGAGTCGTCGAAGTCGGGAGCGGCCCAGTTATTCTTCTGGCCAGTGTCGTACCGGTCGTACCAGTGCATGATGTAGTTGCCATACTCCGGTGCATTTTCCGTTTTCAGCCGGTCGAGTTCCACAAACGGAATATCAAAGTCGCGAAGAGGACGGAGCGCCGCGGCACTGGCCCAGGTTTCGGCGGGAGTTCCTCCGACAGCATCGATCACTAGTCCGATAGGGACGTGCACCTCCTGTTGAACCTTGCGGGCAAAATAGTAACCCACAGCAGAGATCCAACTCGCGGTATCTGGCGAGACAACGCGCCAGTTGCCGTCGATGACATCGACATGGTGATAGGCCGGATGACCGCCAACGGTGAAGAAGCGGATTTCCGGGTAGTTGGCCGCCTTGATTTCGTCATCCGCATTCTTTGTGAACCGAAGTGGCAATCCCATATTCGATTGGCCGCCACAGAGCCAAACATCGCCAACTAGCACGTTGTGCAACTCGACGGTCTGATGTCCGGTGACCGTTACGGTGTAAGGGCCGCCCGGCGCTGGAGGCTGGATGCTGACTTGCCATCGGTGGTCGGCGCCGGCTGTTGCGGAGGCGGTGTGTTCGCCGATCTGTACGCGGACGGCATCGCCTGGATCAGACCATCCCCAGATGGTGTCGGGTTTGCCGCGTTGCAGCACCATGTTGTCGCCAAAGACGGGACTGACAAATGGCAAAGGACTCACAATTGAGGCAGATACAGCTTGACCAGGCGTGGGCTGCGCGCATGCGCCAGGGCCGGCAGCAATCATCAGGCCTGCGGCGAGAGTTGCAAAGTAAATGTGTCTCGAACTCATCACTGCAAACCTCTCCCTATTTACGTGTGGAATCCTGGCATTGGAAGTTGCGGGCGTCCTGAGTGTCACCGGTTCCACTGTACTGCGCGTGCTTCGGGTA
>Ga0224554_1000590_pt1 | contig 29003 bp, 25 predicted proteins | sample 714S22024metaG_FD_180666 | JGI IMG/M metagenome (GOLD analysis project Ga0224554, IMG submission 180666) | Peat soil microbial communities from Stordalen Mire, Sweden - 717 S2 20-24 | ecosystem: Environmental > Terrestrial > Soil > Wetlands > Peat | place: Sweden: Norrbotten County, Stordalen...
TGGTATTACATGGGCGGGCATCATGATGCCCGCCCATGTAATACCAGGGCCAGCCATAAAAGCCTCCTTCCTTTATGGAGGTCACGTAGTCAGGTACAAGATGATTGCCCAGGTTATCGCGCTCGTTGGTGGAGCACCATAGCTGGCCTGTGGTTGGGTTGATGGCTTCGCCAACGCAGTTGCGGATGCCGTGAGCGTAAACCTCGATGAACTTGCCTTCAGGCGTGTACTCCAGGACGTCGGCGCGGTGAAACTCCCTCGGGTGGGTGTCGGGGTCGTCCACATTGGAGCCGGAGCCGACGGAGACGAGCATGTGCCGGCCGTCTTGAGTGAAGACAACGTCGCGCGTCCAGTGACCTCCGCCGGTGAGCTGAGCGTAGCCAGGGATATCAGGGACGATCGTTTCGGCCGGCCCCGTCGCGTGCAGGTCACCGGAGTGGTAAGGAATGCGCTGTATTGTCGTGGCATTGCCAACATAGACGTACTTTGGGCCGTCAGCAGGATAAAAGGCGATCCCGAATGGATGGTCCAGGCCGGTGGCAAACTTTTCGATCTGCGCGGCTTTGCCGTCGGGTCCTACGCCGCGAAGGATGAAGATCGTTCCAGCTCCGGAATCGGCAAGAAAAAGATCGCCATTGGGGGCGGTTTGGATGAGGCGCGGCATTGTGAAAGTGCCGCCGCTGAGGGTCATGAATTCCTTGTTGTCCGCTCGCTGCATGGGAGTGGTGTCGCCGCCCGCATAAAGCGTAACTTTGAATCCGGCTGGTGCGATGGGCCACGCGCCGGCAGGACGCGGGATCACATGAGGTGTGTTGTTTACTGCCTCAGCGGGATTAGGTTGGGGCAAGTCGGCGAGGGTGATCTTGCGGCGGACGCCGGGCTGCTGCTGATTCCAATCGGCGAATGCCGCCTGGCCAGTGATGACTTGCTGCGCCGGCAGCGCGGCAGGAATAAGCATGGCTGCAGCGGCGAGAACGACGGTGGACGGGGATCGCATTCATCAGCTCCTCAGGTTTGAGAATTTAGGGCCATTCATTGCACTTGACACGCTAGCTCTATCGACAGACGCGATTGTACAGAACTCCATAACGTTACTCAATCGCGTCTTCTACGCCGCCTCCTCCCTGGCATCTCTCCAAACATCAATCGATCCCTCCCGTGCGTAGCGATCGATCTCCGAGAGCTCTGCATCCGTAAACTGCAGTTGCTTCAGAGCGTCGAGCGAATTATCAAGTTGCTCCACGTTCCGTGCTCCGATCAGTGCCGAGGTGATCCTCTTGTCGCGCAGCACCCACGCAATCGCCATCTGGGCCAGTGACTGCCCGCGTCCCTTGGCAATCTCGTTCAGGGCCCGTACCCGCTTAAGATTGTCCTCGCTCAAGAACTCCTTCTGAAACCAGACGCCATCCTTCGCGCGCGAATGCTCGGGAACCCCGTTGAGATACTTACTCGTCAACAGTCCCTGAGCCAGCGCAGAGAATGCAATGCAACCGACACCGAGTTCCTCCAGCGTGTCGAGGAGTTCTTCTTCCACCCAACGATTCAGCATCGAGTAGGACGGCTGATGAATCAGCAGCGGGACTCCTTCGCTCTTCAGAATCTGTGCCGCATCGCGCGTCCGCTCGGGACCATACGACGAAATGCCCACATACAATGCCTTGCCTTGCCGCACAGCTTGCACCAGCGCGCCCATGGTTTCTTCCAGTGGAGCATCCGCAGTGGGCCGGTGAGAATAGAAAATGTCGACGTACTCGAGTCCCATCCGCGCCAGGCTTTCGTCGAGAGACGCGAGCATATATTTGCGCGAGCCGCCTACGCCATAAGGGCCCGGCCACATGTCCCACCCTGCTTTCGTCGAAATCAACAGTTCATTTCGGTGGCTGCTGAAATCCTTCCGCAAAATCTCTCCGAAGTTTTCTTCGGCAGAGCCATAGGGCGGTCCATAGTTATTCGCCAGGTCGAAGTGCGTCACGCCTCGATCAAAGGCGCGCCGAATCACTGCCCGGCCCGTCTCGAACACATTGACGCCGCCAAAGTTTTGCCACAGCCCAAGCGAGATCGGGGGCAGGACGATTCCCGATCGTCCAACCCGCCTGAACTTAGCCCCGTCATACCGTTTCGCATCCGGAATATAACTCATCGCCGTATCCTCTCCTTCTTAAACTCCGAGCGCCATCTTCCTCAGCCTTGAGCGTGCTCGGGAGACCTGGGCTTTCACCGTCCCTTCCGCCACTCCCAGGATTTGCGCTGCTTCGCCAGTCGTAAGCCCATCCAAGTGGCGCAACTGAATCACCTTGCGCTGTGAAGGCGAGAGTTCGGCCACGGATTGCATAAGGTGCCCGTGCAATTCCACATTCATGCATTCAACTTCAGGGCTTGGCTTTGCGTCCGCAAGTTTGTCTGAAAGACAATAGTCTCCTTCTTCATCCAACCGGTCGTCGAGGGAAACGTGAGGTTGGCGCGGCCTTTTGCGCAATTGCGTCAGAGCACTGTTCGTAACGATGGCAGTCAGCCAAGTCGTTATCCTGGCCGTCCCCTTGAACTGATCCAAGTGCGTGTAAGCAGACAGCAAGGCATCCTGCACCGCATCTTCAGCGTCATACGGGTTGCCCACGTAGCGACAGGCCCTTCTCTGAAGCGAGGCCAGATGTTGCGACACAGCGTCTTCAAGTTCTCCCAGGTTCTGTTCGCGAATTTGGACGGTGGAGTTCAGCTCATCACCGGTGTACGACCTTTGCGCTCGCATGCTGTCCATACCTCCCGCTGCCTCGTTATATGCACGCAGTTTGCCAATCATCCGGGCATGGGTTTGCTCTGTGGATTCAGCGATATACTTCAAACGTGGGAGTGGGCGGCTCTCATGGAGACTACGTCATGCGTCGGGCATTCGACTCGGCGTCCGCCATTCGACAAGACTCGGCCTGGAGGCCCACGAATGACGCCTCGGAGCGCTCCAGGTGTGCTCATCATCGATGACGAAGTCGAGCTGCGCTGGTCGGTCCAGAGCCTGCTCAAGGCAGCGCGCTTACGCTCTGAATCCTTTGGGACAGCGTCAGCGGTTGGCGCACGATCGCTGGCGTTTCTAGGAGAGAAGCCGAGTGGCATGAATCGTGCTAAGAGCAAGATAATCGTGCCACGGTGGCGATGAAGATCAGCGACTCCGCGGCGGCAGGGAGGAGAAGGGCATGATGGCCCAAAAATCCTCTTTAAGGAAGAGATCTGAGAGCTCGACGCGAAAACCTCGAATTCCGCGCACCTTCTGATGGGCGAAGAAAGCAAATCGAGGCCGTGGAAAGGAGAAAATCCTCTTGAACGATTCCCTCTTTCTCGCGCCCCCGCACACGTCCGACAACTCCATGTCGCAGACGTCTGTCGAAAAGGTCACGGGACAAAATTCGCGAATGGTGCTGGACCAGCTTGCGATCGAAGAACCGCTCGAGATTCAGATTACCTATGGGCCCTCGAACTCGCGGCAGGCGACATCGATTTCCATTACGATGCGTACTCCCGGCAATGACTTCGATCTTGCCGCGGGCTTTCTCATGACCGAAGGAGTGGTCAAGAACGCCAACGACATCGAACAGATTTCCTACGCAACACATCCTGTCGGTGGGTCCACGCAATTCCCTCTCGTCGGGGACGCAACCAAGCCCGATTCCAAACAGAACATTGTCCGAGTAGGCCTGGCCACACATGTCACGGTGAGCATGGCCAGCCTTCAACGCAATTTCTACACAACATCGAGCTGCGGGATTTGTGGTAAGGCGTCCCTGCTCGCGTTGCGCACGGTTTGCCCGCCGCGCGCGACAAACAACTTCAGGGCCGCCGCGCAAATGCTCTACAGTCTCCCGGAGCGCCTCCGTTCTTCACAGGGCGTCTTCGATCGTACTGGCGGATTGCACGGCGCGGGGCTCTTCGATTCAAACGGGAATCTATTGGCGCTTCGTGAAGATGTAGGCCGTCACAACGCAGTGGATAAGCTTATTGGCTCTGAATTCCTCGCCGGCCGCACGCCCCTGCGAGAGCGTGTGCTTTTGCTCTCCGGACGCGCCAGCTTTGAGCTTCTGCAGAAAGCGATGATGGGTGGGATTCAGATGGTTGCAGCCGTGGGGGCTCCATCGAGCCTTGCGGTAGATGTAGCCAAGGAGTTCGACATTACGCTCGTAGGGTTTCTGCGCGACGATCACTTCAATATTTATCACGGCTGTGAGCGTATTGACGGGTATACATCGGCGCCGGCAGGAGTCGGGCCATGAAGCTGCGAATCAAGAGAAACTCCTTGCGACTAAGGATATCGCGGTCAGAGGTCACGAGACTTCTGGATGGCGACTGCCTGGAAGAAACAATTCAGTTTGCGCCAGAGGTATTGGCAAAGTTCACCTTTGCCTTACAACAGGATCGCTCGGTAGGCAGGCCGACCGTTCAATACACGGAGAACAGAGTCGCAGTTTTGATTCCTGCCGATCAGGCGAAAGCCTGGGGCGTCACCGATCAGGTCGGGATCGCCGAAGATATCAGTCTAGGGAACCTCGGGTCACTCGCGCTCCTGATTGAGAAGGATTTTGCCTGCGTTGATCGAAGCGACGAAGACAACGAGGACACCTTCCCAAATCCAAATGCCGGAGCAACATGTTAGGGTTGGCCAAACCTGAAAGCTCGCGATTCGCGCTGAACGAACAGAATTCAGCAGATCGGCAGAATCGGCCCTCAACTGCAGCGAATCTCCTGCACCCTATCCGGCCAGAGCCTCTGCCCCAACCTTCCGGGCGCTTGCATCGTCCAGCTTTTGAATCGACTCCGCACCCAGCTTCAGTTTCGCCGCTTCAGCCAGATCGGCTAGCTGCTTCTCATTCGTAGCGCTGGCAATCGGAGCCGTAATTTCGGGCTGCGCAAGCAGCCAGGCCAGCGCCACGCGCGCCGGAGTCGCTCCGTGTGCATTCGCCACTTCATCCAGCGCTGCAACCACCGCGAATCCCCAGTCATTCAGGTACTTTTGCACCATTGATCCCCGTGCGGCCTTCTCCGTGTCTTTTTGGCTGCGATACTTTCCAGTTAAGAAGCCCGCTGCCAGAGAAAAGTATGGAATCACACCCAACTGATACTTCTCCACTACCGGCAGAAGATCCGATTCGTAATCTTGTCGCTCCACCAGGTTGTAATGCGGCTGCAGAGAGATATAGCTTGCAAACCCATGCTTGCGGCTTGTTTCCAGCGCTTCCGCCAAACGCGCTCCACTGTAGTTCGATGCGCCGATATACCGTGCCTTCCCCTGATTCACGAGTTCGTTGAAGGCGCCCAGCGTCTCTTCCAGTGGGGTCTCCGCATCGTCTTTGTGCGCCTGATAAATGTCGATATAGTCCGTCTGCAGGCGCTCGAGCGAATCCTCAACTGCCTGCCGAATATAGGCCGCTTTCAATCCCTTTTTGCCTTCGCCCATCTCGTTGCCGACCTTCGTCGCGAGGATCACGTCCTTGCGCTTCCCGGTCTTCGCGAACCACTTGCCGACAATCGTCTCTGACTCGCCGCCTTTGTTCCCGGGAACCCAACGCGAATACACATCGGCAGTATCCACAAAGTTCAATCCGATATCGAGCGCGGCATCCAGCTGCCGAAACACCTCCGCCTCCGGCAGCGTCCACCCGTAGACGTTTCCACCCAGACAAATCACCGGCACTTCCGGCCCGGCAGCTCCCAGCTTTCGTTTTTCCATCAGTGATTCTCCTCTCTCTCCTTTAGAGTCGGGAAACCTCCAAAAGGAGGCGATTCCTATTCCTCCTGGGAGCCTGGCCGCGGACGGCGCGAAAACAGCGCGGGTTGGTTCGGCGTTGCAGCAATCAACAACAGGCCTCCCGTCATCGCCGTGTTCTTCAGGAATTGGAGAAGCTGCGGGGCAAAAGCCGGTGTTCCCACCGCCCGCCAGAACTCATGTGCCACTAGCGTCGCTGGGATCAGGAAGGCAATCTCGGCGATTGCGGCGATCCGGGGATAGATACCCAGCATCAACCCGAAACCACCGGCAATCTCGATCGTCCTGGCTGCAAACATAAGCAGCGGCACAAGAGCCGCCGGGGCTCCATGATCGGCGAGTTCCTTTGCAGCGACACCCTGTGGGATGATGCCAAAACCGTTGGCCAAAAATACCAGGGCAAGCAAAACACGAGCTGCGGCAAGAGCGTTACGTTGAAGTGAGTTCATTGGAGCCTCCTTGGTCGACGTTACCGATTCATCGCAAACATCACCCGACTAAACCCTGCAGTTCACATGCCAGAGGATTCATTTCATCAGGTCACTTGCCTGTCTATCTTATGCAAAACACGTCTGGAATGGCGCCGGCTGAGTTCATCAAACGCAGAGGAGTCCCCGGACCTTGCCACAGCAACCAACATCGCATCGTCCACGGAATCCGGTTCCTTCCGCTGGGCGGCACTATTGAGTTCAGATGCAAATGAATTCACTGTGGTCACTCCTTTCGTGTAGCGGTTCCCGCTTGATTTTTGTGATGCCGGGAATCAAAGGTCGTCGACGTTGAGCGCCATCGAACACTGGTCAGCGCTGGGCGCATCCCCACTGTGGCAACTGTGTCTTGTCGTGAGAGCCCGTCCATCGATGGACGCGATGCGGCTTTTTTGTCGCTCACGATTCAAGTCCTGGGTAGGTCCGCATGACGCCCTTGGCCATTGTTGTTCTCAGCGACGATGGTCGCTCGACCGCGTAGTGTATTTCCCTGGGGGGAAGGCTTGCGCATCACCAAGAGCTCCCATGCTCTCTCAGCAATGTCCATTTGACCGAGTTACCCCGAGACAATTGATACCGGGCTGGAAAAATGATACCCCGTCAACCGAACAGTTGAGCATAGATGGACCACGCACCCTCCCTGAGTTTCGCGCAGTGATCCGATGAGTTTCTTAAAATGTCAGAAAAAATGTGAATTTCCTGCAACGTCGATGCGATCGTTTTACTCCAAATGAAAGGAACAGTTGAAAGTCAATCCTCATCCTGCAGAGCAAAGGAACAGCATATGCCGAATCACATATCTGCGATAGAGCTGGACCATACGCCTGCCAAAATGGCCGGCGAATTCCTGATTGGAGGCGATCTCCGGGTAACACGATTGGGATTCGGCGCGATGCGAATCACGGGAGATGGAATTTGGGGCGAGCCTGCGAATCGGGCCGAAGCCGTCCGCGTTCTGCGGCGCGCTGTCGAATTGGGAATCAATTTCATAGACACTGCGGACTCCTACGGTCCGGGAGTGAGTGAAGAGATCATTGCCGAGGCTTTGTACCCGTATCCGGCAGGCTTGATTATTGCCACCAAGGGCGGCTTTCTACGCCCAGGCCCTGACCGATGGGTTGAAAACGGCAAGCCGGAACACCTGAGGTCCGCCTGCGAAGGCAGCCTGCGCCGGTTACGCCTCGACCGGATTGATCTCTATCAGCTCCACCGAATCGACCCCAAAGTGCCGGCCGAAGATCAGATCGGCACGCTAAAAGACCTGCAGGCGCAAGGAAAAATCAAGCACATCGGATTATCGGAAGTGAGCGTAAGCCAGATTCGGCATGCGCGAACGATTGTTCCGATTGTGAGCGTCCAGAATCGTTACAGCGTGGCTGATCGCGGATCGGAAGACGTCCTGGAGTATTGCGAAAAGGAGAAAATGGGTTTCATTCCGTGGTTTCCGCTGGCAGCCGGCCGAATCTCCAGAACAGACAGCCCAATCCGCCACGTGGCTGCGCAACTAAAGGCGACACCATCACAAGTGGCCCTGGCGTGGCTGCTCGCGCGATCTCCAGTCATGCTGCCAATCCCGGGAACTTCGCGGGTTGAACATCTCGAAGAAAACGTGGTGGCAGCCGGCCTGAAGATTGACGCAACGGAAATGCAGGAACTTGGCAGCATGGCACTCGCCAGCTAGGAGAAGAAACCAGGCCTTCAGCTCGATTCGATGCCATTGAGACCCGAGGCAAGGCTCGACGGATGAACGGCTGCTGGCGTCTCAGGAGCGCTAATGGCGGCTGCGAGGAGTAGGTCATGAAAGCGGTGCGATTCAACAGCTACGGCGGGATCGAGGTTCTGCAGGTCCTGGATGTGCCAGTGCCTGAACCGTCTCAAGGCGAAGTGCTGGTGAAGGTCAAAGCCGCGTCCATCAACCCCGGCGAGGCGAAGATCCGCGAGGGGTTGTTGGATGCGATCTGGCCGGCCACGTTTCCTTCGGGCGAGGGCAGCGACTTGGCCGGCATCGTGAGAAAGGTCGGTCCGCGGGTCGAGAACTTCACGGCCGGAGACGAAGTGATCGGCTTCACCGACCGGCGAGCGAGCCACGCCGAGTACGTCGTCGCGGAGGCGAAGAATCTGACGATCAAGCCGCCGAAGGTGCCCTGGGAGGTCGCCGGGGCATTGGCGATTGCCGGCAGCACGGCTTATGCGGCAGTGCGCGCTGTATCCCTGAAGAGGGGTGATACCGTGGCAGTGTCGGCAGCCGCGGGTGGGGTCGGGTCGATCGCCGTGCAGCTCGCCACGCGCGCAGGCGCGGCAGTGATCGGCATCGCCAGCCCCGCGAACGATCAGTGGCTCTCCGCGCACAAGGTCAAGGCAGAGCCGTACGGCGCGGACCTCGCCAACCGGTTGCGCGAGGCGAGACCCGAGGCGAGAATCGATGCGTTCATCGATTTGCACGGGGCAGGCTACGTGAAGCTCGCGGTCGACCTCGGCATCCCGCGAGACCGGATCGACACCATCGCTGACTTCGGCGCGGCGCGCGAATACGGAGTGAAGACAGAAGGCAGCAGCGCTGCATTAAACGCCTCGGTGCTCGCCGAATTGGCAACGCTGATCGCCTCAGGAGCCCTGGAGGTGCCGATCGCCGCGACATTCCCTCTGGATCAGGTTCGAGCAGCCTACTCGCGGCTCGCGCAGGGACATATCCGCGGCAAGATTGTGCTGGTGCCCTGAACGCTTGCTGACGAATGTGCCCTTGCTGCCGACACGTTAAGGAAGGTCGCATCAGGAAACGCTAAGAACCTTTTGCATCTGCGGTAGTGCGGATGACCATTGAACGGTGCCGGCTGCATCTTTATCAGTGGAGATACCTTGCCGATGACCAAGGACCAACCTTTTCGAAGCTGCCGATGCGGCAAAACCCGTGGATTATAGTTGGTTGATAAACCGAGTGAAGGGAGCTCAAAAGGAATGGCACAGAACAGCGTAAGCACCGTTACTCCGATCCACTGCGATGGGATCCTCCCCGCCGGGACAAAGGCCCCGGATTTCACGTTGCACGTAACGCCCGATCAAACTCTGTCTTTGAGTGACTTGCTTGGACATCCCGTAATCCTGGCGTTCTACCCGGCGGACTGGAGCCCTGTTTGCGGTGACCAGATGGCTCTTTACAATGAGATCCTCCCTGAGTTTCGAAAGTTTGGAGCGGAGCTGCTGGGAGTGTCCGTCGATGGCGTCTGGTGTCACGGTGCATTTGCGGAGAACCGTCATCTGCATTTCCCGCTGCTCGCCGATTTTGAGCCCAAGGGAGCCGTTGCCAAACAATATGGCGCCTACCGCGCTGCCGATGGCATTTGTGAGCGCGCTCTGTTTGTAATCGACAAGAACGGAATGATTGCCTGGAGTTATTGCTCGCCGATTGCTGTAAATCCCGGTGCGGACGGTATTCTGCAGGCGCTCGAAGATCTGCCGAAATAGGAGGAATCTGTGGCCACGCTTAAGGTACCGATCACTGCCGAAGATCACGCCCAAGGCCCTGAAAACGCGGAAGTGACCCTGGTGGAGTACGGCGACTACGAGTGTCCGTACTGCGGGCAGGCCTATCCCATCGTCAAGCAAATTCAGAAGCAGTTCGGAAAACGACTCCGGTTTGTTTTTCGCAACTTCCCTTTGAGTCAAATGCATCCTCACGCTGAAGCCGCCGCCGAAGTGGCGGAGTTTGCCGGCGCACAAGGCAAGTTCTGGGAGATGCACGATCGTTTGTATGAAGATCAAAGCAGGTTAGGTGAAGCATTGTACTCAAGTCTCGGCGAAGAGCTCGGGCTATCTACCGCCGCGATGCGTCAGGAGTTGAAGCAGGAAACTTTTAAGGCCCGCGTCCGCGCCGACTTCACAAGTGGAGTCCGAAGCGGAGTAAACGGAACGCCAACGTTCTTCATCAACGGGCATCGTCATGACGGTCCGTTCGAACTTGAATCGCTTGTTTCAGCAATTCAACAGGCCATGATCACGGCGAAAAGCGCTTCTGGAAGGTGAAAGCTCGCGAATCTTGCGTGTCACTTGCCTCGTGTCGAGGAACTCCTTCTTCCATCCCGCACGCTTTCCTCTGGTTGAGCTCCCGCCCTCAATTGAACTTTTTTGCTGAGAATCCGCCCCCTCCATTACTCGTTGCGCGACGAGCCGCTCAAATGTTAGAAAGGGATCGCACAATCCCCCATTCATCCAACAATCTCACCGATTGATGAGGAGATTTGATATGGAAAACGCCAGCCGCCGTCTGATGGGCCATGGAATTTTCTTGTTCCTGATCGGCCTGATCACCGGATTCCTCGAACAGCACTTTACCAACGTCCGCATGGGGCTTGCCGCCCACCTGGAAGGCGTGATGAACGGCATTTTCCTGCTCGCTCTGGGCGGTGCATGGAGCGCGGTGAGCTTGAAGCCGGCGATCAAAGCAACCGCATACTGGACCGTGCTCTACGGGACTTACATGAACTGGGTTTTTACCACGCTCGCCGCGATCTTCGGCACTGGAGCTCTGTCTCCCATCACCGCTCCGGGGCGCATCGCGCAGCCATGGCAGGAGACGCTTGTCATGACCGGCTTCAAGAGCGTCGGAGTCGTGATCGTCATCTCGACGGTTCTAATTTTGTGGGGTCTGCGGACCAAATCGTCACAGCCGTAACGTCCCCGCGACCTGACAAAGCAAGTTCTTTCAGGCGTTTCCTTCGATTATGCGTTCACGACGGCCCGTGCGGCGCGCGTTGAAGGCACGTAGCCCATATCCACTGAAATGCCGCGCACGCATTGCAGCAAATGATTGGCGATGGCCGGCAGCTTCTGCGCGGTGACGCGGAACGATGGTCCGGACACGCTCACCGCTGCCACCGGCAGCCGCGCCGCGTCCAGCACCGGAACAGCGATGCAGCGCAGGCCTTCTTCCAACTCCTCGTCGTCGACCGCGTAGCCGCGGCGGCGCGTCTTGTCGAGCTCGACGCGCAGTGCTTCGGCCGTCGAGATGGTGCGGTTCGTCATCCGCTCGAAACGGATGCGGCGAATAATGTCCGCAGCGCGCTCCGGCGGCAGGAACGCGAGAATCGCCTTGCCCACTGAAGTGCAGTGCACGGGATTGCTGGCGCCGATGCGCGTAATCATGCGCACCGAGCGCGTGGGCTCAATTTTGTCGATGTAAATGACGCGCGCCGCCTCGAGCAGCGCCAGGTGCGCCGTCTCCTCGGTCTCGCTGACCAGCCTGCGCAGATGCGGCTGCGCGCGGTCGCGCAGATCGTATTGTTCAATCGCCCGGTTGCCGAAGTCGAACAGCCGCAGCCCCAGCCGGAACTTGCCGTTCGCGGTGCGCTCCACCATGCGGTGCCGCTCCAGAACCATCAGAAAACGGTGCGCCGTGCTCTTGTGCAGCTGCAGCGAGGCCGCCACCTGCGCCAAGCCGAGCGGCGTCTCGCTCTCGCCAAGCAGGTCGAGCACCGCAAAAGCGCGGTCGAGAGCCTGAACTTTGTAGGTGCCTTGGGGAAGCGCGTCTCGCATGTTGATCCTTTGTTCCAAGCTTTGGGTCCATCTCTAGCTTCTCATATGATGGGACGCGGGTCAACAGGTGAAACGCTGGTCTGCACGCCGCGTTTTGCCGCTTTCACGGGCCTTCGTCGCCTGCATGGAAGATCGCGCAGCACCCACAAACCCCAACCAGCCCCAACCGGCTCCAACGGGCATTGACCGAAAACTGCCCGCCCGCGAAGAATGGAGAGAACAGCACTACCATCCCCGGCAAATCAGGAAATGAAATGGACAAGGGAAGGCTCGGAGTTCTCGTCTTCATCTCTTTCGCTTCAGGCTGTCTGTATGGCCAGGCAGCCGCCCAGCCGGTTTGGGCTGTTCACCAATCGCCCGACGAGTCCGGCGTTTATTACGCCGGACCTGAAGTCTCAGCGCCCCGGCTCGTCAGCGTGATGCCTGCGGCCTATCCCGGCTACGACTACGGGAAAGACCGCCAGGGGATGACTGTGCTCGCAATGGTCATCGGAGCCGATGGAGTTCCCAGCCATATTCAGCTCCTTCATTCTCATGGCGACGACTTCGACCAGTCGGCCATTGCCGCGGCGCAGCAGTCAGTATTCGAGCCGGGAAAGCTTCAAGGGAAGCCCGTGCCAGTCTGGATTGATGTGCGAGTGGTCTACCGAGCAAGCCGGGCCCAGGCGTTGCCTGAAGTCATCATCGCGGAGCGAGATCTGGCGCCGCCTGCCGAGTCCTTTTTTGAAGACAAGCACCATCGCCCCGCTGATTACACGCCGCCGGTTCTCATCCACAGCGTCGACGCCGACTTCGCCGATCCCTTTGTCCGCGAACCGATTGTGCAGGTGGCGACTGTAACGGTGACCGTAGGGGCCGACGGCTTGCCGAAGGCCGTCCAAATGCGGCGAGGCCTCGGATTTGGTCTCGACAAGAAGGCCATTGCAGCCATCTGGCACGATCGTTTCCTGCCGGCTACCAAAAAGGGCAAGCCGATCGAAGACTTTGTCGACGTGAAGGTCGAGTTTGCGAACCTCTGATCCGCGTTGCGGCAAGAAAGCCTACACTTCAGCTTCTTCCACGTCGCCGCCCTCACCCGGCGCAAGAAACAGATTCGCTTCAAGGCCGTGCTGGCGCGTGTAGAGATCGAAGTAGCGTCCGCGCAGCGCAAACAGCTCTGCGTGATTGCCCCGCTCAACGATGCGGCCCTGCTCGACGACGAGAATCTGGTCGGCGCGGCGAATCGTCGACAGGCGATGGGCGATGACGAACGTTGTGCGGCCGTGCATCAGCTCGGCAAGCCCACTCTGGATCATCGCCTCCGATTCGGAATCGAGCGAGCTGGTAGCTTCGTCGAGGATGAGGATGCGCGGCTCGGCCAATAGAGCTCGTGCAATTGACAGCCGCTGCCGCTGCCCGCCCGAGAGCTTTACCCCGCGCTCGCCCACGATCGTGTCATAGGCTTCCGGGAAGCGCTCTGCAAATTCATCGACGCACGCCGTGTGGCAGGCAAATTGAAACTGCTCCTCGGTCGCGCCGGGCCGCGAGAACATGATGTTCTCGCGAATCGTGCCGTCGAAGAGAAATGACTCCTGCAGAACCACGCCCAGTTGCGAACGGTAGGTGTTCAAATCCACGGTCGCGAGGTCGATATCGTCGATCAGCACCTGGCCTTTTATCGGCGTGTGAAAGGCGCAGAGCAGGCTGATGATCGTCGACTTGCCCGAGCCTGACGAGCCCACCAGCGCAGTCACCGAGCCGGGATCGGCGCGGAAACTCACGTCGTGCAGCACCGGCTTCTCGGGCGTGTACGCGAAATCCACATGCTCGAACCGCACAGCGCCACTAATCTCGCCCAGCTTGACGACGCGCCCCGAATCCGCGAATTCATCTTTCTCTGAGAGGATTTCCATGGTGCGATCGATCCCCGCCACCGCCTCGGTCAGTTGCGTGCCGATATTCACTACTTGAATCACAGGCGCAATCATGAACGCCAGAAACATCGTGTACTGAATGTAGGTCCCGTCATCCATCCGGTTTTGCAAAGCCAGATGTCCGCCCATCAGCATCACCATGGCGCCCACGATCCCGAGCACCGTAGTGGCCGTCATGGACATCACGCTGGTCATTGTCAGCGTCTTCATCACGTTGTCCAGCAGGCGCAGCACGCCCACTTTGAATACGGCTGCCTCGCGTTCCTCGGCGTGATAGCCTTTCACCACGCGCACGCCGCCGAGTGACTCAGTCAGCCGCCCCGTCACTTCGCCGGTGATCTTGCCCCGTTCGCGGAAGATCGGACGAATCGTCTTGAACGCGTATTGGAGAACGAAGACAAAAACGCCGACCACTGAGAAGACGATCAGCGTCATTTGCGCGCTGCGGTGCAGCAGGAAGACGAACGCCATCACTGCGGTCAGCAGGCCGCCCACAAATTCCACCAGGCCGGTTCCGATCAGGTTGCGCACGCCTTCCACGTCGCTCATGATCCGCGACACCAGCAGGCCGCTGCGGTTGGCGTCATAAAAGCTGACTGACAGGCGGCCCACATGCCGCTGCACTTCCTGGCGCAGGTCGGCGATCATGCGCTGCGCCGCCTTCGACAAGAGCTGCGTGTTCAAAAACGACGTGATCGACTGGATAATCGTTGCAACAATCACTGCCGCCACCAGCGGCATCAGCTTGGCGCTATCGTGCCTCCTCAGCACCAGGTTGACAAACGGCCTGGCGACGAATGGCAGCGTTAGGCCCGCGACGCGATTGATGGCCACCAGCACCAGGCCGAGCAGTAGCAGCCATTTCCGCGGCCGCACCAGTCTCCAGATCTCCGGCATCGCCTTGCGGAAATCCGTCTTCTTTTTCGTCGGATCGGCTTGCTCGGAGCGCGCTCCACGGCCATGCGGCGAGCGCTCGGCGCGCATTCCCATCCCCATCCCGCCGCGCATTGTTCCCATGGATTATTCCTGCCGTGACCTGCGAACTTGGATGAATGAACGGACACAAAGATTCACGTAAATCAGCAGCAGACCTGCCATCGCCAGTTGTGCTGACAGCGCTTTCCAATCGGGATCCGCCCCGAGCGACCGGGCGTGGCCGTACTCCCGCAAAGCTGAAACAATCGCGCCGATCAGGCCCAGCAGCCCGACCGTCACATTGATGTGCATGAAGAGCTTGCGCCGGCCCTCGCTGGGACTGATGGCGAGAAGACCGCCTGCGACGAGCGCCAGGCCGAACCACGCGGGAATCAGCGCCGTCGGGTGAATGCTCCCCGTGCCCCAATAACCAATCAGCCCGAGAGCAACCAGGAGGATTCCAAATACATAAGTGACTCTTGCCATGCTCAACCTCCAGCCATGTGCATGGCAAGAATAACAGTTGTGTACGGCGACCAGTTGACGGAGTAGCGGAAAGTTCAGGCAGCAATCGCGAGCGAACTGTTGCCTGGGCGATTACTCCTCTCTGTTCTCTGTTCTCTGTTCTCTGTTCTCTGTTCTCTGTTCTCTGTTCTCTGTTCTCTGCTCTCTGTTCTCTGCCCTACCGTTGGATGCGCGCCGATCCGCCCTTCGCGAGCGCGCGCACCTGATCCAGGGTCGCCATGGTCGTGTCGCCGATGAACGTTGTCAGCAGCGCGCCGTGCGCCCACCCCAGCCGCAGCGCGTCTTCGGGCGTTTCGCCGGTCAGAAGGCCGTAAATGAATCCCGCAGCAAATCCGTCCCCGCCGCCCACGCGATCCACTACATCGAGCTCGGCCGTCGGCGCCACATAAGTCTTGCCGTCGATCCACGCCACCGCGCTCCAGCTATGCCGGTTGGTGGAGTGCACTTCGCGCAGCGTGGTCGCCACGATCTTCACATGAGGATGTTTCTTGACCACGTTGTCGATCATCGCGAAAAAGACGCTGGGGTCGAGCTTCGACTTCGCATGAACGTCCGGCCCAGGAATGCCGAGTCCCTTCTGCAAATCCTCTTCGTTGCCGATCAGCACGTCGACATTCTTTACAATCGTCGCGATCGTCTCCACGGCTTTCTCCGCGCCGCCCGAAATCTTCCACAGTTTCTCGCGGAAGTTGAGATCGAACGACGTCACCGCGCCGGCTTCCTTGGCAGTCTTCATCATCTCTGCAACCAGCGGAGCGGTAGTCGACGATAGCGCCGCAAAGATTCCGCCCGAGTGGGCCCAGCGCACGCCCTTCGCACAGATTGCCTTCCAGTCGAAGTCACCAGGCTTCAGCATCGCGCCGGCTTCATTGGCGCGGTTGTAGAACACCACCGGCGGGCGCACTCCCGCGCCGCGATCGCTGTAGACTGTCGCCATATTCGGGCCTGTCGCGCCGTTGTGCTCAAAATGCTTGTAGATCGGCCTCACTCCCATCGCGCGCACACGCTCCGCGATCAGGTCGCCGATGGGATAATCCACCATCGCCGACGCAACCGCGGTCTTCATCGCGAAGCAGTCAGCCAGGTTGGCAGCCACGTTAAACTCGCCGCCGCTCACATGAATCCTGCACTCCGTCGCCTTGCGAAAGGGAATAATTCCCGGATCGAGCCGGTGCACCAGCGCGCCCAGCGCCAGAAAATCCAACTCACCGTCCTTGCGAATATTCACCCCGTAACTCATCGTCCTCTCCTCGCGTTCCTACAAACTTTCAATCTTTCAAAACTCTCTTCATCGCGACATATCGCGTGAAATCAAAGCTTCGCTGCTGCTTTCATCCCTGCAGCTTCTTCACGTCCGCCACCACCTGCTCCGGCGTCCATTCATTGCCGGGATAAAACTGCGCCACTTTCCCATGCGGCCCGATCAACGTTGTCGAAAGCGAGTGCGTAATCGTCTCATCGGGGCCGGGCGTAATGCCCACATCGAAGTACTTCGCCATTTCGAGCAGCTCCGGCTTGGTGGGCACGGCAAAATCCCAATGCGCAAACGCGCCCTTCGCGTAGCTGCCAATGTACTCGGCGCCATAAGCACGCAGCCGCCCCGGAGTATCGTGCTCCGGATCGAAGCTGATGCACAGAAGATGCGTTTTCCCATAAAGCGCCGGGCTCGCAGCCAACTGCTGATTGATCACTGCAAAGTTGTGCGTAATCAGCGGGCAGAAATTGGGCAGCGGGCAGCGCGTGTAAATGAATGTCAGCAGCAGCGTTTTTCCGCGAAACTGGCCGAGGTGAATCGCGCGCCCATCCTGGTTGCGCAATTTGAAATCCGGAACAACATCGCCGGGTGCGGGCACGTGATAGAACACCGTCGGCTTGTAATCCGGCTTGGCCTGCGCGATCACAACAATATGATCCAGAACCACAGTCTCTTCGGAACTCTTCTCGACCAAAACGTCCGCGGTAATCGTGTCGCCGGGGTGCAGCTCGCTGGCAATGGTCGGGTCCTTCAGCTGGTAAGGCATCGTCATCGCATCCATGAAGCCCGGGATGGCCTCATGATCCACAACCACGATCCCGTGCGCGATGTCGGTCGAAACCACTTTCCCGCGCAGGTGATACACCGTCGGCGACGAATCTGACGCGCCATGCGACCCTGACGTTGAGCTGGAATGGCACCCGGCCAGAGCGGCGAGCGCGAACAGACAGCCTGCGAGAACAATGCGCATCACGAACCAGTGTACAACCAGTGGACTGACCACATAAAAAGGCGGATTCTTCGTCATTGCGATCGGTTTTCGGCAGGTCTCACTCTGATTGCAGCGATCGGCAAGTGCTGAGCCCCCTCAGCGGTATTCTTAGGCATACGACTGCGAACTGCGAACTGTGAACTCTGAACTTTTGCCCGAGATCGATGCTTGGCTGCGCGGCGGTGGACTCGTGGTCACGGCAAGCGAGCGCACCGCTCGATTCCTCACAGCAGCCTTCAACCGTTCTTGCCGCGCCGAGGGTCTTACCGCGTGGCAAACTCCCAACATTCAGGACTGGCAAACCTTCGTCCGCAACGCCTGGGATGAACGCAACCTCGACGGCCGCACCGTTCTGAACTCGCTTCAGGAGCAGTCGCTCTGGGCAGGAATGATTGCCGCCGCCGCGCCTGAGGCCGCGCGTCTGGCCGGCGCGCGCGACCGCCTGGCATCCCTCGCCCTGGAGGCGCACAATCTCGTTTGCGCATACGCTCCGCAGTTTCTGAACAGAAGGTCCCGCATCGCCTGGGACCGGGACGCCGCAGCTTTCAGCGACTGGCTCGCGGACTGCGACGAAATCTGCCGCGCGGGGAACACAATCAGTCCCGCGCGCCTTCCGCTCGAATTGATTGAGGGGCTCAAGCAGGATTCCCGCGAGCGCGCTCCGCTGCTGCTCGCTGGATTTGATCGCATCTTGCCCACGCAACAGGAGCTCTTTGCCGCCTGGGGCGCTTGCACGCGGGCTCCTCTCGGTGAGACCGCCGCACAAATCGAATTTCATCAAGCGGCCGATCCCTCCACTGAACTCGCCGCTTGCGCCCTTTGGTGCAACAAGCGGCTTGCAGCCAATCCGTTCGCACGCCTGCTCGTTGTCACGCAGGATGTGCCCAAACGCCGCGGCGAAATCGAGCGCACTTTGCTCCGCTTTATTTCGGACTCCGGAAGCGCGTCCGCTGCTTCCAGTGTTTTTGAGTTTTCTCTCGGCGTTCCGCTCGGCCACGTCGCGCTTGCGCGCGGGGCCGGACTGCTCCTGCACTGGCTCACCGAGTCAATCGAAGAGCACGAGCTCGACTGGCTTTTCTCGACTGGCCAAATTGCCGCGTCGCCCAGCGAGTCGCTGGCTCTCACGGCCTTCATGCGCGCAGTGCGCCGTCGAAGCCTGCAGCGCACAAAATGGGGGCTCGCAGAGTTTCTGCGTCAGAAGCCCGGCGCTGAATTGCCTTTCGCCTGGGTCGCCCGCATCACGCAGGCTCAGCGCAGACTTCAGCAATTCGTGCGCCGCCCGCAATCTCCAATCGCATGGGCCGAGCTCGCGCCACAGTTGCTCGAGCTCGCCGGCTGGCCCGGTGATCGTCCGCTTACAAGCAGCGAATTTCAGGCTCACCGCCGCTGGCTTCAAACCGTCGACGAATGCGCATCGCTCGGCTTCGATGGCCGGCGCATTGAGTGGAAGGATTTCCTTGCGGCTCTCGATCGCGCCCTCAATGAAACGCTCTTCGCGCCTGAATCACACGACGCGCCGATTCTGATTGCCGGTCCCGCCGAATCCGCGGGTCTCACTGCCGATGCCATATGGTTCCTCGGCGCCAGCGAAGACGCGTGGCCGGCCCGTGGCGCGACGCATCCGCTTCTGCCGATTTCAGTCCAGCGCGATACCGGAATGCCTCACGCGTCGCCTCGTCTCGATTGGGAATTGGCAGATTCCATCACGCGCCGCCTGCTCTCCTCCGCACCTGAAGTTCATTTCAGCTATTCTCGTCAGAGTGACGGTCCCGACAGTACCGGTGTTGCCGTGCGCCCTTCGCGGCTCGTCGCGCAGATTGCCGGTCCGCCCCAGCCTCTTTCCATCGACTTGATTGCACCTCCGCTTTCGCCGCCGGCAACAGTGTTTTTTGATGATGCAAGCAGGATTCCCTTCCCCGCCGGCGCGATCACGGGCGGATCCGGCGTTCTAACCGCGCAATCGCAATGCCCTTTCAAGGCATTCGCTACGGCTCGCCTTGCGGCGAAATCATGGGAGCCCGCCGAAGCTGGACTCACGGCACTCGAACGTGGCCTGCTTCTTCACGAAGTTCTGCACTCCGTTTGGGCAGGCCCGCCGCGCGGCATTCGTTCGCACAAGGAACTTCTCGACCTTCCGGATCTCGGCTCGTTCGTCTCTGACCATGTGCGCCACGTCTTCGCAACACAGCTTCCCTCTCGCGCGCGCGAATGCATGCCGTCAAGGTATTTGGATCTCGAGCAAACGCGCCTCGCCTCGCTCGTCGTCGAATGGCTTCGTTGCGAATCCAAGCGCGTTCCCTTCACCGTCGCCGAGACCGAATTGGACACGAGCGCGTCCATCTGCGGTCTAAATCTTCACCTTCGCCTCGACCGCATCGACCGCCTGATCGACAATTCCCTTCTCGTGATTGACTACAAGTCCGGCGACATCAAGCCAGGCGTCTGGGATCTTCCGCGCCCCGACGACGTGCAGCTGCCTCTTTACGCGGAGTTCGGGCTCGACAGCAACCCAGGATCGGTCGGTGGTCTCGTCTTCGCCAAAGTGCGCCCCGGGGACACGGAGTTTGCGGGAAAAGTCCGCAATGCCAAAGCGACTTTGCGCGCCAATCTCAAAGGAAATACAAGTCTGGTGAAGAAGCCGCTTGTTTCAGAGCAGCTTTCCGAGTGGCGGGACTATATCCAGGACCTCGCCCTCGATTTTCTTTCTGGCAGCGCCGTGGTCGATCCGCGCGACTATCCCGAAACTTGCGAGCGCTGTGGACTGCAGGCGCTTTGCCGCATCCAGAAAAACCCTCCGCAATCCGATGACGACAACGTCGAGGAGGCCGGCGATGCCTGACGCGCCGCACGGGACTTCTCCTCCCGACCAGGCCGAGCGCGAGCGTGCGCTTGACCCGGCTCGCTCCGTTCTCGTGCGCGCGCCCGCCGGCTCTGGTAAAACCGACCTGCTCACGCGCCGCTATTTACGCCTGCTCGGCGAAGTCGATGACCCCGGCCAGATCGTTGCTATCACCTTCACCAGGCCCGCCGCCGCCGAAATGCGCAATCGCATTCTTTCTGAGCTCGAGAACGCGGCGGAATCCACCGCCGACAAAGCGGTCGCCGACCCATTTTCGACGCAGGCTCTCGCGCACCGCGCGCTGGCGCGTTCTCAAGTCCTCGGCTGGGAACTCCTCGATCTCCCCGTGCAGTTGCGCATCCAGACCATCGACTCCTTTTGCCGCGACCTTGCATTGCAGCAGCCGCTCCTCTCCGGCCTGGGCGGCGGTCTCGACATCAGCGAGCAGCCCACCGGGCTTTACCGCCGTGCTGCTCGCCGAACGCTCGACCAAATCGCCGCCGGCGATCCGTCGCTGCGTGAGGCCATCGAAGCTCTGCTCCTGTGGCGCGACAACAGTTGGTCGGACCTCGAAAACCAGCTCGTCGCGATGCTCCAGAAGCGCGACCAATGGATGCAGGATTTCGTCCTCGACCGCGATCCCGAATGGGGCGCATTGCGCGCACGCCTTGAGCGCCCCTTCGCGCGCGTCGCGGAGTTCGATCCCTCTTCATCTCGTTACAGCGAAGAGGAATGGCACATCGTGCGCGCCTGCTTCACGCTCCTGCGTCACGCTGTCGCCGAGTTGAAGGTCGTCTTCGCAGAGGCCGCAACCGCGGACTTCATCGAGGTCGCTCAGATTGCGCTCAACGTACTCCGAGGCGACGACGGGCTGCCCACCGATGGCGCGCAGGCCGTCGCCGATGGAATTCGCCATTTGCTCGTCGACGAATTTCAGGACACCAGCCGCCGCCAGCACCAGTTGCTTGCGCATCTCATCGCCGCCTGGCCTGAGCGCGAAGGGCGCACCTGCTTTGTGGTCGGCGACCCGATGCAGTCCATCTATTTTTTCCGCGACGCCGACGCCGAGCTGTTCCCGCGCGTCGAACAACTCGGTCTTGAAATCCCCGGCGACCTGCCGCTGCGCTTCGACTCCGTTCAACTCAACGCCAACTTCCGTACCGCGCCGCCGCTGGTCGACAGCATCAACAATGCATTCACGCAAATCTTCGCCATTGACGACGGCAGTGGTGTGACCTACGCGCAGGCCGCACCGGCTCGTGGCGACACTTCGCAGCCCGGCCCGCATCTCGTCGTCGACACCGCGCCTCTGCTGCAACTCCATTGCGAGTTCATTCCGGAGTCGCGCGGGAATTCGCCGAGTCTCGGGCCCGACGGAAAAAAGGAGCTTGCGGCTCAACGCGACGCGGCTCAGCAGAAGCAGATTGAAGAAATCGTCGCGCTGATTCGGAGCAAAGTGGCCGAAATCGAGCGAGCGCGCGCTGCAACGGGAAAGTATCGCATCGCCGTGCTCGGCCGCGCACACAAATCGCTTGAGCCCATTGCGGCCGCGCTTCGCCAGGCTTCCATTCCATTTCGTGCAGTGGAACTTGAGAAGTTGCGGGATCGCCCCGAAATTATCGATGCGCTCGCTCTTGCCCGAGCGCTCCTCAATCCTCACGATCGCGTCGCGTGGCTCGGCGTGTTGCGCGCACCGTGGTGCGGCCTCTCGCTCGCCGATCTGCATATGCTTGTCAGCGCCGACTCACCCGAGCTCCTCGCGCGTCCTGTTCCCGAGCTCCTTTCCGAGCGCTCGCAGCTTCTCAGCGTCGAAGGCCGCGAGGCCGTCGACCGCCTGTTGCGCACCACTGATTTCTCCGATCGCCTGCGCTCGCAGCAACCCACTGCCGCGTTGGGCGCCTGGCTCGAGCAGGGTTGGCTGCGGCTGGGCGGCGCAAAGTGCGTCGACGCTACGGCGCGTGTGAATCTCGATCTGCTTTGGCGCAGCCTCGACGGCCTTCCTGAAGGCGAGCCCGATCTCCTCGGCTCCGCGCTCCATGCGGCGCTCGAGAAACTGACCGCCGTTCCCGATCCCGAAGCCGACAGCGATTGCGGTGTGCAGTTGATGACCATCCACAAGGCCAAGGGCCTGGAGTTCGAGGTCGTGATCGTGCCCGATCTGCAGGCCGGCACCGGAGGAAGTAAGCGCGAATTGCTTTCCTGGCTGGAGCGCGGATTGTCGCCCGATGCCGAGCCCGCTGACCCGCAAACGGCCGGCGAGATCACGGAATTTCTCGTCGCGCCGTTCCAGCGGAAGGGCTCCGAGCGCGGCAAAGCCAAGCGGTGGGTCGATCACATCCGCCGCGGCCGCGAATCCCAGGAGGCGCGCCGTCTTCTTTATGTCGCCGCCACGCGCGCCCGCGAGGAACTTCATCTCTTCGCGCGGCCATCCTGGAAAATCGCGAAGGATGGTTCGTTCGCTCTCGCCGAACCGCGCGAAAGTCTGCTTTCAAAAGCGTGGCCCGTGTGGGAGTCGGAGATTCGCCGCAGTTTCGACGAGTGGATCGTGCGTACCGCTTCAGCCGCACAGCCCTCGACCATCGAGTCTCTCGCCGCCGCCGCCGACAACTTGCTCGAAATGCCTGCTTCCGCTTTTAAGCCAACGCGCTTGCGCCGCTTGTCGCCCGGCTTTGGCAGCGAGTTCGCAGAACCCAGGCTCCCCGCTGGCGACGAGCCACTCGTCGGCGCAGGCCGCCTCTACAAGCGCCACGAGGGCGGGCTGCTTTCACGCGCGCTCGGCAAAGCTGTCCACGCGCTTCTTCAGCAATTTGCGCAGCTTCTCGTTTCGCAAACTCGCGAAACCGCTCTCGCGACACTCACCCGGCAGCAGCCACGCATCGCCGCCATCATCCGCGCCGCCGGCGTCGAGCACGCCACGGCCAGCCGCATCGCCGCGCAAGCGCTGCAAATTGTGCTTCAGACAGCCGGCGATCCTCTTGCGCAGTGGATTCTCGCGCCACACGCGGACGCGGCCAGCGAAGCCCGCTGGACCGGAGTCGTGGCGGGCAGCTTGCGAACCGTACAGGTGGATCGCGTCTTTCGCGCCGGACCTGCGCCACAAATGATCGCCGCATCGCCAAGCGAAGAAACCTGGTGGATCATCGACTACAAGACGGCACATGAAGACTCGCTTGATGCCGTCTCCGCGCTGCCCGAGTTGCGCCGCCAATTCGCGCCGCAGATCGAAGCCTATGCAGCCGTCCTCCGCAATCTGCGCGGCGCTGAAATCCGCCTCTGCGGCGGCCTCTACTATCCGCGCATGGCGCTCTTCGATTGGTGGCAGATGTAATTACGCGCCGTTCCCGTTGCTTTGATCGGCTCCGGGACCGCACCCGGTGTCGCCTACGCCTTGCACAGCTCTTCCGCAAACACATCGCGGTGCGCAAGGATGAATCGATCGGCGTTGTGCAACAACAGCGCGTACGCTGCGACCGCCGCGAAGGCAAGAGGACCGAAGATCCACGCCCCAAGCCACGGATCATTGAAGTAGCGGCAGAGGAGCGTCACGGGAACTTGCAGCGCCATGCTTCCAAACAGAACCAGCATAATCAGAAGGCCACTGGTGCGATTCGTCGGCGTCATTCGCCTCCGCTGCGCCTGTCCTGGAACGAATCGGCGAGGCGCTTGAATTGAGCGCATGGTTCCCAAAGCCAAATTGACTCCGATCACAAAAATTGTCCATAGCCCGGTGGAGACTTGGGTCGCAAGTGGAATCGGCGTGCGCGCGAGAACCGAAACCAGCAACCATGCCAGCCCCGCTTCCGTGACGATTACCGCAAGACTCATCAGATTCTTGGCCACGATAACGTCGCGTAAACGAATGGGCGCAAGCAGGTACACCTGCACGCCGAGGCCGTCCGCGCCAAAGATGTTGTAGAGCCCGGCGAGAACTCCGAAGAGAACATACGCAATCGCTCCGGGAAGAAAGTATGTGGAGTGCCCCTGAAAAACCGAGCGATTCAAAATCACGACGAAGACCAGCGGAGTCAGCATGCCAATCAGCTGCGCTCCGTTGCCGCGCAGTGTGAGCCACTCCTTGCGCAAACAAGCCGCCACAATCGGCGGGAAAGCCGGGCGGGCATTTTCCGCCGGCGCGATTTTCGCAACAGCACCGGCCCGTTGCGGGCGCGCCGCATTTCGCTGGCTGGACCGCTCATTCGCCCGCCGGCTCGCGCCCTCACTCAGGTACTCGCCTAAAAACTGCTTATGCAGCCTGATCGCAAACACCGCCGCGAACAACGCCGTGCTCGCCAACAGCCCCACAAATTGCGTCAGTGCCGCAATTGGGTGCGACACCTGCAGAATCGCATTCGCGGCGAAGCCCGGCGGCAGCCAGTGCAGCTGCGATCCGGAGCTGTGCAGAATCCTCAACACCCAACTGCTCCTGCCGCCGATGCCTCCGTGCGACGATGGGCGCTGAAAATTCAGAAACTGAAATCCAACGACGGTCAGCGCCATCAGCACGCTGAAAATCTCGCGAAAGCGCCGATTTGCAAGCCAGCGCTCCATCCATGCGCCGATCATGCGCATCAAAAAAACGTTCATCAGCGCGTAAATCGCGAGCACCACCAATGCGGGCAAAGTCAGCGCAGGCTTCGCCACGCCGATCCCCACGGCCGCGGCCAGCAAAGCGAGGCAGCCGACGATGGTACTCGCCGTCAGCACGCCGATGAAGGTTCGCAATACCAGGTACCGTCCAAAGCGCAGAGGAAAGCGTATCAGCGATGAAGGATCGAAATTGGAGACAACCGCGGCCATGTTCTGTCCGTTGACGCTTACGAACAGCCACAGCAGCGTGATGGCGGCCAGCAGCGGAGCCAGGCGCTGCGGGTGATTGCCGGCGATCGCCATCCACGCAAAGAACCCGCTGCCGCCAATGGGACCAATCACCATCAGAGCAAGAAATGGCCAGACCATAATGCGCACGAGAATGGCAAATGCGAGTCCAACCGCCTGGCGCGTGCCGGTTGTCCGGCGGCGAAACGTACTGTTGATGAAGATGCGCCAGCGCAGCCATGCCACCGCGGCGAGCTGCACGCGCGCGGGAATCTCTTGCGCCGCGGTTGGAAGCAGCTTCCCGGCTTCTAGCCCAGCCACGAGAGCTCCTGCTCGGGCGCTGTAGCCGCCGGATTTCCTTCGCGGTCGGTCCCGACAATCTCGAGGAAAATTTCTTCCAGGCTGCGCTGCTTTCCGCCTGGAGGCGAAGATCCATCCGCGCGCGCCTGTCCCGCGCGCAGCTCCTCCAGCGATCCCTGCGCCACCAATTGTCCGCGATGGATAATTGCGACGTGCGTACACAGCCGCTCCACAATCTCCAGCACGTGCGACGTGAGGAAGACGGTGGCGCCCCGCGCGATCATTCTCTGCAGCATGGCCTTCAGCGTTCCCGCTGCCACTGCATCCACGCCTTCGAACGGCTCGTCGAGAAACAGGACCCTGGGCCCATGAATCACCGCTGCAGCCATCGCCAGTTTCTTCTGCATGCCGTGCGAGAAATCGGTAATCAGCTTCTTGCGCTCATCGGCCAGCTGCATAAACTCCAGCAGCTCCTGCGTGCGTTGCACGGTGGTGGCGCGATCGAGGCCGTACATGCGCCCTACGAATCGCAGGTATTCTTCAGCCGTCAGGCGGCCAAAGAGAGCCATCCCCTCCGGCACCACGCCGATCTGCCTCTTCACTTCCGCTGAGTTTTGCGTGAGATCCTCCCCGAGAATGCGAATGCTCCCCGAGGTCGGCGCCAGCAAGCCCGTCAGCATCTTGATCGTGGTGGATTTGCCCGCCCCGTTGGGGCCAAGAAAGCCGAAAAACTGGCCCGCGTCAACGCGCAGGTTCACATCCTGAACCGCCGTGAATTCGCCAAAGCGGCGTGTCAGCGCAGCGGTATCGATTGCGGGAGTTGTCATGAGTCCCTAATAACTTGAGACTACGATACACGCAGCAGGTACCGCTCGTATGTAAACTCTGGGACCAGCGCAGCGGGTTTATTTCGATGGTTCTTCACAGGCGGCTCGCCCGCAGCACATTGGTTTTTCGGTATTCTATATATGAACGCTTGCTAATTTGTCGAACTTGCAGAGGAGAATTTACACATGGCTAAGTCCGTCAAGAAATCAGGCGCCGCGCCTAAGGCTCAAGCGAAACCAGGTAAACCCGCCGCAAAAATGACCGTCGCCTCGGCAAAGGCGAATGGGACCTCGACCTCCCTCGGTACAAACGGGACGTCGATCTCCCACGATCTGGTTGCACAACTCGCGCATCGCTTCTGGGCCGAGCGAGGCCGCACCCACGGGCGTCATGAAGAAGATTGGTTCCGCGCCGAGCAGGCACTTCGCTCCAGGGCGTCCTGATCGGCTCGGCCCGCTCTTTTATTGCCAACGCAACGCCCTTTGCGGGGCGAATCGCCTTTTGCTGGGATTAAAACCGTAAATCCGCGCTATTGTAAATTCGCCATCAGGCTTTCCAGCGCCGATTTCGGCGGCCGCGTCAGCGACTCCGGCAGCGTGCCCAAAGGCTCGTCCACCACGTTCAACTGATCGATGAACGTCGGCTTCTGCGTGTCGATGTAGAAGACGCCGGTGAGAACCTCGTTCTTGTCCTGCGCCTCCATCAGCGTGCGCACGGCATTGGCCTTGTCGGTCGGGTCGTAGTCCTCAAGCAATTTGCGCAGGCGCAGTTGCGATCCGTCGTGCATCTCCACGTCGTACACTTCGCCCGAATCGTAGTCCACCTCGATGTCGTCGAAGCTGGCCACAAATCCGATCTCGTTGATCGGCTCGTCGTTCTCCTGCAGAAACTTGTAGCTCTTCGTCGATCCCTCGTGGTCGTTAAACGTCACGCACGGGCTGATCACGTCGAGCATTACGGTCCCCTGGTGCGCGATCGCCGCTTTCAGCATCGAAAGCAACTGCTTTTTGTCACCGGAGAACGAGCGCCCCACAAACGTCGCGCCCAACTGGATCGCCATGGCGCAAGTATCGATCGGCGGCAATTCGTTGATCACGCCGGTCTTCAGCTTCGACCCGATGTCGGCCGTGGCCGAAAACTGGCCCTTGGTCAATCCGTACACGCCGTTGTCCTCGATGATGTAAATCATCGGCAGATTGCGCCGCATCAGGTGGACAAACTGGCCGATGCCGATCGAGGCCGTATCGCCGTCGCCGGAGACGCCCAGCGCCATCATCGTGCGATTGGCCAGCACTGCGCCGGTGGTCACGCTCGGCATCCGCCCGTGCACGCTGTTAAAGCTGAACGAGCGATTCATGAAGTAGGCGGGGCTCTTTGACGAGCAGCCGATGCCGCTCATCTTCATCACCCGCTCCGGCTCCACGCCCATCTCGAACATGGCGTCGATAATGCGCTCGCTGATTGCGTTGTGGCCGCAACCCGCGCACAAAGTCGACTTTCCGCCGCGGTACTCAATAACCGGCAGGCCAATGTGATTCAGTTTCGGGCCACCCGGCGCGCTCGCCGCCCCACTCGCTGTTGTGGTCGCCATTTTAGAGGCCCTCCTTGGTTGCAAACTCATCCGTGATGCTGCGCGCGTCGGCCGGCAATCCGTTGTAGCGCAGAATGCTGCGCAATTTCGCCACCTGCTCGCCAGGCAGATCCAGCTTCAGCAGGCTTGCCAGTTGTCCGTCGCGATCCTGCTCCACCACATACACGCGCTCATGGCTGGCCACAAAGTCGTGAATTTCGTGCGCGAAGGGATAAGCCCGGATGCGCATGTAGTCCACGCTCACGCCGTGCTCTTTCTCGATCTGGTCCAGGCTCTCGCGCAGCGCAAAATCCGTGGAACCATACGCCAGAAACCCTATCTTCGACGTCCCGTTCTTCGTGACCACCGGCGCCGGAACCAGCTTGCGCGCATTCTCGAACTTGCGCGCCAACCGGTCCATCACTTTTTGATATTCCTCGGGCCGCTCGGTGTAACCGGCCGCATCGTCGTGTCCCGAGCCGCGCGTAAAATATGCCGCCTTCGGGTGCAGCGTTCCCGGCAGCGTGCGCCAGCCGATCGCGTCGCCATCCACGTCGCGGTAACGCGCAAAGCTGCCCGCCTTCTTCAGATCCTCCGCCGTCAGCACCTTGCCGCGATCCAATGGCTTGTCTGGATACGCAAACGGCTCCGACATCCAGTTGTTCATGCCCAGGTCAAGATCCGACAGCACAAACACCGGCGTCTGCAGCCGCTCTGCCAGGTCGAACGCCGCATAAGCCAGCTCGAAGCATTCCTTCACCGAGCCCGGCAGCAGAACTACGTGCTTGGTGTCGCCATGCGAAAGGAATGCCGTCGAAAGCAAATCGGACTGTTGCGTGCGCGTGGGCATGCCTGTCGACGGGCCCGTGCGCTGCACATCGAAAATCACTCCCGGAATTTCGGCATAGTAGCCCAGCCCGCTGAACTCCGCCATCAGCGAGATGCCCGGCCCTGAAGTGGACGTCATCGCCCGCGCTCCCGCCCAGCCCGCGCCCATCACCATGCCGATCGCGGCCAGCTCGTCCTCGGCCTGCACCACGGCAAACGTCGCCTTGCCCTCCGGCGTCACGCGAAATTTCTTCAGCAAATCGGTCGTCGCCTCAACCAGCGACGTCGACGGCGTGATGGGATACCACGCCACCACCGTGACCCCCGCAAACACCGCGCCCATGCCGCACGCCGCGTTGCCGTCGATGATGATCTTGCCCTTGGTTTGATCCATGCGCTCGATGAAGAACGGATCGTGCTTGGTGAAATTCACCTTGGCGTACTCGTAGCCCGTCTCCACG
>Ga0224554_1000592_pt1 | contig 28961 bp, 24 predicted proteins | sample 714S22024metaG_FD_180666 | JGI IMG/M metagenome (GOLD analysis project Ga0224554, IMG submission 180666) | Peat soil microbial communities from Stordalen Mire, Sweden - 717 S2 20-24 | ecosystem: Environmental > Terrestrial > Soil > Wetlands > Peat | place: Sweden: Norrbotten County, Stordalen...
GAACTCTGCGTCTCTATAACGAGGCGGTAAAACGCGGGGTCTCCGTCTTCTTGTGACCTGGGCCGTCCGGTGATGAAGAAGACGGAGACCCCGCGTTTTACCGCCTCGTTATAGAGACGCAGAGTTCCCTCAATCGCAGGCGCCTGCTTCTTATCCACCCAGTCGTTCCAGTCCTTCGCGACGTAGCCAAAGTCGTCCTGGGTCTCCTCGTCCCAATTGGAAAGCGCGGTTTCATCGATATCGAGAACGAGCGCCAGCTTCTCGCCTTGTTTCGCCTTCGCCACCCTTCGTTGCAAGGAAGCGATTGCCAGATTGCTCTGGCGATTCAGGTCCGCTGCGTAGCATCCGTGGATGCGCTGACAGTCGTGGTACGCGACCAGACGCATTTTGAGCTGCCCAAGATTGGGTGTTGGCTCTTGAGGAATCAGCAGACTGGAACGCGGCGCTGACTGTGCAGTCAGAGACCCCAAAAGCAAAACAACCGTGATGAGCGTCAATAACCGCCGGCGTCGTTGCATACGGTCCCCCATGCAGAAGATGGCCAAAGTCTACAGCAGTTGGGCCTGGATCGCACTGACAACGACGGACAGCCCAATTCTTGACAATCGGTGCCACAGGGTATCAAATGTTGCTGTTGGTTGTGGTGACGGAGTTCACCCTTAACCGCTGTCCTGCCGCATAGGCTCGACGGATGATGACTCCTGACAGGGATTCCTGTTGCGGAGTCATGTCCCAACCATATCCCTGAATGACAACTTAGGAGTTTGTGTTCATGGTGAACACTTGGGCTTTGTCTGCTCTATGGCTGGGTCTGGCGCTGGCTGCGACGCTGCTGGCGATCTGGTTCAGGATCTCGACCGCACTCTCTGAGATTGTGGTGGGCACGGTCATCGCCAGCGCGGTGATTCCGACCATGATTGCGAACATGTTCTTTCTACCCAGGCATCTTCTACCCCACAATCCAGCAGGCAAGAAGTCAGAGCAAATAATTCAGCGGCCCACCGCCGCGGAACAGATATAGGTCATCCCATGGGAAGCCCGGTCTTTATCGGATTTCAAACCATTCTGGTTGCATATGATGCGTCGCGTCGCTGGTTGAGGGCATGGAGCGATATATTGGCCGGCAGTTGGACACAGATGGGGACGGTCGTTCGGGAGAATACAAAGGGCAGCGCCGGCAAGACCTGGCGCAAACGAGCTCCGGCGCTACTGAGAGGCCAGAATGAAGAGCGCTTTAGATTACGAATGCGGCGCGCTGCAGGAAGATCGCCAGGCTGGTCCCCCATCTCGACGAGATGGTGGACGAAGGGCTGATCGCCGTGTCGGATGTCGAAGTTATCCGATACATTCGTCAGGAAAATGTTCGGTCGCAAGGGTGATAACAGATGCAGGAATATAACAGCAGTTCGACCGTGCAGGATTACGCCAGCCCTCCGACTGAGACATCCGTGTGTATGGACGGCGCCTCCCGTCTGGTGCGACTTGCCGATCTGGCTCAGGAACTTGGGGCTGATCCTGTCGCCGAGGAAGCACGTGAGCTCGCGGCGCGGGTTTCCGAAGGACGTTTCTATGTAGCTTGTATCGGTCAGTTTAAGCGAGGCAAATCCACCCTGCTCAACGCACTGGTCGGCCACGCAGTTCTCCCGACCGGGTTTGTTCCGATCACGGCGGTGGCCACCGTGATTCGGTTTGGCGACGAACTTCATGCACGCGTACGCATGCGTGAGGGCTCATGGCGAGACGTTGCCATGTCCGACTTGAAGGAATACGTGACCGAAGAACTAAACCCCGAAAACAAAAAGGCCGTGGACGGCGCGGAAGTATTTGTACCCAGCCCCTTGTTGTCCTCCGGCATGTGTTTTGTGGATACGCCGGGCTTGGGCTCGGTCTTCACCGGAAATACGGCAACCACGCAGGCGTTCATTCCTCACATCGATGCAGCATTGGTTGTGGTCGGGGCCGATCCGCCAATTGCGGGCGAGGAGTTGGCGCTGGTGGAATCAATCGGCACACAAGTTCAGGATTTAATCCTGGTGATCAACAAAGCCGACCGCACCAGCGGTCCGGAGCGTGCGGCAGCGAATAAGTTCACGCGCGAAGTTCTGGAAAAGCGGCTGCATCGCCCGATGGGCGAGGTTTTTGAGGTGAGTGCCGCCGAACGGATGGAAAACCGCGGCCCGCTGCGGGATTGGCAAAAGCTGCTGGCGAGCTTGCATCGCCTCGTTGAAGACTCTGGCAGAAATCTCGTTCGCGCCGCTGGCGACCGGGGCCTCCAGCGCTTATGCGAGCAACTGCTGGCTATTATCAGTGAGGACCGTGACGCGCTTCTGCGGCCAATCGAAGAATCCGAACGGCGCATCCAGCTAATGAAGAAAACCATCAACGAGGCTGAGCGCTCCATGCGCGAGCTGAATTTCCTGTTTATGGCGGAGCAGCAGCGGATTTCGGATCTCTTCGTTGAAAGGCACCAGCGGTTCTTCCGTTCCGCGTGGACGGAATCTGAAACAGAATTTGGTAAGGAGCTGCCGTCCGTACCCCTCGGCTTTGGCCCGCGCTATCGACGCCGGCTGATGCGCCTCGCCCAGGAGATCTCGCTCCGCAAGGTTATGCCTTGGCTCAAACCCGAGCAGGAAGAGGGGGAGCGCCAATATCGCGCCGTGGCCCTTCGATTTGTGGAGATGGGAAACAGCTTTCTGAAAAAGCTCGCCGGTGCGGGCCTTAGTGAACTGACGCGGATGCCCCATGCGCTCGATCCCGAGAAAGGCTTCCGCGTGCGCTCCGGGTTCATTTTCGAGAACTTCATCGGAACTGCGCAACCCCCATCACCGCTGCGCTGGCTCGCTGACATCTTTTTGCCGTTTGTGGGCGGACGCAAAGTAATCACGAACGATGCTCGAGAATTTCTGCGGCATCTTTTGCAAGTGAACAGCACGCGCGTGCAAAGCGATGTGCTCAATCGCATTCAGGAAAGCCGGGGGCGCTTGGAGGTCGAGATTCGCAAGCTGCTGCATGAAGTCAGCTGCATCGCAGAACAGGCGCTTGACCGGGCACGGAAAGTCAAAGAAGAAGGAACTCCCGCCGTACAGTCGTCAATTGAACGGCTCAACCGGTTAGAACGGGATGTTTCGGCACTTGTCTAATCCCGTTCAGCCGCGAGACAGAAAAGGCGAAGGAAACTGCCTGAGGTCCAGCAATGTCCTTGTCTTCAGTCCAAAGTAAGCCGACCGATGAATATCTGAGTTGCGTCGAACGCAAAGAAGAGATAGACCGGCTGCGGAACCAGGCCAAAATACGCAAGTCCTTACTGGTTTTCGGACCGGAGGGAGTAGGTAAATCAAGACTATTGCAGACCTTTGTTGACTCTCAGCCGCTTGCCCTCTACGTCGGTCAGACTCGGTCGCCCCGCCAACTCGTACTCACGTTGCTACATGCATTGCACTTCGCGGACAAGGCAATCGGAGTTCCGGGAAACGTCGGCACATTATCGACATCTTCCTTGAAGAGCATTGTGAACCGGGCTCTTGATACCCGGCCTTTTCTGATGGTGCTCGACCATCTCGACGCACCTTCCCGTGTTGTAACGGGGATAGTCAAGGATCTGCATTATTACGGCCGTACCCCCGTGATCTTTGCGTCACGATCTCCGCACATGGAGGATATTGGCGCACTTCGCCCACTGTGTGCGGACAAGTCGGAGCGCCTTGAACTGAAGAACTGGCCACCACAGATTGCATTGGAATTCGCACAGCGCGAAGCAGAGAGAATTCAACTATCGGCCTCCAATCTGGAAGCGGTGCTGCCCTCGTTTGTAGAGTGGAGCGATGGCAACCCTGGCTCCATCCTCCACATGCTGAAGATGGCGCACCTGCCACAGTACAGAGCGGGCGACCAGATCAAAGCCCACATCCTCTACGTCGACTACCGAATGGGCCGTCGTTAGCGAACGCAACGCTATCCAACGATCGAAAGAATCTCGCTGCGATGGAACATCTGGCGGCGGTTATTGCGCTCATCCACCCGGTTTTCAGCCGCATTAATCCGGGCCTACTGGGTTAGTCCTCTGAAACGCCCTTGTGGCCTCAAAATCCCCTCGTGCGTAATACGTGTGTGATTTTCTCAATTCCCGCGTTTTCTGCGTATTGTGAGTGCCTTAGAATTTGTAATTTACATATTTTTCAATACCCGTGCACAATTCAACTCCCGCCGCCTCCACCATTTCGTTCGCCAACATTTAATCTGAAGCGCGGCTCGTTACAATTTGCCGATGGACTTCTGGCTGTGCGCCGCTTCACGCTCCTGCGGCGCTCCTCCAATCTCCGCCTATGCTTGGGATCCATCTGCATTCCACCCTCCGCAACGTCCCAGGACACCGGCCACAATGGACGGCTTTTGTCGTACTCTCATTAATGCGTGGGAACGGATGCGAAACATCGAGTCGAAAACCGTGTCTGTAAGTGCAACCGATGAACAATCTAAAAATGAACAAGGGCAACCGATGAGTGCAGCAACTGCAGCAAGAATCGCGGGCGCGCTGGCTTGCCTCGCGCTCTGTGTCGCAACCGGATGCAACCGGTTGCCCGCCGACGCCACCAAAGAAGCGCCGCCCGCAGTCTCCGTCCAGCCCGACGCCGATCCCGCGCTGGTCGAGGTCACGAATCCCGCGGCCTTTCCGCTGGTCACCGCGGCCGGCTACGAGGCGCCTGCCAAGCTGGACGTCACCGGCACCGTCACTCCCGACGTCTCGCGGACGATTCCCGTCATCTCCATCGCCGCCGGTCGCGTTGTGGCCATCCACGCACGGCTGGGCGACACCGTCAAGAAGGGCCAGCTCCTGATGGAGGTGCAGAGCAACGACGTTGCCACCGCCTTCAACACCTATCTCAAGGCAGTAAGCGACGAGCGCCTCACCCAGATCCAGCTCAACCGCGCCCGGCTGCTACTGGACAAGGGAGCCATCCCCACCGTCCTGTATCCGCAGATGGGCACCGATTGGAGTCCCGTCGGAAAGATCTACTGGTACACCCTGCGCTCCACAAATCCCGCCTACGACAGCATGGAGTTGAAGTCACTCGAAGACTGGAAGCTGGAAAAGGAGTTCAAGTCCGTCCCCGGCGTGGTCGATGTCTCCAGCTTCGGCGGCATCACGCGCGAGTACCAGGTCCGTCTCGATCCCGACAAGCTCATCGCCTACGGCCTTTCCATCGCCCAGGTTTAGCAGCAGATCGCCAACAACAACGTCAACGCCGGCGGCAACTTCATCGAGCAGGGCGAGCTGCAGATCAACGTCCGCGAGGTCGGCCTCTTCACCAGCGTCCACGACATCGAGGAGACCGCCTCAAGACCCAGTCCGGCACCGCGCTGCGCATCAAGGACATCGCAACCGTAGTACAGGGCCCCAAGATACGCCTCGGACAGATCGGAAAGACCTGCCGCCCCGGCGCAACTCCCATCACCGAGTCCGACCCCACCTCCGGCCCCACCGAGAGCCTGCGCCTCATGAACGAGGCCCGCCTCTGCCTCAACGCATTCCCCGAGGTCAACAAGGTCGTCAGCCAGACTGGCCGACCCGACGACGGCACCGACACCACCGGATTCTTCAACACTGAATACTTCGTCGACCTCAAGCCCAAGGACCAGTGGCGTCCCGTCTTCCGCAAGAATAAAGATGAGCTGATCTCCGCCATGAACACCGAACTCAGCAAGATTCCCGGCGTTGGCTGGACCTTCTCCCAGCCCATCTCCGACAACGTCGAAGAGGCGGTCAGCGGAGTCAAGGGAGAGCTAGCCGTCAAGGTCTACGGTGACGACCTCAAGACCCTCGAAGCCAAGGGCGACCAGATCGTCTCCATCATGTCCCAGATTAAAGGCGTCGAGGACCTCGGCCTCTTCCGCGTCATCGGCCAGCCCAACCTCAACTACACCGTCAACCGCGAGGCCGCAGCACGCTACGGCATCAACGTCGCCGACGTGCAGGACGCCATCCAGACCGCCGTCGGCGGAAATGCCGTCAGCCAGGTGCTGCAAGGCGAGGCGCGCTACGTCGCCATTAAGTACAGCGTGCGCGGCCGCGACCTCGGTTCCACCGTCAAAGAGGCCATCCGCAAGGTCAACGCACAGGTCGCGCTGCCGCCGGGCTACAAGATCGACTGGGCCGGAGAGTATGCCAGCCAGCAACGCTCCTCCCGCCGACTCATGCTGGTGCTGCCCATTACGCTCATCGTCATCTTCGTTCTGCTCTACATGATGTTCCACTCCGGCAAGTGGGCCTTGCTCATCTTCTTCACCGTCTCCATGGCCCCGGTGGACGGACTCACCGCGCTGCTCCTCACCCGCACCCACTGCAGCGTCTCCTCCGGCGTCGGATTCCTCGCCCTCTTCGGCGTCTCCGTCGAGGTCGGCGTCATTATGCTGGAGTACATCAACCAGATGCGCGTGCGCGGACACTCCATCGAAGAGGCAGCCATCGAGGGCGCCGTCCTCCGCCTGCGTCCCATCATGATGACCATGCTGGTCGCCACCCTCGGCCTTCTGCCCGCCGCCACATCGCACGGCATCGGCTCCGACTCGCAACGCCCCTTCGCCATCGTCATCGTCGGCGGACTCCTCGGCGCGCTCATCATCAGCGTCTTCCTTCTGCCCACCCTCTACGTCTGGATCGCACGCCCCGGCGACGTACTCCCAACCCCCGAAACCGAGTTCGAGAACTAGCCATGAAGATCACTCTGCGTAACACTTCGCATAACGAAGCCGCCATCCGAAGCGCAGTGCGCACGCATAACGAAGCTGTCATCCTGAGCGGAGCGCGCAGCGCGCAGTCGAAGGACCCCCGTATTTGCCTTTCTCGGACTAAGTACGAAGCTGTCATCCTGAGCGAGCGCAGCGAGTCGAAGGACCCCGACGAAGTTGGCCCAGCCAAAACCGACCGTCCCTTTCTCCCTCAAACGACGCCTTTGCCGTTGTCTGTTCTAAAAAGCCCCCTCCGCGCCGCAGCTCTACTCGCAATCCTTCTCGCCTCCGCGACAACCGCCTTAGCCCAAACCGCTCCGCTCACCATGCAGCAGGCCGTCGATCTCGCCCGCTCCAAAAACCCCACCCTCCTCGCCGCCGAGCAGAACCTCCTCTCCGTCAAGGCGCAGGAGCTACAGGCCGCCACACGCCAGAATCCCTACCTCGCTCTCAACGGATCCAACCTTACCGAGGCCGAGTACTTCAACAACCCATACGGCCTCACCCTCGGCGTAGGCCGCATCTTTGAGCGCGGCAACAAGCGCGAGTGGCGCCTCGACTCCGCCCGCTCCACTACCGTCGAGACCGACGCGCAGCTCCAACTCACCGTGCAGCAGACCATCCTCGCCGTGCGCACCGCCTTCACCAACCTCATCATCGCCAAGGCCGCCAAGAATCTCGCCGGCGACAACCTCGCCGACTTTAAGAAAGAGGTCGCCATCGGCAACGACCGTTACAAGACCGGCGACCTCGCCAAGCTCGACTTCGAGCGTCTCGACCTCCAGCTCGCCCAGTTCGAGAGCGACGACTCCAACGCCATCACCGCCATGCAACAGGCCAGCCTCCAGCTCCAGGTCCTGCTCGGAATCGACAAGCCCACCCCCGGCTTCGACGTCATCGGCGACGTAGTCCCACCCCCCGTCACGCTCTCGATGAACGACCTCGAGCAAATAGCCCTCGCCGCGCGCCCCGATCTCAAGGGCGCCGCCGCCGACATCGTCCCCTAGCTAGTTGTTGAAGAATCCATAGAGGGTGTCATCCTGAGCGGAGCCTCCCGCAGTTGTATCGCGGGAGGCGGAGTCGAAGGATCCCGATACAACCGGTCGAGCCACGAGCATTGGCCCATTTTCAAACGATAATTCCATCTTTTTCGCCCGATTTATATCTCGGTACCGCTGACTAGAACGTAAACGACAACCCGCCCTGGATCGTCCGCGGAGTCTGCGCCAGAAACAGCGTCCGTCCATCCGCCGACAGATACGGCTGGTAGCCTTCGGCCAGCAGGTTGCTCACGTCGATGGTGGCCTCGAGTCCTTCGGGCAATCTCTCTCCCAGGCTCACCGCCTGGCGCAGAGTAAAGCTGAGGAACGCCCGGTCGCTGAACGCGTCATATGGCCCCACCGCCGTCGCCAGGCGCCGCGGCTGCCAGCGGTACGCCGCGCGCAGCTTCGTTCCCGTGCGCAGCACCCGCCCCTTCACGGCCACCGTCGCCGCCTCGGCCGATGTCGCTTGCAGCCCCGCCGGCCCTGGCTCGCTCCCCGTCTCCAGCGCCTCGCCGCTCACAAACTCCAGCGCCGCCCACAGGCCCTCGCTCAGTGGCTCGCTCAGTGTAAGGCTCACCCCATTGGCCGTCGTTCCCGCGCCCAGCATGCGGAAGCTCCCCGTCGCCGTGTCCACCATCACTCTGCTCGCACCATTGCTCCCAGCCAGATCCGCCGCGCTCGTCGCTCCTGTTCCCGCAATGGCAGTCCGCGCGATCGCATCGTGGTACACCGCCGCCTGTAGCAACCCGCCTCCGGCCCTACGGCTCAGCGCAATCTCCTGGTGCGTGCCGCTCTCGGTGCAGAGCCGCGCGCCGCACGCCGCAGCCACCGGAAGCTGGGCCGCAATCGAGTCCAGTCCGTCGAAATCCTGCACATCGCGCGAGGTCGCCAGCCGGTAGCGCACCGCCCACACCTCGCCCGGATGCACCGTCACGTTCAGGAACGGCTGTGCCGTCAACGCAGTTCCCGCGGTTCGGATTGCGTAGACCGTGCCTCCGGCCTCCACCTCCACGCTGTCGCCCAACTGCATCTTCTCGGCGCTCGCCATGCGCATCATTTGCATGCCCATGACGCCGCCGGAGCTCATCATCTCCGGATGCGACGCAACGCTCACCACCAGCCGCGACCCGCCCCCCAGCGTCCCACGCCGTTCGTATCCCGCATCGATCTCAGTCGCCGGCGCGCGCCCATCGGCCGCCGCCACGTCGGCCCGCATCATCATCTCCGAACCGTCGTTCCCTGCCCGGTCCAGCGCAACCACTGTGTGCGCTCCGCCCCCGCCAAACCCGCCGTCGCCGCTCATCATGGCCGCGCGCGCCTCTATCGGCGCTCCGCGCCGGGCCTCTCTCGCGCCCGATGAAACCAGCACCACGCTCCCATCGCCCATCATGCGCAGGATCGGCCGGTTCGCCGCCGACCGCAGCGTCCATGTCCAGTCGTCGCCCGGCTCATCCGCCCTTCGCCGCTGGGCCGGAAGCCACGCCACCGGGTCGCTCAGCATCCCCAGCGTCAGGTTCACCGTCGCCCGCATCCCGGAGGTGAGCCGCAGATTGCCCCGTGTCGCGGGCACAAACAACGCCGCCGTCGCCCGCACCTGGTACTGGCCCGCTGCCAGGTTGGCGATCCGGTACCGCCCACTCATGTCCGTGAATGCCGTGCCCGCGCTGCCCGAACCGAAGCAGATTGCCTCCACCATCGCGCCCATCTGAGCCACGCCCTCGGTGTCGCGCACCACTCCAGAGACTGTCGCAGCCGAAGCCGCAACCATCATCCCCGGCGCCAGCCACAACGTCAGCGCGCCAAGTGCAAGCCCGGTCCGTATCCAGCAACGTTGCACAGTCGGCATCCCCTGTGCGTCGTTGGCCTTCTCCTCAAAAGCGGGCCGCAAAAAAACTGGCCCGTCGGGACGCTCTGCGCAGGCTCTCGATCATCGCAAACCATCCGCGTAATCGTCTCGCCTTACTGACCGCGCTTCCGTCCTCAATTTCTTCCGCCCAGCGCTCTTCGATTCCAGCGCTTCGGCCCCGCTCCATGCACTCCCGTTCTCACTTCACGGAAAACTTCGCCGACTCCTCGGTCTGCTGCTTGGTTACCATGTCGTTCACCTTGATCTTCAACTGGTACTGCCCAGGCTGCAAACTCCCCAGCGGGAGGCTCTTCTCCAGAGTCAACTGGTCCGCGTTGGGGCTCAGCGTCTTGCTCGACTCCTGGGTATTCAGCACCAGCTTGTTCGTCCCCAAGTCCATAATCTCATAGCTGATCGTCGCATTGTTCTGCTTGGTCTTCTCGTCGATCCCGAGGTTATACACCTGCATCCAGAAGTTCAGGTTCTGCGCGCGGTTGAAGCTGACCGGCGACGCCACAGTCCCATTGACCGCCACGCGCGGCCGAATGTGCGTGTTCCCGATCACGAAGTTCCCCCCCCCGATCTCCTTCGACGGCACCCGCTCCATCTGGTCGGCCAGGATCAGCGACGAGTGCCCCAGCGTGTCGTCGTCGAACTTCGGGACCACGATGGACCGTGTGTATCGCCCCACATGGTCCGGGTTGTTGCCGTCCTTGATCACAATATCGATCTTGTACAGCCCCGGCTTCAGCGGCAGGGCCTTCCAGTACAACGATGAGCCCTTCTGCTTGGCCGGCAGCAGCTCGCTCGGCGTCGACACCTCCACCGGGTCCCCAAACCAGCCCCCGGGAACAACCTTGTGCGTCATGTTGGACACGCGACCCTCGATGTCGACCTTCCCCACGGACACCCCGTCCTTGGTCTCGAATGTGATGTCAGAGTTCTTCAACTGGACCGTGATCGGCACAATCACCGTGTCGTTGGTCACCTTCACATAGTCCGTGCGCACATCGAAGAGGAACGGAGGCCCGTTCAGGATCTTGGTGCTCGCCATGAACTCTTCCATGTCATGGAACTTGATCGGAGGAGGCGCCATGATCTTGGCCGCCATGTCCAGCCGGTCGAACTGCTTGCTCTGGTTCTGCTGCGCCATCCCGGGCCCCACACCAAGCTGCTCCAGACCCCCGCCCGAGAACCGGTCCTCCTTCTTGGACTGCCCATTCTCCTCGGCCTGGGTCTGCCCGGCGCCGGGAACGTGCAGCAGTGCGTCCTTCTCCGACCGGTCGATCGTGTAGTGGTAGTCGCCGCACTGGCAGGTATCCACAAACTCCAGGTCGATGTTGTCCCCGATCCCCTCGATATACCGGTAGTGCCAGGTCTCGAACGGGAACGTCGACGTGCTCCCGCCGCCTTCTTCCGCCGGCCGCTCATACTCGCCGCCGCTGGGGTGCGAATCCTTATCGTCGGGTGGCCCGTACGCAATGTAGATGTGGCCGCGGTCGGTCATCCATCCCGGTTTGCCCGCCGCGAAGTGTTCGTCCGCGTACGCAATCCGCGCGTAGATCTCATCCTTGTACTCATTCTCCGGCGAGTCGGGGCTGGGGTTGCGCCGCTGCCAGAAGTTCTCGATGAACTGGTCCCGCTCCTCGTCGTTGGTCAGTTGCTTGAACGCCTGTTCTTCGGTGTCCGTGATGATCCAACGCACGTCCTGGTCCAGCCATGTCTTGTAGACGCCCTTCAGCTCCTCTTTCAGCGCCTTCTGCTGCGTGATCTTTTCCTTGTCCGTCAACCGCCGCTTCAGCGGGTTCGGCTTCTCCACCACCGCTGGCACCTGCGTCACGCTGTCGGGGGCCGTCGCCTGCTGCCCCTGCGCAATGCCCCAACCCGCCCCCATGGGAATCAACATCGCGCCCAGTACCAATCCACCCGTTACTCTCATCGCCTGCAATACTCCTGCTTCGGGATCTTCACCTGCATGATTCCGTCTCACGCCGCGGCGTCTGGCCTGGCCGCGGCGTCTGGCCCGGTAGCCCCTTCGTACGGCGCAGGAACCGAAACCCATTCCCATTGTAGTGCGCCCCCCTCCATGGATCAAGCCAACCACCCGCCTCTTCCCTGCTATCATCAACATCGAAGGGATCGCTCTCAAACCACCGCCGATCTCGTCTCTGTTACGGAACCATCGCACCCGTGCCCGCGTACCTGCTCCAGCTAACTCTCTCCGTCAGGAGCATAGATAGATCGCATGAGCAAGAAGACTAAGATCATCGTCATCGTCGCTGTCGCCGTTTTGGTTCTGCTGGTCATTCCAGCCTGCGTTGGCCTGTACTTCTATTACGAGGCCGGCATTATCAAGGTCGCCACCGGCAAGGTCGTGCGGGAGGACCTCGTCTCCACCGTCAGCGGAACCGGCCAGATCAAGCCCAAGACCTACGTCAACGTCGGCGCCACCTCCTTCGGCCGCATCACCCACCTCTATGTCAAGGAGGGAGACCGCGTCCACAAGGGAGACATCCTCGCCCGCGTCGAGAGCGTCCAGCCCGAGGCCACCGTCGACGCACAGCAGGCCGCCATCGCCAGCTCCCGCACCGACATCGCCTCCTACGTCGCCGCCGAGAACACCGCCCAGGCCAACATCACCCAGGCCCGCGCCGACCTCGAGCAGAAAAAATTCGACTTCGACCGCGCCCAGGCCCTCTACACCGCACAGCTCATCGCCAAGCAGGACTTCGACGCCAAAAAAGCTGCGTACGACATGTCGGACGCGACACTTGCCCAGCGCATCGCAGCCCTCGCCCAGGCCAAGGCCCAGACCCAATCCCAGCGCGCCCACCTCGATCAGGCCGTCGCCAGCCAGCGCGCCAACTTCGACGCACTCGACAAGACCATCTCCCGCGCGCCCTTCGACGGCCTGGTCACCAACGTCCCCGTCCGCGAGGGTGAGACCGTCGTCGTCGGCATCCAGAACGCCGAAGGCTCAACCCTGATGACCCTCGCCGACATGTCCGTCATCACCGCCGAGATCAAGGTCGATGAGACCGACATCGTCAATCTCCGCCTCGGTCAGTCCGCCGACGTCACCGTCGACGCGCTCCCCGGCCGCACCTTCAAGGGTCACGTCACCGAAGTCGGCGACCAGGCGCTGCTGCGCACCACCGGCATCGCCACCTCGCAGTCCACCACCGGCACCGAGGAGGCAAAGGACTTCAAGGTCGTCGTCACCCTCGACCAGCTCCCCTCGGAAGACCTCGCCGAACTCCGCCCCGGCCTCTCCACCACCGCCAAGATCACCACCGCCGTGCGGCCCAACGCACTCACCATTCCCATTCAGGCCCTCGTCCAGCGCGACCCCGCCACCGAGAAGGACCTCGCCAGCCACGCCGGCAAGCCCGCCTCCACCACCGCCTCCGCCAGCCCCTCCGGCGCGCCCGTCAAGCCCAATCTCGCCCAGGGTGTCTACGTCCTCACCCCCATCAACGGTAAGCTCTGCGCCAACTTCGTTCCCGTCACCACCGGAATCACCGGCGCCACCGACATCGAAGTCCTCTCCGGCCTCAAGCAGGGCGACGAGATCGTCATCGGCCGCTATCAGGTCCTGCGCGCCCTCAAGAGCGGTACCCTGATCAAGCGTGACAACTCCACTCCCGTCACCGCCACCACCTCAACCCCCTAGATATGCCGTCATCCTGAACGCAGTGAAGGACCCCTGTATTTAGTCTTTTCTGTACCTGTTCCGAGTATTCTTAAGCCATTACAGCCGCACCACCCGGAGCGCCCGATGCCCCTCGATACCGATACCGCCGCCGCCACCGACCCCACCCTCCTCACCGCCGACGGCCCCCACGATAGCGAGGTCATCGTCACCAGCAATCTATGGAAGACCTACGAGATGGGCGACCAGCAGGTCAACGCCCTCTGCGGCATCAACCTGCGCATCCGCCACAACGAGTACGTCGCCATCATGGGCCCCTCCGGCTCTGGCAAGTCCACCCTCATGAACCTCATCGGCTGCCTCGACTCGCCCACCCAGGGCCGCTACTGGCTCAACGGACACGACGTCAGCTCCCTCAACGACGACGAGCTGGCCCGCATCCGCAACAAGGAGATCGGCTTCGTCTTCCAGACCTTCAACCTCCTCTCCCGCGCCACCGCCCTGCACAACGTCGAGCTGCCCCTCATCTACAACGGCACGCCCTCCGCCGAGCGCATCACCCGCGCCACCGCCGTCCTCGAGTCCGTCGGCCTCGCCGCGCGCATGACCCACAAGCCCAACGAGCTCTCCGGCGGCCAGCGTCAGCGCGTCGCCATCGCTCGCGCACTGGTCAACCACCCCTCCATCATCCTCGCCGACGAGCCCACCGGAAACCTCGACTCCAAGACCGGCGATGAGATCATGGCCCTCTTCGACCACCTCCACGCCCAGGGCAACACCGTCATCGTCGTCACCCACGAGCCCGACATCGCCGAGTACGCCCACCGCATCGTCACCCTCCACGACGGCGCCATCGCCAGCGACCACCCCTCCCAACGCCACGACACCGGTGGCTCCAAACAAACCCACACCGCCTGACCGCTACAGCCGCTTCAGATAAGCCTTCGCCGCCTCCAACTCCGGAAACAGCCGCTCCTCCGCCTGGAACGCATTGGAGTGAACGCAGCGCCGTCCCGCCTTCACCTTCACCGGATGCTTCAGGTGCAGCATCTCGTGGTACAGCAGATACTCGATGGCGCATCGAGGCGTATCGGCCCCGTCGAAGACGCGGCTCACCATGATTGTGTTGTGCGCCGCATCGTAGTGCCCCAGCATCCGCCGCGCGTGGTGCGCGCTCCAGGTCAGTTGCGGCCGTCCCAGCAGCCCGTGAAAGAAGCGCGTGTTCAGGCTCTCGAAGACCTCGTCCAGATCGTAGCAACGCCCCTCGGCCGTGAGGATCGTCTTCCGCCCGCGCGTCTGCCGTATCCGCTCGGCCTGACGCGCCACCGCCTCCGACGTGATATATCGCCGATAGCGGTCCGCATGGACGCGCGCGATCGGCAACTTCTTGTACAGCTTTGCCAGCAGGATGTGCGCGATCGCGTGGTGTACCGGCTCCGGCGCTGCCTCCAGCAGGTCCGAGAGGTGCACCAGCAGCCGCCCCTCGCGCAGCCGGATCGTCGTATTCAGCGACGTGAACCGGCGAAAGCGGATGTCCAGCGCAGGCATCGGCGCTCGCGGGCGAAGCGCGCGGTACTCCTGCTCAAAGATTTCGTTCAGTGCGGTAGACACGCTACGTCGAGCTTACTACGGGGCCTTCGTCCCAGCAGGCGCGCCGGCCCCGTCGCCAACCGCCTCGGACGGAGCGGACGGCTCCTCCACAGGATGTGCAATGTGGCCCACCTGCAGCTTCACCAGCTCCGGCTGCGCGATCCGCGTCGGCCCAAGCACCGCGATCCGCGGCAGCGGCCCGCGCACCATCGCCACCTCGTCGCATGCATACAGCCGCGGACAGGCCTGGCAGTCCTTGTATATCTTGTCCGGCAGCGTCGTCCGGTCGGCCAGCCGGAAACCGAAGTGGAAGAAGAAATCCGGGATCCGCGTGAACATGCACACCGACAGTACGCCCTGGTCCTCGGCCTCCTTCAGCAGCGCGCGCAGAATCCTCCCGCCCGCGCCCTGCCCCTTGGCCTCCGGTTTCACCACAATCGACCGCACCTCGGCCAGGTGCGGCCCATACAGATGCAGCGCGCCGCAGCCCAGAAAGATTCCGCTCTCCGACTCCGCCACCGCGAAGTCGCGCACATTCTCGCAGATATCGGCATAGCTCCGTCGCAGCAGCGTGCCATCGCCGGAGAGCGAGTTGACCAGCTCGAAGATGTTAACCGCGTCCTGCAGCTTGGCCTGACGCACCATCGCGCCACCCGCACGCGCGCGCGTGGATGCGGTGGATTCGCTGGCGGCCATCAGGGACGAGGGTGTCAAGTTGATTAAATCTCCTCTCTCTATCTTCTCAGAGTTGCGGCCCTGCGGCCGGACTCAACCGCTCGCGCGCCTCCGTCAGGGCCGCACGAACTCGCGCCCGCGCCGTGCCGCCAACCACGTCGTGGCAATCCAGCGTGGCCTCCAGCGCAATCGCCACATAAAAGTCCTCGCCAAACGCCGCACTCAACCTCTGCAACTCGGCCAGCGGGACCGCATCCAGCTCACGGCCGCTCTCCAGCCCAAGCCGCACCGCGTTGCCGACAATCTCGTGCGCCTTGCGGAACGGTACGCCCTTGTTCGAGAGATAAGTCGCCGCAGCCATCGCGTTCAGATAGCCCGTCGTCGCAGCCGTCTTCATGCGCTCGAAGTTGAACTTCAGCGAACGGGTAAACGCAGGCAGAATCCCCAAAATCCCGCGAGCCGTATCCGCCGCGTCGAAGACCGGCTCCTGGCCTTCCTGCAGGTCCTTGTTGTACGCCAGCGGCAGCCCCTTCATCAGCACAACCAGCGTAGTCGCCGCACCAATCAGTCGCGCGCTCTTGCCGCGAATCAGCTCGGTGAAGTCGGGATTCTTCTTCTGCGGCATCGCGCTCGAACCGGTCGAAAACGCCTCTGGCAGATCGAGGAATCCAAACTCCGCCGTCGAATAAATCGTCAGCTCCTCGGCAAAGCGCGAGATGTGAACGCCCAGCGTGGCCAGCGTCTGCGTAAACTCCAGCATAAAATCCCGGTCGCTGGTCGCGTCCATGCTGTTCGGCGTCGGTGCGCTGAAGCCCAAGGCTTCAGCCGCTATAGCCCGATCCAGCGCCAACGTCGCGCCCGCCACCGCACCCGATCCCAGCGGACAGAAGTTCATTCGCCTGCGCGCGTCGGCCAGTCGCGCAATGTCACGCTCAATCATCGCCACATACGCCAGCAGCCAGTGCGCCACCAGCACCGGCTCCGCCCGCTGTAGATGCGTGTACGAAGGCATCACGGCCTCACCAGCAGACTCCGCCAGCTCGACCATCGCCAGCGCCCACGCCCGCAATCCCTTCGCCGTCGCGTCAATCGCGTCGCGCACAAACAGCCGCATGTCGGTCGCAATCTGCTCGTTGCGGCTGCGCCCGGTGTGCAGCTTCAGCGCCAGCGTCCCAATCGCCTTCTTGAGTTGATGTTCTACGAAGTGGTGGATGTCTTCGGCGGTAGATGATGTGTAGCTGATCTCAGCGATCCCCTTCAACTTTAGCTGATGAAGGTGCCACTTCACTGAGGCCTCGACTCCGGCCTTTGCTACCAGCTTGTCACCTATCGCTTCCGCCAATTGCTCGACTGTCGCGCCATCGGGGAACTTGACTAATGTGTCGTATGTGATCTGCCGCTGTTTGCCCTTGAAGGACCGCTGAATGATCTCACCGTACAGGCCCCGCACAGCGCGGTATCCGCGCTCCGCGACTGGTGGCTCGATTCCGTCTAAGCCATCAATCATGGTGGCTAGCTCTTCTGGATCAAGTACGCCAGCGGCGGAGATAGTCTTGGCGTAGGCTTTCGATGCGGCAATCTCTTGCGGTAGCAGTCGACAGTCGAACGGGAACGAACGCTGCCAAGCCTCGAACTGTTGGTTGAGGGGTTCGCGGAAGCGGCCCGACCACATTTTGGTGGATTCATTCGACATTTCTGAAATGCACCTCAAAATTACATTAATTGGCGACGCTGTTATTTTCCGGTCCTTATCGCATCCTCGTTCTTGAATCTTTCAAGCATCTGCCCTGCTGCCTGTGAGAGGTCTTTCTGCAAGGAAATAGGTAGAGCAGGAGATGTATAGGTCGCACGGGGATAGGCGGTCTTGGGATTAGAGTCGCTGAATAGAAGTCCCGGTACGCTAGGCCTTATGCACTGGTTTGGCTGATAATAATCAACCTCCGAAACCATCGGAACGTCGCGCGGGACAGGGCACTTTTCTTGGGAACTCGTTTTCTGATTGCATCTCATCCACGCCTTGAAAGGTTCACTATCCCGATCCATCCCCAATTCAACAAAGGCGACCATGTACTTTACCCCGGATGCGTAGTCAATAGCGAGATTCGGATTACTCAGACGCATCATAAGTTGAGGAATCTCCGCACGGCGAATGTTTTCATCCCTGAAGACTCCGATAATCCACGCACCGTTTTCATCCCTCGGCTCGCCACCAAGATATTTGCTTCGCTCGGCCCCATAAAAATCTAGGCCGTCTAGAGAAAAAAGAAAGACTAAACTACGCGCTTGATAGAAACCCCGGCTCCCAAACGCGAGTGATGCAGGTACCTGGTACTGTGGATCTGCGATAGCCTGCCTGCAAGCTGCGAGATCTTGACCAAAGACAATGGAGTTTAAGAAAACTGCCAAGATGGCCAAAGCAACCTTCATAAGAACCTCCCTACTCCTTGTCGCTTCCACTGTTCAACTGTGGCATCTCAGAACCTTTGCTCAATGTGATTAGACCACTCTGCGCGTAGGTCATCAGCTTTGCGCGGGAGTCGGTGATGTCGAGGTTGCGCATCGTGAGCTGCCCGATGCGGTCGCGCGGGCTAAAGCTGGACTCGGTCTTCTCCATACTCAGGCGCTCCGGCTTGAAGGTGAGGTTGGGCGACTCGGTGTTCAGGATCGAGTAGTCGTTGCCGCGGCGCAGCTCCAGCGTGACCTCGCCGGTGATGGGCCGGGCGACCCAGCGCTGTGCGGATTCGCGTAGCATGATGGCCTGCGAATCGAACCAGCGGCCTTGATACAGAAGTCGGCCCAGCTTGCGTCCGTTCTCGCGGTACTGCTCAATGGTGTCCTCGTTATGGATGCCGGTGATCAGCCGCTCGTAAGCGATATACAGCAGGGCAAGCCCCGGCGACTCGTAGATGCCGCGGCTCTTGGCCTCGATGATGCGGTTCTCGATCTGATCGCTCATGCCCAGGCCGTGACGTCCGCCGATACGGTTGGCTTCGAGCAGCAACTCGACAGGGTCTGCATACTCCGTCCCATTGAGCGCGACCGGGAAGCCCTCTTCAAAGCGCACAACAACCTCTTCGCGCTTAATCTCCACGTCGTCGCGCCAGAAGGCAGCGCCCATAATCGGGACAACGATCTTCATGCTGCTGGTCAGCAGCTCAAGGTCCTTCGCCTCGTGGGTCGCGCCAAGGATGTTGGAGTCGGTCGAGTAGGCCTTCTCCGCCGACATCTTGTATCCAAAGCCAGACTTCTGCATGAAGGCCGACATCTCGGCCCGTCCACCCAGCTCGTCGATAAAAGTAGCGTCGAGCCAGGGCTTGTAAATCTTCAACTCTGGGTTGACCAGCAGACCGTAGCGGTAGAATCGCTCGATGTCATTGCCCTTGTAGGTCGAGCCATCGCCCCAGATGTTGACGTCGTCTTCCTTCATTGCCGTCACCAGCATGGTGCCCGTGACCGCGCGGCCGATGGGAGTCGTGTTGAAGTAGGGAATACCGGCGGTAGTGATATGGAACGCGCCCGCCTGCAGCGCGGCGATGCCCTCGCGTACCAATGGGCTGCGGCAGTCGATCAGCCGTGCCTTCTCCGCGCCGTACTCCAACGCCTTGCGCGGAATCTCGTCATAGTCCGCTTCATCGGGCTGACCGAGGTTGGCGGTATACGCGTACGGCAGCGCGCCCTTCTGCTTCATCCAATGAAGCGCGGCGCTGGTGTCCAGCCCGCCGGAGAAGGCGATGCCAACCTTCTGGCCGACCGGCAGCGTTTCGAGAATTACTGACATGGCAACGGTGACCTCAATCTCTTCGCTCTAGAATGGTTAGCTTCGCTTCCTAGCCTGCAGGCCGCGGTCGCGCGCATTGGAGATCCGCTTCGCGCCGCCCAGCAGCATCAGCAGCAGGGCCTTCTGCGCGTGCATCCGGTTCTCCGCCTGGTCGAAAACAATCGACTGCGGCCCATCCAGCACCGCATCCGTCACCTCTGCATTGCGATGCGCCGGCAGGCAGTGCATGAACACCGCGTCCTGCCGCGCATGGGCCATCAGCGCCTCGTTCACCTGGTACGGCTTGAAGATCGGCGCCCTCCGGGTCGCCTCGTGCTCGAATCCCATGCTTGTGCACACGTCCGTGTACACAGCGTCCGCGCCGGTCACCGCCTTCACCGGGTCCTGCATCAGCGTGATGCTGCCTCCGGTCTGCTCGCTGATCTCGATCGCCTTGTGGATGATCTCCAGCTTGGGCGCGAACCCCTTGGGACTGGCAACCGTGCAATGCACGCCCAGTTGCGCAGCCGTCAGCATCAGCGAGTGGCACACATTGTTGCCATCGCCCACATAGGTGAAGTGCAGTCCCTCCGCCGAGCCGAAGCGCTCCTCCAGCGTGAAGAAGTCCGCAATCGCCTGACACGGATGCTCGAAGTCGGAGAGCGCATTGATCACCGGAATGCGCGAACACCCCGCCATCTCCGTGATCGTCTCGTGCGCGTAGGTGCGCAGCACGATCACGCTCATCCATCGCTCGATGTTGTGCGCCATGTCGGGCAGCGACTCCCGCTCGCCCAGCGGCGACTGCGTCTGGTCGACGAAGACCGCGTTGCCGCCCAGCGTGTTGATCGCGGCCTCAAAGGTCAGTCGTGTGCGCAGCGATGCCTTCTCGAAGAACAGCACCATCTGCCGCCCGTCCAGCGAGTGGCGAAAGTCCTCGGGATTGCTCTTCACCGCGTGCGCCAGCTCCATGATCGCCGCCATCTCATCGACCGACAGGTCGGAGACGGAGCACAGGTCGCGCCCGCATAGACGCTTGGACGCCTCGGAAAATGCGCTGTCGGACTGGATGCCGAGTTGCTTGGCGGAATGCGCCGCCTCCGTGTTGGCGTCCGGCTTCGGGTTCATCGTTACGGTTTTGCTACCCATGGGAATCTTCTCCTGCCGGCGCTCGGCCGGCCAATGTTGCACTGTTCAAAGAAAGCGTGGTAAGGATTCCATCGAGCGCCGCGATGGCCCGGTCGACGTGCACGCGCTCAAGGATGTACGGTGGCAGAAATCGCAGCACCGTCTCGCTGGTGCGATTCACAATAATGTGTTGCTTCATCATCTCCGAGGCCGCATTCTTCGCCAGCTCCTCCGAGTCCAGCTCCATGCCCAGCATCAGCCCCATGCCGCGCACAGCAGTAATGCAATCGTGCCGCAGTCCAAGTCCCTCAAGCTGCTGTTTGAAGTATCCGCCCACGTCGCGAACGTGCGCCAGCAGGTTGGTCTGCTTCATGGTGTCGATCACCGCAATGGCAACCGCGCACACCAGTGGCCCGCCGCCGAACGTCGTCCCATGCATCCCCGGCGCAAAGGCGCGCGCAGCCTCTTCCGTGCATAGCATCGCGCCCATCGGAAGGCCATTTGCGATTGGCTTGGCCAGCGTCGTAATGTCCGGCAATATCCCGTAGTGCTGGTAGGCAAACCACTCGCCCGTGCGCCCCAGCCCGGACTGAATCTCGTCGACCAGCAATAGCGCGCCCGTCGAATCGCACAGCTCGCGCGCCGCCGAAAAGAACTCCCGGCTCACCGGTCGGATCCCGCCCTCGCCCTGCACCGCCTCGATGCAGATTCCGCAGACCGGTTCGGCCTGCGCATCGTTGAACTTCGCGCGCAGGTCTGCCACATCGTCGAAGCGCACAAACTCCACGCCCCCCATCAGCGGCTCAAACGGCGCGCGGTACTTTTCCTTGTGCGTGGTCGCTAGCGCGCCCATCGTCCGTCCGTGGAAGCTCTGTTCCACAGCCAGAAAGCGCGTCCCAACCCTCTTCCCATCCGTGCGCAACAGCCCCGCATGGGCGCGCGCCAGCTTCAGAGCAGCCTCCCACGCCTCGGTGCCGGAGTTGCAGAAGAACACCCGGTCCAGTCCGCTGATCTCGGTCAGCCGCAGCGCCAGCTCCGCCGTGTACTCGTGATAGAACAAGTTCGACGTATGCAGCAGCTTCTTGCTCTGCGTCGTAATCGCCGCTTCCACCGCGGGATGCGCATAGCCCAGCGCAGAGACGCCAATGCCGCTCAGCAGATCGAGGTAGTTGTCCCCCTGCTCGTCGCGCAGAGTCACGCCACTGCCGTCCACAAACAACACCGGGGTGCGCTGATATGTATTCAACATCAGCTTCTGCTCCGCAGCCTGAATCGATGCCAGCTTCATCGAACCATCCTTCATTGGATCACTCATGCGACCATGACCTCCGTTCCGTCGTTGACCTTGGTCGAGCACAGGTCCGGTAGTAGATGCGCCGCCTCCGCGGGCAGAATCCGCACCCGCTTCACTCCGTGGGTCAGCGCGTCGCGGCACGCATTCAGCTTGGGCAGCATTCCGCCCGTGACAACCCCCTGCCGTTCCAACTCAGGCACATCCTTCAGCGAGAGCCAGCGCATCACCTCGCCGTCCGCTCCCTTCACGCCGGGAACGTCCGTCAGAAACACCAGCGCGTCCGCCTTGGTGCAGATCGCGCACGCCGCGGCCATCTCGTCCGCATTGATGTTGTAGTATTCGCCATCAAACCCCAGCGCAATCGACGAGATCACAGGCACTGCGTCCATCTTCCAGATCGCCTCCAGCCACAGTGGATCGGTCGCGGCGATCTCACCCACAAATCCGAGGTCCGGTACAGTCTTCTTCTTGCGCGCGCGAAACACATTGCCATCGCCACCCGCCAATCCCATCGCCGACTGCCCGTGCGTGCGCAGCGCGGCCACCAGCGATTTGTTCACGCGCCCCGCCAGCACCATCAGAGCGGCGTCGCGCGTCTCCGCATCGGTCACGCGCAACCCGCTGACAAACTCGCTCTTCTTGCCCATCTGCTCCAACACGCGCGTCAGTTGCTTGCCGCCGCCGTGGACGAGTGCCACATGGTTGCCGTCGCGCACCAGCTCGAAGATCGCCTTGCCGCAGGCGTGCAGTAACTCCTTGTTCTCGATGGAGGCGCCGCCCAGTTTGACCACGTATTTCACCGCAGGCCCTCCGATTCATCCCATCCGCACATCACATTCATATTCTGCACCGCCTGGCCCGCCGCGCCCTTCAGCAGATTGTCCAGGCAAGAGACAACCACCAGCCGCCGCCCGTCCTTCGCCAGCTCAAAGCCCAGGTCGATGTAATTCGTGCGCACCACATGCTGGATCTGCGGCAGATCCGGCGTCGCATGAATGCGGACCATCGGGCTGGTCGCGTAAAATTTCCGCAGGCAGGCCTCAATCTGCTCCGGCTCCATACGCTGCGCCAGCCGCACATAGATCGTCGAAAGAATCCCGCGTGGAATTGGCAGCAGGTGCGGCGTGAACTGAATCTGCTCCGCCGTCAATCCAAGCTGCTCCAGCATCTCGCCCGTGTGGCGATGCCCGAAGACGGCATACGCCGAAAGATTCTCCGCCGCATACATGAAGTGCGTCTTCGCCGTGGCAGCCTTGCCCGCGCCACTCACGCCGCTCTTCGCATCGCACACGATCCCGTGTTCCAAATCCACCAGCCCCGCGCGAACCAGCGGAGCCAGCGCAAGAATGATCGACGTAGCATAACATCCAGGATTCGCCACCAGCCGCGCACCGGCAATCGCCTCGCGATGCAGCTCCGGCGCACCAAAGACAGCCTCCGCCTGTAGCTTTTCCGCCAGCGCCGCATCCGCATCGTGCAGTTTGTACACCGCGCGGTTCGTCGCATCGTCCAGCCGCCACGCGCCGCTCAGGTCGATCACCCGAACCCCATGCTCCAACCACTCCGGAACCCACTGGCGCGATGTCTCATGCGGCAGCGCGAGAAACACAATCTGAGTGCCCGCATCGCGCACCAGCTCCCAACTGAACGCATGAACCTCCGGCTGCCGCTTCCCTTCGCCCAGCGTCAACTGCGGATGAATCTTCTCCAGCGGAACCCGTCCGCCCGGCGCGCCGTCGGCAACCCTCCCCAGAAACAGCGGCTTCGTCCCGGCCAGCCGCGGATGTGCCAGCAGCAACCGCGCCAGCTCCCCGCCCGAATATCCGCCAACCCCGGCCACGGCCGTGCGCACCGTCGCCAGTGGCTGCTTGCCCTGCGTCTGCATCGCCGCTTCGAGTTCCGCGCTTACTCCCTGCATATCAACCAATCCTTCGAGCCAGTCCTTTGAAGCGTCATTCCTTCGAGCCAGTCCTTTGAGCTGTCATTCTGGCGTAGCCAGAATCTCCGTATTTGTCTTTAACTCTTTCAACCCAGCAATACTCCGATCAACTCAGCCGATATATCCTTCAATGCGCACCTTCAACGTGCGCGCCTGCCGCTCGTCCGGACAAACAATAAAGACCGTGTCGTCGCCGGCGATGGTGCCCACCACCTCCGGCCAGTCCTCGTAGTCGATACCGGCCGCCACGGGCTGCGCCGCGCTGGTCGTCGTAATCAGCACCAACTGGTTCATCGCCTGGCGAACCTCAATTCCGAAGCTGCTCAGCACCTCGCGAATCCCCGGCAGCGCGTCCTCATCCTCCACCGTCCCATTGCCCGGCAGCGCATAGCCCGCCGGCCCCTTGGACAGCCGCAACTCGTGGATGTCCCGCGAGAGCGTCGCCTGCGTCACATGAAATCCGCGCCGCGCAATCCTGCGCCGCAACTCGTCCTGGCTCGGCACCGGGGACTGGTTGATCACTTCGCGTATCGCTGCATGGCGCTGTTGTTTCATCCTCGCCCGTCTCGCTGTACTCGTCTATGCCGTTGCCATCGAAGCTGGCTTCGCATCCAAGGTGACCGGAAGCGCGCTCGCGCGATCGGTTACTGCATAAACATGCACTTAATATGTATAATTATACACTAACCCTTGTCAAGTCCAGCACTCCACAATCTGCTCGCCGGCAATAGCAGCTTCTTCCTCCGGCCTCAGAGCTTGTATGCCTTGCGTACAAGGTTGACAGTCAGGTCCTTCACTACTTCGAACGCCTCGGCCTCATCCAGGCGGTGTTCCGCTACCAGCCGCGCCAGGAACGCGCAGTCCACGCGGCGCGCCACGTCATGCCGCGCCGGAATCGACAGAAACGCCCTTGTATCGTCGTTGAAGCCGACCGTGTTGTAGAAACCCGCCGTCTCGGTTGCGCATTCGCGGAAGCGCATCATTCCCTCCGGCGAGTCGTGGAACCACCACGATGGCCCGAGCTTCACCGCGGGAAAGTGTCCGGCAAGCGGAGCCAGTTCGCGCGAGTACGTCGTCTCGTCCAGCGTAAACAGGATCAGCGTGAAGTTCGCCTCATTGCCGTACTTCGACAGCAGCGGGCGCAACGTGCGCACATACTCCGTCGGCGATGGAATGTCCGCTCCCTTGTCCCGTCCAAACTTCTCGTACACCGCCGGGTTGTAGTTGCGGATGGAGCCCGGATGCAATTGCATCGTCAGCCCGTCCTCCACGCTCATCCCGGCCATCTCCGTCAGCATCTGCGCCTGGAACAGCTCCACGTCGCCCGGCTGCAGGCGCCCGGTAAAGATGCGCTCGTAGAGCCGCTCAGCTTCCTGCAAAGGCAGGTCGGCCGTCTGCGCGGTCAGATGTCCGTGGTCGGTAGCCGTCGCGCCATTCTTCTTGAAGAAAGCCCTCCGCGAGCGCAGCGCGGCAAGGTAGCCCTTCCAGTTCGACACATCCTCGCCGGAGACCTCGCCCAGCTTCTTCAGGTTCTCCTCGAATCCCAGGAACTCCGCATCCACCACCGCATCGGGACGGAACGTCGGCACTACGCGGCCCTTCCAGCCGGAGGCCTTGATCGCCTGGTGGAACTCCAGCGAATCCACCGCGGCGTCCGTCGTCGCGAGCACCTCAATGTTGAACCGCTCGAACAGAGCGCGCGGCAGGAACTCCGGCGTCTGCAGCTTCTTCTCAATCGCCTCATAGAACTCGTCCGCGTTGTCCACCGTCAGCCGCTCCTTCAGGCCAAAGACATTCTCCAGCGCGAAGTCCATCCACAGCCGCGTGGGCGTGCCGCGAAACAGATAGTAGTTCCTGGCAAAGATGCGCCACACCTCGCGTGGGTCGGCGCTCTGCTTGCCGTCCTCCTGTGGGATGCCCAGCGATTCCAGCGGAATTCCCTGCGAATACAGCATGCGGAAGATGTAGTGGTCGGGCTGGATAAACAGCGCCGCCGGATTGGGAAACGGCTTGTTCTCGGCAAACCAGCGCGGATCGGTGTGCCCGTGCGGAGAAATAATCGGCAGGTCGCGCACCGTCTCATACAACTTCACGGCAACGGCGCGGGTGGTGGCTTCGGCGGGAAATAGCCGATCTGCATCCAGCATGGGTCCTTCACTCCTCTGACTTTAACGCTGTAATTGTTGGCGCTCTTCATGGTCTCGGCGAGGTCTGATTCTGGCGCCCGTCGCGGTCTTCCACGCAGCGAAGACCCGTTCTCCAGGCACCGCAGTACGCACAGACGAATCAATTTACTGTCAGAAACAGTATAGTCCCGCTTGCTCAGCAGGCCCTCATCCAGGCAACCAAACCGCTGCCACAGAGCGCTTCGGAAATCGGCGCCTCAACGCTACGGCTTGATCACAATCTTCATCGACCCGGCCTGCGGGTGCGACGCCAGGTCGATTGCCTCCGCCGCGTCTTCCAGCGAAAATCGATGCGAGATCAGCCGCGTCAGATCGAAGCTCCCGTCGCGATAGCCCTCGAACACAAGCTGCGCCACCTCGTCGTTGATCGCGAATGACGACGAGTAAGACCCCATCAGCGTCTTCTCGTCCATGCACACCGCCGCCGGATCGAAGCCCGCCTCGCCGTGTTGCGTTGAGGCAAACAGCATCACCCGTCCGCCCGGTCGCACCGCGTCCATCGCCACGCGGATCAGCGCGTCCGCACCCACCGCGACCAGCGCCACGTCCGCGCCGCGTCCATCCGTCGCAGCCTTCGCCGCAGCCACCACATCGCCCCGCGCATCCAGCGGATGATTCAGCCCGAACGTCGCCGCAATCGCATGACGCTCCGCATACAGATCGCTCGTCAGCACGGTCGCCCCCGTCCGCCGCGCCAGCGCCGCCAGCAGTATCCCAATCGGCCCCTGCCCGATCACCAGCACCGTCTCATCCGTCTGCAATTCCAGCAGCCGCACCGCCTTGTAGCAGGTATTCGTCGGCTCAATAAACGAAGCCTGCTCAAACGGAATGTCGTCGGGAATCCGCATCAGCCCCGCCGTCTTCCCCGCCCTGCCGACGATCCACTCCGCAACGCGGATGTACTCTGCGAACCCACCGCCCGCCGGCGCAAATCCCGCCGTGCATCCAACCTTCTTGTACGTCTCGCACTGCGCAAAGGTCCGTTTGCGACAGTAATAGCACTCCCCACAAGGAATGTGGTGATACGCCATCACGCGGTCGCCAATCGCAAAATGTGTCACGCCCACGCCCACCATCGCAATCGTCCCGGCCATCTCATGCCCAAAGATGCGAGGCGCCGAGTGCGATCCCGAATGGATCTTCTTCAGGTCCGTCCCGCAGATCCCGCACGTATCGATGCGCACCAGCACTTCGCCGCGCCCAATCCTCCCATCCGCATCGACTGGCACTGGCACCGTCTCCACCCGCACATCGTTCACCCCGCGATACACCGCCGCCCGCATCGTCGCCGGAATTCTGTTATTGGCTTCGCTCATCAGTCTGGAATAGCCCCTGTCCGATTAATTTCATACACATTACGTTGCTTGTCATGAATGAGAAAGTGAAGGATTGCAGAGGACAAATAATTCGCCCCGCGCGCACTTGCCCTGCCCATCCGCATTAACGCAGGCCAATAGCCGGGACGCAGAAGCACGTGCCCTATAAATCTCGCCATCTCCATCTGTCCCATCGCATTGATAAACGGATTCAGATTGGGCAGCCTCGCGGTCACATCGTCCGTAACGATCTTCATGCAGCAGACCGGAATTCCACGCATCTGCGCCAGCCGCGCAATCGTCGCGGATTCCATATCCACCAGCATACCTCCGTAAGTCTCCGCCAACCGCCGCTTTTCCGCCTCATTCGCCACCTGCGCCGTCGTCACCAACACATCCGGTTTCTCGCGCTCGGCCAGCGTAAATCTCTCTCCGGTCTGCGCATTCACCACAATATTCGGGATGTGAAACTCACCCGGATGTCCTTCTTCTCGCAACGCGCCAGCCCAGCCAATCGACAGCACCATATCCACCGGGCCATCCGTCTCTGCCTGCGCAAAGGCCCGCGTTGCAGCCTCGGCGCCCATCCCGGCGCATACTGCAATCCATCTGTCGCAACCGGCATCCTGCGTCCACTTGGCAACAAATCGCTGCCCCGTCGGCTCGCGCTTCCAGCCCTTCACCAGCGGCTTCAACTCACCCTGCATCGCGGCGATGATACCGATCCTCATCGCGGCTCACTCGCAAGTGGAGGCGCATACCCATTCGCCAGGAACCACTCAATCGCCGCGCGCATCGCCTGATACACCGGCAGCACTTTGAATCCCAACTCGCGCTCCGCCTTCGCCGACGAAGCAAACATCTGTTTGCGCGCCAGCCGCACCTCCTCGACGGTCGCACGCGGCTCCTTGCCCAGCAGCTTTCCCCTGATCGTCTCGTCGAAGAACGCGAACGCCAGCGCCACCGCATGTGGCACCTTCATCGTTGGCGAAGGCAGCCCCGTAATCGCCGACATGCGGTCCAGAATCTGCTTCAGCGTCAGGTTCTCCCCGCCCAGAATGGTTCGCTCGCCCGGCCTTCCACGCTCCAGCGCAACCACATGCATCCGCGCCACCTCCGAGACATCCACCAGGTTCAGTCCCGTGTCCACATACGCCGGAAACCTGCGATTCAGAAAGTCGACCACGATCCGCCCCGTCGGAGTCGGCTTCGCGTCCCCCGCGCCAATCGGCGTCGTCGGGTTCAGGATCATCACATGCTGCCCCGCGCGCGCCGCCTTGATCGCTTCCTGCTCGGCCATAAACTTCGACCGCTTGTACGGCCCAACCATATCCGCCAGCGAGACCGGCGTCGCCTCATCCACAATAGAGCCATCCATCTTGAAGCCCATCGTCGCCACGCTCGACGTGTACACCACCTTGCCCACGCCCTCTTCGCGCGCCAGCTTCAGCAGCTCCCGCGTGCCATCCACATTCGCCGCGTACATCTCCTTGGGATCGCGCACCCACAGCCGGTAGTCCGCCGCCACATGCACCAGCGCATCGCACCCGCGCACGGCCTTCCGCAGAGACTCCACCTGCCGTAGATCGCCGACAACAACATCCGCCGCCAGCCCCTCGATCGCCGCCAACCGGCTCGTCTTGCGCGTCAGCAACCGCAACTCCGCGCCCGCCGCGGCGTAAGCCCGCGCCACATGACTCCCAACAAACCCCGTAGCCCCAGTAAGAAATACTTTCATGCACCGATCCAATGCAGTTGCACAACTCCATCCGAAGCCAAGGGCAAGAAGTCGGGGTCTCCAGTCACAAG
>Ga0224554_1000593_pt1 | contig 28949 bp, 23 predicted proteins | sample 714S22024metaG_FD_180666 | JGI IMG/M metagenome (GOLD analysis project Ga0224554, IMG submission 180666) | Peat soil microbial communities from Stordalen Mire, Sweden - 717 S2 20-24 | ecosystem: Environmental > Terrestrial > Soil > Wetlands > Peat | place: Sweden: Norrbotten County, Stordalen...
AGGATTCCCGTTTACGCCGGTGAACGCCAACCAGCAGGTAACGGGAGGGGCCGGGTCAGGGCGTTTTCCTGACTACGCCAACTTCAGTCCGGGGCTCGAGTGGCGATTCCACTTTCGTGGCGCCTACGTTGGTTTGCGCGGAGTGATGGAGAATGCGACGGACCGGAGCGACCCGGCGGTGGTGAATCCAGTTGTGGATTCACCAGAGTACGGGACATTCAGCGAGTTTCAGGGGCGAGCGTTCACGGCGCGGCTTCGGCTAATCGGGACAAAGTGAAATGGGGTTGATGATGGAAGGCCGCGGGATGAATGCGAAACTCTTCGCGGCCTTCCAGGCTACCGGTACGATTCGTCGCGATGAATCACAAACTCAGGATATGCGCCCCCGCCCAGCTCATGCAGGTCCATGCCGATGCGTTCGCCGTCGGGATCGACCCTGAACGGAACAAACCGGTTGAGGAGCCAGAACAGCAAATAGACGAGCGGCAGAAAGATGCCGAGCAGGGTGGCGATGCCGATCATCTGAGCGATCAACTGGCCGCGCTGGGATGCGAATAAACCCGCGGCGAACAATCCCCATAGTCCGGCGACGGCGTGAACCGAGATGGCGCCGGAGGGGTCGTCGATTGAGAGCGCAAGCTCGAAGACCTCAACGAGCAAAGGAGTAGCCACACCAGCTACGATTCCGATAAAGAGCGAGGCGGCGGGCGAGACGAGGGCAGCGCAGGCGCTTGACGCCACGAGTCCAGCCATCCAGCCATTGGCGCAAAGGCTCGCATCTGGCTTGCCGAAACGAATGTGGGTCACCGAATATGTGGCTGCCAGCGCCGTAGAGGCACAAAGAATAGTATTGACGGCGTTCAGTGGCAGCGAGGCCAACGGGGCATTCAGCCACAGGATCGCGCCTGCCATATTCCAGGCCAACCAGCCGACGAGGCTAACAAAGCACCCGAAGAGGACATAGGCGGCGTTATGCCCTGGCATTGCGGTGGAGAAGCCTTCTTTTGGGAACTTTCCACGCCGGGGGCCAGCGATCCAAATGACAGCCATGGCGCTTATTCCGCCGAGGACATGGACGGCGCCGGCTCCGCCGGCATCAAGAAAGCCTGCACCAAGCGCGAAGTTGACTCCAAGCTGGGCCAGCCAACCGCCATTCCAGATCCAGTGAGCGGCGAGCGGAAAGACCACGGCAGCAATGACGGCGGCGCTTGCGCAACCGGCAGCGAGCCGCCAGCGATCGGTGCCTGAGCCCCAGGGAAGCATGGCGGCAAGAGCGACGGCGAGAAACTCGAAAAGGAGCATGAGCTGCGATTGCACCGTGGATGAGCTCATGCCGGACAGGAAAAGAGGGCCAGCACCGAGCCAGTTCCAGGACTTGCCGGCAAGATGGAAACTGTGGCTTGAACTCGCTGAAAGGCATCCGGCAAACGCAGCGCCAACGATGGCAAATACGATGGCGGTGACGGCTACGATGGCGAGGTTGCCGAGAAGCGCCTGGGCGGCTGACCGAGAGCGCCCCAGGCCGGCATTGATCAATGCCACGCCGGCAATGGCGAGAGGAGCCACCAGCAAGAGCGCTAGGGTCAGTACGATGAGGGTATCGGACATGACAGGAGGCACGGTCGGCGTCATGGGCGGCTCTCTCCACGAGGAAGCATGTGGCCGCGCACTGCCACGCCCAGGCCGAGGGCCTCAACGGCAAGACCGCAGAGGACGAAGGCGGCGCGCTGCGCCGGGTCAGCAAAAAGGACGATCGCGGCAATAGCGAGGAAGAATCCAGCTGGCATGACAAATAATCCGGCGTACTTCATGGCCTTTCCTTTCCGAGCCCATAGGGATAAATGAGGAACAAACTAATCAGGGGGCAGTATGGGTTGGGGCGGGATAAAAATCCTCTACCCGTTGTCTCGTCAGGTCGACTGTTACGCGCTGATGAATTCCCTTATGAATTCTATAGCAACGGGTGCTGTGGCCTTTGCGGTGGGGATCACGACACCAAGGCGGGCTCGCACTCAAGGGTTTTTGGGGCGGATCTTCGACACTTCGGCCCCGATGCGGTTCTTTCTCGATAGTGCTTCCATTCTTCAAGCACCTATTGATTGGGTAAACTTACCAACTTCCCGCAACGCCTGGCGGCCGCCAGCGAGCACTCCACACATGGAAACGAAGCCGTGGATCATTCCCGGATACCGGGAAACGATGGTGGGCACCCCGGCCTTTTGGAGGCGCATTGCATAGGCCTCACCTTCATCGCGCAGCGGATCGAACTCGGCGGTAATTACGAGCGCCGGAGGAAGGCCAGTGAGATCGGTCGCAAGCAAAGGCGAGACCTCCGGGTGGCTCGCCTGATCGGCGGAGGCGATATAGTGACCGGTGAACCATTGCATCGCCTTGCGAGTGAGGAAGTATCCTTCGCCAAATTCCCGGTGCGAGGCGGTCTCAAATGAACTTTGATCGGTGACGGGATAGATCAGCACTTGCGCGGCCAGAGCGGGACCACCCGCATCCCGGCAGCGCATTGCGACCACGGTTGCGAGGTTGCCACCGGCGCTATCGCCACCGACGGCGATTCGGCGTTCGTCAATGCCCAGCCGCTCCGCGTTGGCGGCCACCCAGATGGTGGCGGCGTGCGCATCTTCGACTCCGGCCGGGAATTTGTGCTCAGGGGCGAGCCGATAGTCCACTGAGATCACTACGGCGTCCGATTCGCGGGCAAGGGCGCGGCAGACAGCGTCGTGTGTATCGAGATTGAAGAGCACGAAGCCGCCGCCGTGAAAGTAGATGAGCGCGGGACGAAGTCCGCCGCGCCCGCTTGCGTAGAGACGCGCGGGCACGTCGCCGCCTTGTGCCGGGATGGACAGGTCCTCGACACGCTCCAAAGGATGGGGCTGACCGCCGAGCAACTTCATGGGCCCTGTCCGGCCGATGCGGGCTTCTACGGGGTCCAGGGTCTCAATCCGCGGGGCAGCCAGAGTGTCAAATCGCTCCAGCAGCGCGCGAGCTTCCGGGTCAAGACGTTCGCTTCGAATGACAGGTTCGGGCATGGGGAAACCTCGGAATGATGATAAATCGGTGCAAGCAGCGGTCGAGCGAGGCGCGCAGGATGGCGAGTTCGCAAGTTGCAGACAGGCAAGCAGGTGGTCAACTTCCCGAGTGGTCGGCCTTCGCTGTGTCCCTTACGAATTCCTTTCGCAGCACGGTCAATAATGAGCTATGTACAACCGTCTGGATCGGGCCCATCGGGCTCTTCCTGTCATTCTTGGTGCCATGACGCTGGCTGACGTTGGAGTGCTTCTGGTTTGGGACGCGCGGCCGGGGATCTTTCCCGCACGGAGCCATGATTTTCTCGGGGCTTTTTCGCTGGCGATGATCGCCGTAGCTTATCTGGCGTACCAGATTGTTCATCGGCCACCCTTGAAGGAACTGGCGAAGGCAATCCTGCTGGCAGTGGCTTTTTTATTTTGGGCGGCGAATCAGTTGTGGCCGGCTTCGCCGCAGGCGACGCTGTTTAACGACATTGCGATCGCGCTCTTTGTCTTTGACGTCTTCCTGGTGATGATCGGCTGGCCGCCGACATCGCCGGACAGTTCTTTCGCCGAAACCCGCACGGAGGGTGAATAAACGGGATGGGGTTGTGAGGAGCTAGGTGTTCGATCTGCCAGGATGCATTGCCACGGTGGAGGACGAACGAGACGCCCACCGCGCATAGACCCACAAATAGAACACACCGACCGCGAGCAGGATCAACGGCACTGGGAAGACCAGCACACCTCTCAACGCACCTGCCAATCCAGTTGCTGGCGGAAGCAATCTATCGACAAGTTGGAAGAATATGGTGCCGGATATATCTCCGGTGGCTGCAAGAGCTGCCAAGGTTACGAGAAGCGCCGGCCATTTGATCGGACCTTTCTCGGCGGAGAGGACGGCCATGGCGGGCGCCAGGAGCAGAAGCAGCTTGGTGTCATATAGATGGTGATGAACGGGGAGCAACGAGAGAGTCACGATTGCCGCGATCCCCATCCAGGCTCTTGCAGGCGAGAAACCGGATCGCAACGTTACAAATCCCCAGATGGCGGCTAGTACGGCAAAGACAAGATAGCTGGCGGGATTATAAAAGCGGGGATCATCCTTGAACAGGCTGAGGACCACCTGCAGATCGATCAACGTGTGCGCGACTCTCGAGGCAGGGCCTGGGTCATTCAGGCCACCGTGGAGGGAGAAAGCCTGAATGTTTGCGCGTAATTCGTTGAACCAATGCGGCGCAACGCACCACGTCCACAATACGCCCGGCAACGCAATTGCAATGGTTGCGAAAAGGGTCTGGATTGCACGCCTGCGATAGACCGAGCCTGCCAACAGGAAGAAGAGCCATACCATGCCCGCATCCTGCGGCTTCATGGCGAGCGAGATGGCGAGGCATACGATTCCAGCCGGAACGTACCTGTCCCTGATGAAGCACCACACGGCAACGATGCAAAGGGCGATTGCTATCTCTGAGGGATTGGAGAGAACGGTGATGACAAGGCTGTTGGCGAGGACGAAGCCACAGAGGGCTCCAGAAAGGATGGGAGCGTAATCAGCACCGAGATCCCAGGCGAGCACGGAAGCGAAAACAAGGCCGCCGGCTCCGAGGATCATCCAGAGCAGGTGTGCGGGGCCCCAGGGCAGCCATGCAAAGGGAATCATGATCGAAAACGCGGTTGGCGGATAGACGTAGCGCGTCGCGATTTCACGATCCATTTCCGCTTCGTGCGGGCGCTCGCCGCCTTCGGCCTGGTAAACGCGCAGGACGTCCAATTCGTCGTAGGGGTCGCCGTGTTCGATCAGGCATCGCGAGGCGTAATAATCCGGCTTGAAGTCTTCGAAGGCAGCGGTTGAGGTGGAGTTGACCAGATAAGTCATTAAAAGGACCAGGATGGTTGCTCCGAGGAAGAGCAGAACCAGTCCGTCCCGACGCGCTTTCGTCATGCGTTTCCCCACCGACTGTTGCCGCATCGCGCCAGGACTGAATGAATTGGCACCGAATCGAAGCGGCAGCTCACAGGAATGGCAGGCTTTATTCTGCCACTTCAGGACGGTTGTCCTGGGTAGTTTTCCGTGCCGGTGCTGGTTCCTCTGCATAATTCTTGAGAGGGTGGGGACTGTGATTTCCCGGCCGATTTGCGAGTAATCCCAGATTGTGGTTTGGTTGGGCGATTTTTCGCAAACATGGCGGCGCTGGCGATTGGCGGAGTGGTTGTGGGTCGTGATATTTTGTAGTCAAGATCCCAGCCTTTGGTATGCACGTCACCAAGGGAATGGTCGGTTATTCCCCGCAATCATTCTTATCACAACCGGTTTAGTTATCAACGGCTTACGCAGCTGATTTTGCACAAAAATATTTTTTGAAATCGGCAATGCGGAGCCTTGCAAGGGGCTATCCGGCTGTTATATTTGAATTTCGGGGTTCTCCACCTCTCGGGTGATGCATGCCCAAGAATGATTCTTGAACACAACCTGTGTGACCGCCGGCACAGCGGGCGCATTCTAACGCGAAAATCAAGCAGGAAAAGCATTCATGGCGCAAATCTTTGAACGCAGCTCCAACGCGCTGGCTCGCATGAGCCTGGTGCTGACGGGGCTGATCGTGATCGCCCTGGGAGTTACGCTCGATCAACTGCAACGTTCGCCCTGGGTGACGCGGCAAGGTCAGCGTCCCGATCAACCGGTGCCTTTCAGCCATAAACATCATGTGCAGGGGCTGGGGCTGCAGTGCCAGTACTGCCACACCACGGTTGAAAAGTCGAGCTACGCGGGCATTCCCCCGACCAAGACCTGCATCAACTGCCATGCGCAGATCTGGACCAACGCCCAGTTGCTTGAGCCGGTGCGGTTGAGCTGGGCGAGCGGGGAATCGATTCCCTGGATCAAGGTGCACGATCTGCCGGACTTTGTGTTTTTCAACCATTCGATTCACGTGAACAAGGGCATTGGCTGCTCCACCTGCCATGGCCGTGTGGACCAGATGCCGCTGATGTACGCGCAGAACACGCTGCAGATGGAGTGGTGCCTGGATTGCCATCGCAACCCGGCCAAGAATCTGCGGCCTACCAGCCAGATTTACAACATGGCGTGGGAGAAGCCGGGCAACGACCGCCCGGTGTGGTGTTCGGTAACCAATGAGTCCAGCGGCGTTCCGACGGCCCAGAGTGTGAATTGCGTGACCAAGGATCCGGCCAGTGAGCCGCAAGTGGCTTCATTGAATGCGCCGGCCATGATGCCGGCAGCGGCCCTGGTGAGCGATGCGGGTACGGGAATGGCCGTGCTGAACGAGACGCATGCCTCACCCCAATACCAGAAGTTCACCAGCCAGGATGATCTGGGCCACTTTTTGGTAGATCACTACAAGATCCGCACCCCGAAGGATTTGACCAGCTGCGAGGTCTGCCACCGATGAGCGGACCGATGGACAACAACAAGAAGAGTGGAAGCGTGAACGAGACGGGGAATGCCGTGAATCACGAAAAGAAAAGCGCCTCTACACCGATGACCCTGGTTCAGCTCCGCCAGGAGTTGAAGGGCGTGAAGGGCAAGAAGTTCTGGCGGTCGGTGGACGAGCTGGCCGATACGGCGGAGTTTCAAGCCGCAGTGGAGAGGGAGTTCCCGTCCGCAGCGCAGGAATGGGTGGACCCAGTTTCGCGGCGCGGCTTCCTCAAGGTCATGGGCGCGTCTTTGGCTCTGGCCGGCCTTGCCGGATGTACCAAACAGCCCGAGGAGACGATCTATCCGTACGTCAAGCAGCCCGAGGATCTGGTTCTCGGCAAGCCGATGTATTTTGCCACCGCGCACCCCTTCTCGACAGGAGGCGTGCCGCTGCTGATCAAGAGCGACGAGTTCCGGCCGGTCAAGATCGATGGAAATCCCGAACACGCTTACAATCAAGGATCTTCGGATCCCTATTCGCAGGGAACTCTGCTTGATCTGTACGACCCCGACCGCTCAAAGCGCGTAACGTATCGCGGTGAGGAGCGGACCTGGGCGGAGTTTGCCGAAGCTCTGCGGATGAAGCTGGCTGCGAGCAAGGATGGCACCGGTGTTTATTTCCTGAGCGCGACCATTACCTCGCCCTCGCTGGCGTGGCAGTGGCAGGCCGCTCAAAAGGCATGGCCCAAGGCCAAGCTGGTGCAATATGACCCGGCAGTCGCGGGCACAGGGCTTGAAAAGGGTGTCAATCTTCAGTACGCACTCGACAGCGCCGATGTGATTGTTTCGCTGGACGCGGACTTCTTGTCAGGCGCCAGCTTCCCCGGATTCCACAAGCTGGTCCGCGAGTACGCAAAGCGGCGCAAAGATCCGGCGCATCTGAATCGCCTGTATGCGGTTGAAAGTTCTCCAACGACCACCGGTTTGAAGGCCGAGCATCGGCTGGGGCTGAGAGCGAGCGAGATTCCCGCGTTTGCCGCGGAATTGGCCAAGGCGGTTGGCGTTGCCGGCGTAAATTCTCCGGCCTATGCCTGGACCGACGAGCAGAAGAAATTCCTCGCCGCTCTGGCCAAGGACCTGAAGGCCGGCGCCGGCAAGAGCGTGGTGATCCCCGGGCTCTATCAGGACCCTTCGGTGGCATGGTTGGCCATGGCCATCAACAGCGCGCTAGGCAATGTGGGCAAGACGGTTTCAGTCAGCGACGCTGTTGTGAGTCAGGTGCCTTCAAGCCAGCTTGCCGATTTCAAGGCCCTCGTTGCCGATCTCAATGCAGGCAAGGTGGATTGGCTTGTCATTCTCAACGGGAACCCAATCTACAATGCGCCCGCAGATTTGAACTTTGCGGATGCCTTCAACAAAGCGAATATTGTCGCGCACCTTGGCTCGCACGTGGACGAGACCGGGCAGATTGCACACTGGCATATTCCGGCTGCACATTTTCTCGAGTCGTGGTCGGATGTGAAGGCATACGACGGCACGGTTTCCATCATTCAGCCGATGATCGATCCACTCTATAGCGGGAAGACGGCTCATGATGTAGTGCAAACGCTGCTCGATGAACCGATGCTGAGCGCTTACGATGCGGTACGCGAAACCGCGAAGCCGTTGATCAAGGGCGACTTCGAAAAGGGTTGGCGGGCGGCGCTCCGTGCCGGTTGGATTGATGGCACGGCGCATACGCCGGCAGCTGCAGGACCCAAGCTTGCTTCAGCGCCCAGTGTTCCAACGCCGACGTCGAAGGATTCGCTGGAGATCATCTTCCGTCCCGACCCCTCGATCTACGACGGACGCTGGTCGAACGTTGGCTGGTTGCAGGAGCTGCCCAAGCCGGTGACCAATCTGAGCTGGGACAATGCCGCCCTGGTTTCCGGAGCAACGCTTGAGAAGCTGGGGCTGGAAGAGGACGACATCGTCGAGCTGACCGTTGGTAACGGCAAGGTAAAGGCGCCGGTGATCGTTGTCCCCGGTCATCCTGACAATTCAGTGACCGTGCATCTTGGCTATGGCCGCGAATTTGCAGGCCGGGTGGGTTCCGGGGCAGGATTCAACGCCTACCTGATCCGCAATACCTGGGCGCCGTTCTACGCAACCGGCTCGCTCCGCAAGATTGACGGCAAGTGGGGCGTTGCCATCACCAAGAGCCACTACCAAGACCACCGTTCCGCAACGTTCGGGGGGCAGGGCACTGGCAATAACTCGCTTGAGGCGGATGAGGCACTGGGACCGCGCGGCATTATTCGTTACGCCACGCTCGCGGAGTACAAGGCTCATCCCGGCTTTGCCAACGAGGGCGAGGGACACGAAAAGACGGACATGGGGACTTCGATGTTCCCCAACTGGGATTACAAGGACAATGCCTGGGGCATGTCCATCGACATGAACAGCTGTACGGGTTGCAATGCCTGCATCGTGAGCTGTTATGCCGAAAACAACATCGCCGTGGTGGGCAAGCAGCAGGTGCGGATCGGCCGCAACATGCAGTGGCTGCGCATTGACACGTATTTTGAAGGCGATCTCTCCGCGCCACGCGCGCACTTTCAGCCCATGGCCTGCCAGCATTGCGAAAACGCTCCATGCGAGCAGGTTTGCCCGGTAGGCGCCACGGTGCACACGCCTGAAGGCATCAACACGATGGTCTACAACCGCTGCGTGGGCACCCGGTACTGCTCAAACAACTGCCCATACAAGGTACGCCGCTTCAACTTCCTGCTCTACTCCGACTACGAGACCGAGAGCCTGAAGCTGATGCGCAATCCCGACGTGAGCGTGCGCTCGCGCGGCGTGATGGAAAAGTGCAGCTACTGCGTGCAGCGCGTCAATGAAGCAAAGATCGATGCCGACAAGGAGAATCGTCCGATTCGCGACGGCGAGGTGGTGACCGCCTGCCAGCAGGCATGCCCGGCCTCGGCCATTACCTTCGGCAACATCAACGACAAGCAGAGCAAGGTGGCAGCACTTCGCGCCGATGAGCGCAGCTACCAGGTACTGGCCGACCAGAACACACGCCCGCGGACGACGTATGTGGCCGCGGTCATCAATCCGAACCAGGAACTTGACGAAGCGCCGGTGGAACACGCACCGGCAAAGGGTTGAACCGACGATGGCAACCAGCGAAGTGAAAACAAGCGACCCCGGCATCGATCCAGCAACCGGAGAATACCGGGTCTTAGGGCAGGGCCAGACCTTCAGGTCGGTCACCGAGAAGATCTCGCGTATCGTGCTCACGCCGCATACGCCTCTGGGCTGGTTCGCGTTCTTCGGCGTTGGTGGCGCGGTGGCCGTGATGCTGCTGACCGCCGTCACCTGGCTGTTCCTCGAGGGTGTCGGCATCTGGGCGATCACCCAGCCGGTAGCCTGGGGCTTCGCGATCATCAACTTCGTCTGGTGGATCGGTATTGGCCACGCCGGCACGTTGATCTCGGCCATTCTGTTGCTCTTCAAGCAGGGATGGCGCAATTCCATCAACCGCTTTGCCGAAGCCATGACGATTTTCGCCGTGGTTTGCGCGGGCATGTTCCCGCTGATCCACGTGGGCCGTCCCTGGCTTGGGTACTGGCTGTTTCCGCTGCCCTTCACCATGACAGTGTGGCCGCAGTTCCGGTCTCCGCTGCTCTGGGACGTCTTTGCGGTTTCGACCTATGCCACCATCTCCGTGGTCTTCTGGTACATGGGCATGATTCCGGATTTCGGCACGCTGCGCGATCGGTCGGAATCAAAGATCGGGCAATATGTCTACGGCATCCTTTCGATGGGCTGGCGTGGTTCAACGCGCCACTGGATGCGGTATGAAACTTCTTCGCTGCTGCTGGCCGGTCTGGCGACCCCGCTGGTGCTCTCAGTGCATACGGTCATCAGTTTCGACTTCGCAGTCGCCGTGCTGCCGGGATGGCACACAACGATTTTCCCGCCCTACTTTGTTGCCGGCGCCATTTATTCCGGGTTTGCGATGGTGCTCACGCTGGCCATTCCGCTGCGCAAGTGGTACCACCTCGAAGGGTTGGTGACCGAGCGCCATATCGACAATATGGGCAAGGTGATGCTGGCCACCGGCTTCATTGTTGCTTACGGCTACGGCATGGAAGTCTTCATGGCCTGGTACTCGGCATCGCACTGGGAAGCCTTCATGATGTGGAATCGCATGTTCGGGCCCATGGGGTGGTCGTACTGGGTGCTGGTGACGTGCAACCTGGCGATCCCGCTGACGACGCTGTGGTCGCGCAAACTGCGGACCAATATTACGTTCATGTTTTTGCTTTCACTGGTGGTGAATACGGGCATGTGGTTTGAGCGCTTCGTGATTGTTGTAACCAGCCTCTACCGCGATTTTCTGCCTTCGTCGTGGGGAACCTATCGCGCCACCAAGTGGGACTACATGACCTATGTGGGAACACTGGGCCTGTTCACAGCGCTGTTCATGTTGTTTGTGCGCTTCCTGCCCATGATTCCGATGAATGAGATCCGCATGATGTTGCCCGGCGCCAAGATTACGCCGAAGGTGACAGCGAAGGCTGGTGACTGATGCCCCCACGTGAAGGAACGTATGGCCTGCTGGCCGAATTCGACAATCCCAGCGACCTGGTGCGCGCCGCACGGCAAGCACGGGAGGACGGCTGGAGGCGCATGGATTGCTACACGCCCTACCCGGTGGAAGAGGCGGCGGAGGCTATCGGCTTCCATCGCAACAAGGTGCCCCTGGTGACGCTAGTCGGCGGACTGATGGGGCTGACAGCCATGTTTGCGCTTGAGACCTGGGTTTCAGTGCTGGCCTATCCTCTGAATATTGGTGGACGTCCGACGTACTCGTGGCCGGCATTTATTGTGCCTGCCTACGAATGGACGATTCTGTGGGCGGGCTTGTCAGCGTGCTTTGGCATGCTGGCGCTTAACGGTCTACCGGCTCTTTATCATCCGCTGTTCAACGCGCCCAACTTCCGCGACGGTGCAACAACGGACAAGTTCTTCCTGTGTCTTGAAGCGCTCGACCCGAAGTTTGACCTGCTTGAAGGAAGGGCTTATCTCGAGAGCTTTCAGCCAACCTCGGTTGTGGAGGTGGAGTACTGATGGCTCAGAGCTCAGAGATCAGAGATCAGAGATCGGTGCGACGCCTCATCGCCGCTGCGGGTTTCGCAGTGCTGCTTTTCACTGCCGGTTGTCGCCAGGATATGCAGGACCAGCCGAAGATGGTTCCGCAACGGGGAACAGAGTTTTTTGCCGATCATCGCGGCGCCCGTCCCCAGGTTTTGAATACGGTAGCACGCGGGCAACTGCATGAAGACAGCTACTTCTACACGGGAGTGGTCGTGGGTGCGAACGGTTACCGCGAAGAGCAGAATCTGATGCCATTCCCGGTGACGCTACAAGTTCTGCAGCGGGGACAGGAACGCTTCAACATCTACTGCACGCCGTGTCATTCGCGGGTGGGCAACGGTCTGGGCGAAATCGTGGAACGCGGTTACAAGCCGGCTGCAAATCTGCATGACCAGGTTCGCACCGCACAGCCAATTTCGCACTACTTCTACGTGATGACGCACGGTTATGGCGCGATGCCTGACTACTCCGCGCAGTTGACGCCGGAAGACCGCTGGGCAGTTGCGGCCTACATCCGGGCGTTGCAGTTGAGCCAGGCGGCCACTGCACAAGACGTGCCAGCAGGCGTTCAGGTGCAGGAACTGAAGGCAATCGCGGAGGCCAAGGGGCATCCAGAGTACGCACAGCCCTGGGCATTGCCGGCGACTGCAGTGCAAGCCTATCCGGCAGATGCCAAACAGGGCACGCCCGGCATGGCGCCGGCATATCCGGCAGACCCGAAGATCTCGATTCCAGCAAGCAAACCGGCCCCCGCGGCCGCGAAGTAAGGACTAAAGGCATGGCTCACGAATCGCACGCGGCAACACACGCCAAGACACTCCCAGCTGATCTGGGTGCGCCGGCTTTTGTGGACGGCTGGACAAAGCGCGCGCTCACGGTGGGAGCGATTTTCTCAGTGGTCGCCGTGATCCTGGCGCTGCTCGGACAGTCGCAAGATCAGCTCGGATGGGACCACCTTCTACGCGCATGGGTTCTCGGCCTGATGCTCACGTTTGGCTGGTCGGTGGGTGGATTGGCGCTGCTGATGGTGCAGTACTGCACGGGAGGCAAGTGGGGCCTGCTCTTCCGTCGTCCTCTTGAGGCCATGAGCCGGTCGCTTCCGCTGGTCTTCGTCTACTGGCTTGTGGTTGTCATTGCGATGAAGAAGCTTTACCTGTGGGCGCAGTACACGAGCGTAAGCGACACGGCTGCAGCGCTGCAGGCGGGACTGATAAACGAGGTACAGCAACATTGTCTCGACTTCAAGCGTCCTATGCTTAATCCGGTGACATTTACCTGGGTTGGATTGCTTTGTTTTGCGATCTGGGCGTTCTACGTATGGCGGTTGAATTCGCTGGCATTGCAGCGCGAAGCCGACAAGGCGGGCAACACGCCCTACTGGATCAAGAAACTTGAGAATATAAGCGGCCCGGGCATTGTGGTCTACTCCCTGACGATGACCGCGGCGGTCATCTACTGGGTGATGTCGATGGATCCGACCTGGTACTCCTCGGTTTACGGCTTGTTGTTTCTGGTCGGCCAGGGGTATTCGGTGCTGGCGTTTTGCATCATCGTCTCCATCTCGCTTTCAAAGGCCGAACCGTTCAAAACGATTTTGCGGCAGACCGAGCAGCACGATATGGGCAAGCTAACTTTCGCCTTCGTGATGCTGAACATTTATCTGGCGTTTGCGCAGTTCCTCATCATCTGGTCAGGGAACCTGCCTGAGGAGATTCCCTGGTATCTGGACCGTATTCGCGGCCACTGGGGCATCATCATCACGCTCGACTTCATTTTCCACTGGCTCATTCCGTTCTCGATGCTGCTTTCGCGCGACATCAAGCGCAACAAGAGGCGTTTGGTGCGGGTATGCCAATGGATGATCTTTGCCAAGGCCTTCGATCTGTTCTGGCTGATTGAGCCGAACTTCAAGGACGCGGCGCGCAATCTGCACTTCAGCTGGGGAATCCTGGAATATGTTGCGGTGCCGGTAGCTATGGTTTCCTTCTGGGTGGCCTTCTTCTGCACGCGCCTCAAGACCCGCCCACTGGTGCAGGTCAACGATCCGCATCTTGCGGAGATTCTGGAGCCTGAACATGCACAAGCCTGAGGATCACGAGCCGGAAAAAGTCGACGCGTCGGCGGGCTTTGAGAAGAGCGACGTCAAGATTACGGGGATTCTTGTGTTTCTGACCGCGCTTGGCATCTTCGTCATCGTCACGGGGATTCTTTGCTACGGAATTGGCAAGGTGATCAACGCACGGATGAACCAGGAAGACGGTCCGAATAGCAAGTGGACCAAGACTGCGGACATTCGCCAGCTTGGCAACCTCCCCAATAACCCCGATATGCAGAACAAGGTGGCGGAGTTGACCAAGGACTTCCCCACGCCACGGGTACAAATAGACGACGGAAACCAGGATGTGGCCGACCTGCATGCGCGCGAGGATATTTTGCTGACGAACTATAGCTGGGTTGACCCCGCGCATACCAAGGTAAGGATTCCAATCGAGCGCGCGATGGAGTTGATTGCCCAGCAGGGGCTGCCTGTGGCGCCAGCGTCGACTGCCACGCCGCTGATGACCGGGGAGAGCAAGCCGGTGATCCAGGTGCCGCTGACTAGTGGCTTCGCGCGCACGGGCTTTGAACAGGAAGAGGCGGCAGCCGAGGCCATGCAGGGCCGCCAGCAGGAAGGGACCAAGTAGCGATGCGGTATAAGGGCACGACCAAGGGAGGCGAGGGAAGCTGGCGCACCACGGCGAAAGCCGCGGCGGGCGCGCTTGGGCTGTGCCTGGCGGCGAGTTCATCTTTGCTGATGGCCCAGGTGTCAGGCTATGGGGACAAGCAGACAGGGCAAACACTCGACAAGCCGCCTGCGCTGCTCGACGGCGTGGGGATTGCGCAGCGACTGAACGGGCAGTTGCCTCTCGGGCTGACGTTTACCGACGATCAAGGCCAGCTGGTGGCTCTGGGCAACTACTTTGGAAAACGTCCGGCGATTCTGGCGCTGGTCTACTATCGGTGCCCCATGCTGTGCTCGGAAGAGCTCGATGGGCTCACGAGCGCGCTGCAGATGGTGAGGTATGTGCCAGGGCGGGATTTTGACGTGATCGTGATCAGCATCGATCCCACCGAGAATACGAGCATGGCCGCGGCCAAGAAGCGCGAGTATCTCAAGCGCTACGGCCATCCTGATACTGCCAATGGATGGCACTTTATGACCGGCACGCAGCCGAACATCGATGCCCTTACGCAGGCTGTGGGCTTCAAGTACGTCAAGCTGAAGGTGCCCGGCAGCGATCAGATGCAGTTTGCGCATGCCAGCGCCATCCAGATTGTGACCCCTGAAGGCAAACTGGCCCAGTACTACATGGGGGTTGAGTACTCGCCCAAGGATCTGCTGCTGGGGCTGAATGAGGCGTCATCGAATCGCATCGGATCGCCGGTGGACAACATTCTGACCTACTGCTACCACTACAACCCTGAGACCAATACTCACTCCCTGATTGTGGCCCGGATTGTGCAGATGGGCGGGGCGCTGACGGTGTTGCTTCTGGGCGGATTCATGCTGGTCATGTTTCGCCGCGACATCCATGGCGATTCAAGTGCGGGCGAGAACGGAACTACCGGACAAGGGGAGCCGGGGAAACCCGGAACAGGCAAAAAGGTGAACGGATAACGGAATGAATGAAATCAGCCCAGTACTCTGGCAGTTTCTCGTCAAATGGATGACGAACTTCGCGCTGTTTCCGCCGGAGGCGTCAAAGATCGCGCCTCAAATGGACGCGCTGTATTTCTTCATGGTCCTGGTCAGCGTTATCGGGCTGACGATCGTAGTTTTGCTGGTGGTGAGCTTTTCGATCCTCTACAGCAAGGAACGTCATCCGCATGCGGTGCAGATTGAAGGCTCCACGTTGCTTGAAGCCACGTGGACCATCATCCCGCTGGGTCTGTTTCTCATCATGTTCGTGTGGGGCGCGCTTCTTTACTTCCGCATTTACACGCCTCCGGCCAACGCGATGAACATCTACGTGGTGGGCAAACAGTGGATGTGGAAGGCCGAGCATCCGGGCGGCCAGCACGAAATCAATTCGCTCCATGTGCCGACCGGTCAGCCGGTTCAGCTAACGCTCATCTCGCAGGACGTGTTTCACAGCTTTTCAATTCCCGCGTTCCGCGTAAAGCGCGAAGCGATTCCGGGCCGGTACACGACCGTTTGGTTTGAGGCCACCACCCCCGGCACGTATCATCTGTTCTGCACGCAGTATTGCGGAACGAACCATTCCCAGATGATCGGCGATGTGGTTGTGCTGACGCCGGACGACTTCAAAAAGTGGCTTGAAAGTTCAACGAGCGGCGACTCGCTGGCCCAGGACGGTGAGCGGCTGTTCGCGAGCCTGAGCTGCGCCGCCTGCCACAACACGCGGCCGGACGCGCGCGGACCCAGCCTGGCCAACGTCTACGGTGCCAAACTGACGCTATCGAGCGGACAGGCCATCACGGCGGACGACGCTTATCTTCGCGAGTCCATCCTGAATCCGTCACAGCATATTACCCAGGGATATGCGCCGATTATGCCTACCTACCAGGGGCAGGTCAGCGAAGAGGGCGTGATTGCGCTGGTTGAGTACATCAAGCACCTGGATTCGGACTATCGTATCCAGCAGACAACGAACACAACCGACCTGCTCCCGGAGAGCGAAGGATCTGCGGCGGGGCGCAAGCCCGCTGGTCAACAACCCAGCCCGCAGGGGAAGGTGAATCCATGAGCGCCACAATCATAAGTCTTCCCGATCAGTCGACGGCCAGAATTCCCAAGACCAACTTCATTACCAAGGAGAACGGTCTGCTGAGCTGGCTGCTGACTGGCGACCATAAGCGGATCGCCATTCTCTACCTCATCTCGATTACTTTCTTTTTCTTTATCGGGGGAGCATTGGCGGGCCTAATCCGCCTCGAGTTGCTTACGCCGCAAAGCGACCTGATGGCAACCGACACCTATAACAAGGTGTTCACCATGCACGGCGTGGTGATGATCTTCCTGTTCCTGGTGCCGTCAGTCCCGGCCACCTTGGGCAATTTCTTCATCCCCATGATGATCGGCGCGAAAGACCTGGCGCTGCCCAAGATCAACCTGCTGAGCTGGTACCTGTATGTCGTTGGTGGAATCCTGGTCATCTACACCATGGCCAGCGGCGGAGTTGATACCGGCTGGACCTTCACCACCCCGCTCTCCACGCACTACATCAACACAAACGTGATGTCCACGGGCATGGCGGTCTTCATTGCCGGATTCAGCTCGATCTTCACGGGTCTCAACTTTATTGTCACGCTGCACAAGATGCGGTGCCCGGGCATGACCTGGTTTCGCCTGCCGCTGTTTTGCTGGGCGCACTACGCAGCCAGCATCCTGATGGTGCTTGGCACACCGGTCCTGGCAATCGCCATTGTTCTTCTGGCCCTGGAGCGCACAATCGGCATCGGCGTCTTCGACCCCACCAAGGGCGGTGATCCGCTTCTGTTCCAGCACCTTTTCTGGTTCTACTCTCACCCCGCCGTATACATCATGATTCTGCCCGGCATGGGAGTGATCTCAGAGACAGTTTCAACGTTCAGCCGGAAGCGCGTCTTTGGCTATACTGCGGTGGCATTTTCATCGGTCGCGATCGCTGTCTTCGGTTTCTTTGTATGGGCGCACCATATGTTCATCATGGGCATCTCCAACTACGCGATGCTGGTGTTCTCGTTGCTGACCATGCTGGTTGCGGTCCCTTCGGCCATCAAGATTTTCAACTGGACGTTCACCCTTTACAAGGGTTCGATCACTTTCGAGACGCCCATGCTTTACTCTTTTGGATTCATGGGTTTGTTCACGATTGGAGGAATGACGGGAGTATTTCTCGGCTCCTCAGGGACCGACATTCACCTGACCGAGACCTACTTCATCGTGGCGCACTTCCACTTTGTGATGGTGGGCGGCATGCTGATGGCGTTTCTCGCCGGCATCCACTTCTGGTGGCCGAAGATGACGGGACGAATGTATCCGGAGAAGATCTCGCAGCTTGCCGCGGTGGTCACGTTTATCGGATTCAACCTGACGTTCTTTCCGCAGTTCATTCTGGGCACCCTGGGCATGCCTCGGCGCTATGCGGCCTACCCGCCCGAATTTCAGATTCTGAACGTATTCTCGACGGCCGGCGCCACCGTCCTGGGTGTGGGCTACCTGATGCCTGTGCTTTATCTGGTGTGGTCGCTCAAGTACGGAGCGATTGCCGGCGACAACCCATGGCAGGCAACGGGCCTGGAGTGGCAGACGCAGTCACCACCGCTGACAGAGAACTTCCTGGTGACGCCCATCATGGATCACGAGGCCTACGACTACGAGTGGCTTGAAAAACAACAAGCGAAAGAGGTGGCAAGTGTCGGATAGTCCCGCGATCGTACACGGCGCACCGACGGAGGCCGGGCACTCCCACGGAGAGCATCCGGCTTACCAGCGCCACCATTTTGAGACCGTCGAACAACAGGCAGATGCCACCAACTTTGCCATGTGGCTCTTTCTGTTGACCGAAGTAATGTTCTTCGGCGGGTTGTTTTGCGCCTACCTGATCTACCGCAACTGGTACTATCCGGCGTTTGTCTCCGCGTCTCATCAACTCGATGTGCGGTGGGGCACCGCCAACACCTTCGCGCTGATCTTCTCCAGCTTCACCATGGCGATGGGTGTGTGGTGCGCGGAAATGAAGAAAAAGGGCGGGCTTGTGCTTTGCCTTTCACTCACGTTTCTGCTGGGCATGGTCTTTTTGGGCATCAAGACCATCGAGTATCACGAGAAGTGGGAGAAGCACCACATCCCCGGCATCCGCTACAGCATGCAGTCATTTCTCAATCCGGCCAGCGATGAAGCCGCCGCAGCGTACGGCGACAAGCCGCTGCCCCTCGACATGGCCCGCCATACCGAAATCTACTTCTTTCTCTATTTCGCCATGACGGGCATGCACGCTCTGCACATGATTATCGGAATTGCGATTCTGGGATACATGATCATCCGAGCGAGGGCCGGGGCATATACCACCGGCCATGTCACATTTGTTGAGAACTTCGGCCTCTACTGGCACTTCGTCGACATCATCTGGATTTACCTCTTCGCGCTGCTCTATTTGATCAGCCGACATCCGTAAAAGGACACTGCCATGAGCGAACAGCACGAACACACGCATCACATTGTCAGCCCCAAGGTCTACGTGGTCATTCTCCTCGCCTTGTGCGTGGGCACGGCGCTCACCGTTTGGGCGTCGTTTCTTGAGCTGGGCCCCTGGAACCCCGTGGTTGCGTTGGCCATTGCGACCACCAAGGCCATGTTGGTGGTGCTTTTCTTCATGGGAGTGAAGTACAGCACCAAGCTGACCAAGCTGACGGTCATCTCGGGTATTTTTACCTTCATGGCGCTGATCGGCATGACCCTGGCCGACTACATGAGCCGCGCCTGGGGCAGATGGTAAGTTACTTTTCACTCAATGCGAGGACCGCCTGAGGGCGGTCCTTTTTCATTGCCAAATTGAATGACCCATGCTCTCATCTGAGGTGTGGCCCGACGGCGAAGGCCCGTTTCATTCAAATATTCAACTGAGGAAATTGCGGAAACCATAATAAATACGTTTCGTGCGATTCAATCTGGTTGCTAAAATGTCGGCAAGTACAGGCCGCGCGAAGGTCAGAATGAAGCTGATTCGCAAATCGTGCTGTGCCGTGGTGATGGTTCTGGCAGCCGGGGTGTGCAAACTAGACGCCCAGAGCGCTGCCCCCGTCTTTCTTCTTGGGATAGGCACTTCACAAACTGCTGTTTACTCGGCGTATGGAACGCCCTACGGCAGGCTTCGCGTCAATCCATCGGAGTCGACCGCACGTGTAGGAGTGCCCGTGGGCCAATGGGACGTGTATCACGTCCCGGCCCAGGACGGCAAAATGTGCAGCACGATGGTTCACTTCAACCCGATGGCCAGAGAAGTTCTGCTGACCAAGGAGGAGGAGAAAAATCCTCCGTGGGTTGTTGACTCTCTGATGCTGATGCCCTCAGGACGCTGGTCAGTATCGGACATCCTGGACCAGGAACCGGGGTTTGCCGAACCGTGCATCAATGGATGCGATGTCATTCTGACGACGGACAAACTGGGCAAAGAAGCCCTGCTGCTGGAGCCACAGGGAGGAGCGCCGGGGAGAACGGTTCTCTACTTCGAGGGAGACGGCCCAACGATTGATACCAATGCTCTGATCGCTCTCGATTCCGGGGTGTCTTGGGCCTATGCATTGTCGCTGGCGGATTTTGAGAGCCATCATCCGGAACTGAACTGGGTGGTCATTGGTACCTGGCATCCGAGGGCCGGAAGCGTTCTCTACGCTCAAGCTGCTGCGGATGAAAGGCAAAAGCCGAAAAAGGGCAAATCGCGCTGATGGCGCGGCCCGCGGCGCACGAGCCTGAGGGTCAGGCCAAGTCGTTTCACGGCGGGACCTCATTTTGAGAGAGCGGAATTGAATTCAGGGAAAGCGGCGCGCATTTCGGCAGCGGCCCAACAATCGTTACGCGTCGCTCGAAAGATGCGGGGTGGTTTTTTCATCGTGCAAAAGCGGCGGCGGAAAATGCGGAGCTGGCCGTGCAGAATAGAAACAGAGGCCGCTCCGCGTTGGACCACGAAGGCAACGAAGCACAAATTCCCCAGGAACTGGCCCGGCTGGCCAAAAGCCCGCGCATCCTCGTCCGCCGTGGGGTCGCGCCGCGTAAAGACTGCCTCTCGGTCGTCTACTGGATGCAGCGAGCGATGCGTATCCTGGAGAACCCAGCACTCGATGTTGCCATCGAGGTGGGCAATCTGCTCGGTTTGCCGGTCGTTGTCTATTTCCAGTTGATCGAGAACTATCCGAATGCCAACCTGCGGCACTACCACTTTTTACAACAGGGACTGAGAGATGTGGCCGAGGACGCGGCTGAGCGGGGACTGACCTTTGTGGTTCGAAGGTCGCCCGCGAAGCTGGAGGCGTTTCTCGAAGAAGTGCATGCGGCGATGTTGATCGGCGACGAGAATTCTTGCCGGGAGCCGGAACGCTGGCGCAACACACTGGCCTCGCGCCTGAAATTGCCATTCTGGACAGTCGATGCCGACGTGATCGTGCCATCACGGATATTTGGCAGAAGCTTTGTGCTGTTGCACCATTTCAGGCCGCACCTCAAGGCCGAACTGCCGAGATACCTCGTTCAAACCAAGGAGATCGTGCCTCTTCACACATGGCGGAAAGGAGAAAGCCCTTCGGGCATTTCTCTTTCAGACGACATCACTGCAGGCTTCAACAAGCTTGATCGCAGCGTTGGTCCGGTGGACAGCTTTTGCGGTGGAACCCGCGTCGCAGTCAAGCGGCTGGATGAATTTGTAAAGGCAGAGCTTAAAGGATACGAGGAGACGCGCAATCACCCTGAAACATGCGGTACCAGCCGCCTGTCGCCGTATCTGCATTTCGGCAACATATCGCCGCTGACCATCGCGCTCAAGGTGAAGAAGGCCGCTGAGGCCGGCTTGGTTCCCGCCGCGGCAGCAGACCGGTACCTCGAGCAGCTGATCGGTTGGCGAGAGTTGGCTGTGCTATTTGTGCGCTACGAACCGAACTATGACAACTGGGAGTGCGCGGCGCCATGGGCTCGCAAGACACTGCTGGAACATGCCGGCGACCCACGCCCTTACCGTTACAGTTTCGACGTGCTGGAGCGCGGCGAGACCGGCGACGAGCTGTGGAACGCTGCCCAGCGTGAAATGGTATCGACCGGCTGGATGCACAATTACATGCGGATGTACTGGGCCAAGAAGATCCTGGAGTGGGCGCCGAACCCGGCTACCGCTTTTGACTGGGCGGTCGAGTTGAACGACCGCTACGAATTGGACGGGCGCGATCCGAACGGCTATGCCGGCATCGCCTGGGCGATTGTGGGCAAGCTCGACAGGCCCTGGTTCAACCGCCCGATCTTCGGATTGGTGAGGCCCATGACCGGCGCCTCGACCTCGCGTAAATTTGACGCAAAGGCATATATTGGCCAATTCGGCTACAAGGACTGAGGCGGGCCAAAGAGCCAGATGAACTGCGGGCACAACCATCTGTACCGGCCGTCACATTCTTGCTACTTTCGCACCCTCCTATAATGGCCAACAGTTCCAATCCCGGAAACTGCTTGTTTCACACTACGCAATCCTTTGGATTCTGTGCACATTCCCCATGGAAGATGACGGTGAGGGAAGGCCCGAATCGGATTCCGGATAAGTGTGTCCAAGCAAATCCTCCATTTAAGGTGCGGCAAGGCCGCCCGGCGAAGCTGGGTGTCAGGGCTAGTTTGTTCTTTGGCAAAGTGCGAGGCCGTGGCCCTGGTGAGCACGGCCCTGCTGGCGGCATTGCTGGTTGTGATTCCGGTACTGCTGAGTTCTCCAGGAGCGGTGGCGCAGGAAGGAGCCGCCGCCCGGGAGAAAGCGACTAAGCAGCCGGCGAACTTGCCGCCGCGTGTGGCTGAAGCCCTGCGGTTCCTGGCAGCGAGGGGACGGACTCCTCAAACCGGGTTGGCCGCAAGGACCTGGGGCTCCAGGGGAATCACCGGACATAGCAGGGCGGTTGCAGTTGAGGCCGGTAGCGCGGCAACAGCAGCCTGGCAGCCTTTGGGACCGACAGCGGTTGCGACGCCCGACTTTGGCCTGGTGACTGGCCGCGTAACGGCGCTGGCCATCGATCCTTCCGACACGACCGGAAATCACGTGTATCTGGGAACCACTGGCGGCGGGGTGTGGGTTGCCCAGAATGGCGGAGCCGCCAGCCCATCAACCGTGGTGTTTACGCCGCTTACAGACACGCTTGCTGCCCTTAACGGGGTTGCCGATGCTTCCATAAGTATTGGCGCGCTCACAGTCCAGCCGGGCGGCACAGGCGTGGTTCTAGCCGGCACAGGCGACCCCAACGACGTACTCGACTCCTACTATGGGGGCGGGATTCTGCGTTCGACCGACTCAGGAACCACATGGAGCCTGATCAGCAGAACGGACGATGTGGAAACGGGCCTTGGCACGCACGATGTGAGGTTCCTCGGTGAGGGTTTCACGGGTTTTGCCTGGAGCACGGTCAATCCTCAACTGGTTGTCGCGGCGGTATCACAGGCTTACGAGGGCGTGCTTGTGAATGCGGTGCAGCCGGGAAACAGTTACGAGGGACTCTATTACTCCCTGGACAGTGGCGCCACTTGGCATTTGGCCACGATTGCCGACAGCAGCGGGAGTTATGTTCAGGGGCCGCTTACTGCATTTGCGTTGCCTGACGGAAATGCGGCAACATCCGTGGTTTGGAACCCCGTCCGGCATTTATTTATGGCGGCTGTTCGCTTCCATGGGTATTACCAGTCGACCGACGGTGCGAATTGGACGAGGATGAGTGCGCAGCCCGGCTCCGGGTTGAGCTCCTCAAATTGCCCCACAAACACCGGTCTTACGGGGTCCATTACCTGCCCGGTTTTTCGCGGCACGCTCGCCGTTAATCCCTTCACTGGTGACACTTTTGCCTGGACCGTGGACTTGAACAACCAGGACCAGGGGTTGTGGCAGGACCAGTGCGCGTTGAGCGGCGGCGGTTGCACGAGCCAGGTTGTAGCTTTCAGCAAACAATGGAGTACTTCAGCGCTTGAGACCAGCAGCGCTGAAGGGACAGCGACCATCGGCAACGGGGACTATACGCTGGCTCTCGCCGCGGTACCGGCCGGCTTGGGCGCGGGCGAGGACACCCTGCTTCTGGCTGGGGCAAACGATCTGTGGAAGTGCAGCGTGGCCATGGGATGCGCGTGGCGCAACACGACCAATTCGACCACTTGCCAAAGCGCACAGGTGGGCGAGTTTCAACACGCTCTGGCTTGGAACGTGAGCAATCCGGCGGAAGTCTTCCTGGGCAACGACAGCGGGCTTTGGCGTTCGACCGATGCAATAGGAGAAAGCGGTCAGGTCTGTTCGTCGGCTGACGCAAGCCACTTTCAGAACCTGAATGGGAGCATGGGATCGCTGGCGGAGGTCGTAAGCCTCTCCGGGGTGACGACGACGCCTTACACAATGATGGCCGGACTGGGTGTGAACGGTACCGCAGGAGTCAAGAGCAGTGCAGCTACTTCGGACTGGCCTCAGATTCTTGGGGGCTACGGAGGTCCCGTGGCAGTGGACCCCAGCAATAGCGCCAACTGGTACGTCAACAACCAGGCGGGAGTCTCCATTTATCGATGCGCGCAATCAACAGCCTGCACAGCTGGTGCTTTCGGCTCGAGCCCGGTTGTGAGTGACGCGGACGTTGGCGGCGACGGAAATACCATGCCCACACCGGCGCCGTTCCTGGTTGACCCTCTGGACCCGACACAGCTATTGGTGGCAACCTGCCGCGTGTGGCGTGGACCGGCAAACGGAAGCGGCTGGACAGCGAACAATGCCATCAGCCCCATTCTCGACAGCGTGGCCGCCACCGGAGCATGCAGCGGCGATGCGCTTATTCGCTCCATTGCGGCCTTGGTCCTGCCAAGCGGTGGCGAGCGAATCTACGTGGGAATGTATGGTTCAGAAAATGACGGTGCAAATCTGCCGGGGCATGTGCTCACCGCCATTGTCAACCCTGCATCAAGCACGGCGCCCGTCTGGAGTGACGTCACCCTCGGTCCGGTAGCCAATGGCAGCAACTCCATGAACTATTTCGGCATGGATATTTCCAGCATCTTTATCGACCCTTCCGACGCAACAGGGGAGACGGCCTACCTGACAGTGGAGGGGGCAGAAAACCCGTCGGAGAATATCCGGGTGGTTTACAGGACGACCGACGGCGGGGCCCATTGGTCAGATCTGACCTCCAACTTGCCCGAGACTCCTGCTAGCAGCATTGTGGTCGATCCAAACAACCCGAATATCGTTTACGTAGCTACGGACGATGGAGTTTTTTTGACGACCGGTGTAACGGCCTGCTCCGCGGCGAGCAGCACCTGCTGGTCAGCCTTTGGGACGGCATTGCCCGCCGCGCCTGCCGTAGCGTTGAGCACCTCGCCCGCAAGGGCTTCGTCGCCGGTGCTGGTCGCGGCGACCTATGGACGCGGCATCTGGCAAATCCCCCTGGCGAGCGCGGGGACAGTACTGACAACTGCTTTCGTCAGTCCAACTTCGCTTACCTTCACATCTCAGCCAATCGGGACCGCAAGCAATGCGCAAACGGTGACACTCGTGAACTCCGGAAGCACTGCGCTGACAGCAACATCGGTCTCGATCAGCGGCGACTTTACTGAAACCGACACTTGCGTGAATTCGAGCATTGCAGCGGGTGCGAGTTGCAACCTGAATGTGACGTTTACGCCAACAGCGACCGGGAGCCGCACCGGCGAGTTAACCATCAATGCAAACATCGCCGGCGGGCAGATTACGGTTGCCTTGGGCGGCACCGGGGCGACGGCAGGCATGGTTAGCCTGACCCCTTCGACGGTCAATTTCGGTCAGGTGGAAGTAGGGACGACTTCGGCTCCTCTGCAGGTTCAGGCGGCCAACAGTGGAGGGGCGGTGATTCCTATCACCAGCGTCACGATTACTGCTCCGTTTACGCTGGCTTCTAACTCCTGTGGCACGACGAGCCTGGCAGCGGACACCAGTTGCCAAGTGCAGGTGACTTTTGCGCCAACGCAGGCGGGATCGGCGACAGGAACGCTAACGTTTGTGGATGGAACCGGCACGCAAACGGTGGCATTGAGCGGGAACGGGGCCGCCGCGCCCACCGATAGCCTGAGCACTGCTTCTCTGAGCTTTCCGGTGACAGTTTCAGGGCAACTATCAGCCACGCAGAACATCACCCTCAGCAACTCAGGAGACCTTGCGCTGACGGCAATCAGCGTTTCGGCGTCGGGAGCCTTTCAAACCTCGAACAATTGCGGCGGTCAGCTGGGAGGTCACGCTGCATGCACCATCAGCGTGGTATTTGCTCCAACGCAGGTGGGCAGCCTAGCCGGCACACTGACGGTTTCTGATGCACTGAGGACACAGACGGCTGCGCTGGCAGGGACGGGCATCGCGCCGCCGGTTCTCAGCGCCAGCCCTTCCAGTTTGAACTTCTCAACGCAGCAGCCAGGAGTGGCAAGTGCGCCGCAAACAGTGACGGTGAGCAATACCGGTGGCGCATCCCTGTCCGGCTTGAGCATTGTGCTCTCAGGGCCGGCAGCCGCCAGCTATTCCATCAGCGCGACGACCTGCGGCACAAGCCTGGCCACCGATAGCAGTTGCACCGTCCAGGTGGTTTTCACGCCGTCTGCCAATGGAGCCATTGCTGCGACCCTCGCAGTCTCCTCATCGACCCTTGGCGTAGCGGCGGTCTCAGTGGCTCTGAATGGCGCCGGGCAACTGCCGGGGGGGCTGGGAAGCAGTCCTGCGCAGGTGACGTTTTCCACGGTGGGTGTTGGCCTGGCAAGCACGGCCGTGCCGGTGACAATCACCAACAGCAGCGGGTATGCGGTCGGCACGTTGGCACTCGCGATCAACGCTCCGTTTGTTCTTTCGCAGAACACGTGCTCCACCAGTCTGGCGGCCGGCGCGAGTTGCACTGCGGCAGTCATCTTTGAGCCAACTGCCAGCGGGACGGCGACGGGCGCGCTGACGGTGACTTCGGGCGACATTGCGACGCCGGTGAGTGTTTTGCTCTCGGGGACGGGTTTCGACTTTACCGCAATGGTCTCAGGATCATCCAGCGTGACCGTATCTGCCGGCCAGACTGCAGACTTCGTGTTGATGATCGATCCGATAAACGGCGTCCAAGGCGCGTTTACCTTTGCCTGCGGCTCGCTGCCTGCTTACGCGAAGTGTGTCTTCAATCCAGCAACCACAACAATCAGTGCCGGCGCTACTGGAAGTGTGACTCTGGAGGTTTCGACCGGGACATCCGGTTCGGCGCGGATGGAGATGCCGGCCGACTGGCGGTTGCTGCCTCTTTCTTGTGGACTGCTTTTGCTGCCAATCGCACTTTGCCGGCGCAGAAATCGACTTCTTTTGATTGCGCTCCTCGCGGTGGTGGCAGTTTCCGCTTCGAGCTGCACCAGTTCGGGCGGTGGATCGGGCGGCGGCGGTGGCGGAGGCGGCGGCGGTTCCGGTAGCAGTTCAACCACGCCCGCGGGGACTTATTCGATTCCAGTCACCATTACGTCCACGGGAATCTCTCACGTGGTGACGTTAACTTTGATCGTGGATTGAGGCTGTGAACAGCTTTGCGGGAGGGCAAGCCAGAGCGGGCAACGGGCTATACTTTAGGTTCGGGACCAGTCGTTGCGATGGATTGGAAGGCTTCCATAGAGGGGCTCGCAGCAGGGCTGGAACCAACAAGTCGAATGCAGGGAAGATGAGGGTATGACGGCAAAAGTCACAGTGGAAGAAGTGGAAAGAGTGGCGGAATTGGCTCACCTGGAATTGAAGCCAGAAGAGGTTGGACCCATGCTCGGCAGCCTGAATGCCATTCTCGACTACATGGCCGAACTGAATCAATTGGATACGACTGGGATAGCTCCACTGGCACAGGTGAGTGAACTGGGCGATGCTGTTGGCACGAGCGTGCTGCGGGCAGACCAGGGACAGCCGTCCCTTGACCGCGCTACTGTGATGCACGAGGCTCCGGAAACCGATCAGGTGTTCTTTAAAGTGCCTAAGGTGATTGAGCGGTAGAGCGCAGCAAACCGGGGACCGGGAAAAGCGAAACCGTAGCAGAACAGGGAGAGCGTTTGGCAGGCGAGAACAAGACCGTGGGAACTTATATTCAGAAGCCAAGGACGCTTGCAGCCGTGCGTGCGGAGATCCTCTCCGGCAACACCAAGGCTACTGATTTGGCCAACACATATTACGAGCGCATTGGTCAGATTAATCCGCGGCTGAATGTTTACCTGAGTCTGACCCGCGACCGTGCTCTGGTCCAGGCGTCTCGAGTTGACGACGCGGCCAAGAAAGGCGACCCCCTCCCGCCGCTGGCAGGCATTCCGATTGGCATTAAAGATGTTCTGGTGATGAAGGGCGCTCCCGCAACCGCGGGGTCGAAGATCCTGGAGGGATACCATCCCCCGTATGATGCAACGGCAGTTGCCAAGCTCGAAACGGCGGGCGCGGTTCTGCTTGGAAAACTTAACTGCGATGAGTTTGCCATGGGCTCATCGAACGAGAACTCGGCCTACGGGCCGGTGCGCAACCCGGTGGATACGGAGAGAGTACCGGGCGGATCAAGCGGAGGTTCGGCCGCTGCCGTCGCGGCTAATATGGCCATGGCTACGCTGGGTTCCGATACCGGGGGCTCAATCCGTCAGCCGGCCAGCTTTTGCGGGGTTGTCGGCGTATTGCCCACGTATGGGCGTGTGTCCCGCTACGGCTTGATCGCCTTTGCCTCTTCGCTTGATCGTGTTGGCCCCTTTGCGGCCTACGTGCGCGACGCGGCCTCGCTTCTCAGTGTGATCGCGGGCCACGACCCGAAGGATGCAACGAGCTCCCCGGCGTCCGTTCCCGACTTTGCAGCCCTGAGCGACGAGCCGGTGGAAGGCCTTCGCATCGGTGTTCCGGCTGAGTACTTTGCTGAAGGGCTCGACGCCGAAGTCAGGACAGCGATTGAAAAGGGCATAGCGGCGCTTGAGGCTGCCGGATGCAAGGTAAAACCGGTCTCGCTCCCGAGCACTCGCTACGCGGTTCCCACCTACTACCTTGTGGCCACGGCAGAAGCCAGTGCCAACCTCGCCCGCTTTGACGGGGTTCGCTATGGCTACCGATCGCCGGAGTCGGAGACGCTCTCCGCCATGTACAACCACTCCCGGGATGAAGGCTTTGGCGCCGAAGTCAAAAGGCGTATTCTGCTCGGGACCTATGCTCTTTCCGCGGGCTATTACGACGCCTACTATCTCAAGGCCCAACAGGTTCGCCGGCTGTTGGCAGAGGAATATTTGCGCGCCTTTGCCGAAGTGGATGCGATTGTGACGCCGACATCGCCGATTCCGGCTTTCAAGCTGGGTGAAAAGAGCGGCGATCCGCTGGCGATGTATCTGGCCGATATTTATACGGTGACTGCCAGCCTGGCGGGAATCTGCGGCGTGAATGTACCTTGCGGCGCGACCGGCTCTGGGCTGCCGGTGGGAATGCAGGTGTTGGCTGCGCATATGAACGAAGGAACTGCATTCCGAGTGGCGCGCGCCGTGGAAGCAGCGGAGTTGTAGGAGCAAGAGATATGAGCAAGAGCCTTAGATTATTGGTGGTTGTTTTAGAGTCCCCGATAGGGGATCGGTAAACCCCTCGCCTTTAGGCGAAGGAAGGTACTAGGCTTGTATGGATGGAAGACTATAAGCGTGGCAGCCATACGGTGTGGGACTGCAAATATCATCTGGT